>JGI1221J11331_1000109_pt1 | contig 24346 bp, 36 predicted proteins | sample LakVidmifraction_4_FD_11331 | JGI IMG/M metagenome (IMG submission 11331) | reverse complement strand
GTTCAATGTGTGCCAATACTCCCGCTTCTCCGAAGAAATCGGCGAATAAATCTGCATCTGTGCTAGGTGCCTCAACTACGTTGCCAGTCCTAATTGCTCCCGCTACAATAGATTCTCTCCATGTCGCCGGTTTATCAACACCAAATAAGATAGCATCGTCAATCTTCTTTCCGAATGCTTCATTTATTCTTGGCATTACCTCGCCCCAAATATCATAACCGCTGTCCTGTGCATCGTTCAAAACGGCTTCGGGAATCGGTACAATTACTGCAATTTCCTCGGCATAAAGGAATTTCTTATCCCATGCCATTTTTGTGGTTTTCTTTGAACCTGTATCTCCATTTACCCAATATGCGATTGGTAGCATATCCAAAACAGGCATGGATTGCTTGTTTGAACTCATGTTTGGCAATTTCTTAAAAGTGGAAAGAACCGCCGATTGTGCTAGAGCCCCTTGGATTATTTGATTTGTTACTTCAACTGGAATTAACGCTTCCGCACCAGTTCTGTTAATGTTTTCTACAGCCATCTTAATATCCCCCTATTTCCGCCCACTCGCTTGGAGTAAGGCATTATTCATTCTACTGTTAACGTCGGTTTTTGAACCCGCACCATCTTCCCCGCTCATATTTGGGGAAGTCCTAACTCGTGCTTTTGTATCTGCCTTAAACTGTGGGTTCTTTGCTAGGTATCCTTTTAAGGCTGTGTCGAAGTCTACAGTTTCGCTTGTCATTTTTCCAACCTCAAAGGCTACGAAGTCTGACATATCAGAGACTACCCCGTTTTTAAGAACTGATTGTGAATTTTTAAAGCTGTTTAAAGTACTTGTGGCTTCATTAAATTTGTTTTCAAACTCCGCTCGTTCAGTTGTAAGCGTTTCTACTTGCTTTTTTAGACCTGAATCCCCGTCGAGTTGCCCCGCTAGTTCATCGTATTTAGACTTTAATGTTCCATAGTCTGTTTTAAACTTATTTACATCTGTCGAATACTTGTCTTTACCCACATACCCGCCTGTCGATAAATCAGCAATGTTTATCCCTTTTTCTGAAACCACCTTTGAAAAGTCATCGAATGTTAAAGGTTTATCTCCAAACACATCTTTTAAGAAATCCATAATTATTCTCCTTTTTCTCCTGTTAAATATTGGTTCTAATTGTTTAAAGGTGCTTCTCTGCACCACTTGAACCTCACTTGCGTTAAAGGTCTGCAAGATGACCAACATCTGTATAGTTACAATATAAACATTTAATCATACATTGTCAAGCACCTTTTGTCAATTCTCTATTTCACTTACCCATCAAAACTTTTTCCCTGAAATAATCTCGCTTAACTCCCGTCTGTTTTACGAAATCCCTCGCAGTTCCTTGCCACTTATTAATCTTACCCATTTCAAAACTATTTTCAATCCCCGCTTCCTCAAACATACCTGATTTTAGCTTGTACTTCCGCACGTTACCCTCAATGCTCCTTAATCGCTGTGTAGCTTCATAATAAGTCATTTCTGTACGCTTACCATTCGCATCGGTATAGGAAACCTCTTGATTGTTGTAATCGTCTACTTCCTTTTTGGAATATGCTTCCTCACTTAATCCCTCAAAAAACGGGAAAAAATTGTGTCTGCAATTTGCCCCACACAAACCCTTACGCTTCCGTAGTTTGTATTTTCGACGAAGTTAGGATATTTTGCATCCCCACCCAATCGGGAAAATACCTTGCCTTGCCATAAAGCATGTGATGGTCTGCTTCCTTGATGTGCCGTAGTTTCTACCAAGTTTGAACCCATTTCTTCCGCTCTGCCCTCTTGCATCTTACCCGCAGTTTGGTTAACACCCGTCAATAAACTTCGCCTTACCGCACTAGTCAAGTTTATCCTTGAACCCGTCGCATATTCTATAGCCGTCAGCCCCTCGTTAGCCATCCCACCAACCGCATGTTTTATCGCTTCTTGATAAGTGTATGCTCCCGAACTGATTTGCGTATATGCTAAATCCGTCGCCCGTTGGTATAATTCCTTGCCTGTGTTCATCGTAGTCATTGTCAAGTTTTTAAGATTATTATTGTTCTTAACTACCCCCGCATTTAATATTTGCAACATACTAGGACTTTGCTTAATCGGTAATGGTTCTAATCCCACAGCACTGTAAATCGCATCGTCGTATCGTAGTGCCGTAACTCCCGCCTTGTTAAATGCAGTCGCAACCTTTTTTTCACTTATCGAGTTTATCTCGGCAATCCTCTTAATCATGTTTTCGTATATTATTCCCATTTCTTGACTTTGATTTATCTGCCATTCCACAGTAGAACTTATATTATAATTTGCGTTTGCTACACGCTTTGACATATCCTTTAGAATCTGTGTTTCGAATCGCCTATATAAGTCCTCAACATCGGGTGCAACATTGTCCAAGTAATTTGCTGTCAACATATCGAATCTCCTTTAGTCTATAGATTTTCAAACCCTGTAGGTTCGGCAAGTATCATGTTCTTTGCGGTCTGCATATCCTCTGTGAAGTACTTCATTCGGAATTCATACTTCTGCATTAACCCCGCATTTACAAGCGACAAATCTCTTGTCATTTCCGCACTTTTATCTTCAATTATGGAATCGTCAAAGTTGATAGAGAGTGCTGAATCCATGTTCATAGGAAGATTTATAAACGTATTCCCAATATACATTATGCCTTTGAACAAATCGAATAAGCAATTCTCAAGAGTTATCTCATGCTTTTTAAGAGTCCTAAATAAGCTACTGTTTTCACTAATAACCTGTGTCGCCGTCACAACTCCGCCCGCATCGAATTTATAATGTTTCTCTCCGAATCCTACCTTTGAACTCAAGATATTAAGCTGTAAGTATATTGCCTTTTCGTGTTCATCCGCCCTTATAGTCATGTCAGTATCAATGATACTTTGTTTCCCATCCATGTCACTAGGTAAGCTATAAAATACCACATCGTTGGGGTCAAATGTAAGTTTTGATTCCCCTGTTTGTATGTCAACTTTGATAGCTTCTGCGGATACGAATATTCTCTTCCGCCCAAGTAGGAATTCATTCGCTAAACTATCGTAAATGATATCAGCGGACTTGAGTGTGGGAATAGCATTTGCGAATACAGATATCCCATAAGGATTATCCAAATTGATGTTATTAACAATATTCGGTCGAAGTATACTGAACCATTTTACATTGCTCTTTGTTTCGAATTCAGGTATAAAGTCTGTCTGTTGGTCTGTAATATCTGTGTAGTTTGCACCTGTTTCTTTCAGCACATAATTACGAATCAAGTAATCCCCGTTGTCATCTAAAACATGCATGCTCACATAAACGTAAGTCGCTTTGCCGTCTGTCTTGCGAGTGGCGAAAGCACATTCCGTAATGTCGTTCCCCTCATAGCTTAAAGGGAATATCTTGCTTGCGGGAATAAAACTTATGTCAATTCTCCCGTCGCCTGTGTCAATTATGTTAGTCGCATCATCATACTTCAAGTCTCCTAATCCAAGCACAAATGCCCCTGTGCCGAGTGCAAAGGATAATTCTACACCTCTGTTCGCAAGTACCCAAAAGTCATTGTCAGAGAGTACTCCCAAAAGTCGCTCTTGAGTTGCACTTTTGCCTTCGCTCCCGTCATCCACCGAAAATTCAACCCGCTCGTTCATGAGTAAATTTGCCCAATCCTCTGAAACTTTCTTTGCCATCTGCATGCCCAACCGCTTTTGAGGAACTTTCTTCTCGCCATTGTAAATTGTGTAGTTGTGGAATGATGCAACATCCCCCTTGTACCAACTTCCCCAATCGCTCAAGTGCCGTTCCATATCCCCAAAACATTTTAAGTCATAACCCTCTTTCTTAAAAAATCTTTGTAAATCCATCTTAATTCTCCTTATCTTCTCAATATGTAGTCCGTCAACGGTTTCGCATATTTCTCAAAACTATATTCAAGTGCATCCATTGTATCAATATCGCTTGTGCCGTCATCGAGCCTAATATCTTCTGTCACGAATTTAGCATCCCACACCGCATTTTGTAAAGCATTTACTACAGTTGTGCAATGTCGCATTATNTTGAAACGACCGCTTGATTGAAGCCGTATTAACAATTGTATCCTGTCCTTAATAGCAATCTTTGAAGCGTTCTGTATCACGACGGGAAGCCCATATTTCTGTGTAGTTCTCATAATACCCCGTATGAGTATCTGTTCTGCACTGTCACAAAACGCATAACCTACTTTGCCATAGTTGTTCAAACACATAGTTGCAAAGTCCTTAAAGTCGTTGTCTAACCCTGTGGGGTCTAAATCTCTGCTTATCCGCTTCGATTCAAGAACAACCACCTCTTCATAGTTTGCCGTAATCCCCGTACACACAAAAGTAGTATCAGATTTTGTTCCGCCAAAGTCAACTCCTATATTTATCAATACTATTCTGCCCTTGAGTTCATCCAAGTTATCAATTATATAAGCCCCGCTATTATCCGCAAAGTCCTTATATATAATCCCCTCTGCTCGAACCCATCGTCCAAGTATGAACCTTTGATAATAAACCCCTGTGTATTCCATCATGATATTTTTAACATAATCTTCGTCAAGGAATCTATTGTCTGTGAGTATGAAATTCCAAACATTTATATCAAGTATCTCATTGTCCAAATAGTTTGTTTTAATATAATGATTAGGATTATCAGGATTGCAAGTTGCCCACAATTTTGCACCTTTATACGAAAGTCTTGATAATAACATAGTCACAAAACTTTCAGGAAAAAGTGTTATTTCATCACAGTAAGCACCACCCAAAGTCATACCTCGAATTTTGTTCTCGCTTCTTTCATCGTTAGCACCCTCAAGATGTATCTTACGTCCAAACAGAACCCCTGTTTTCATACCCGCCGAATAAGAGAAATTGTTAGCACCCACCATAGTCTGCAAGAGATTTAAACAGTTACGCTTTAATGAGCCTACCGTCTTTCCAATCATCATGTATTCAGTGTCAGTAGGCATAGTTGCAACCCACATTGCCCACTTGAGTAAACTAACATAAGTCTTACCACTTCGCACACTTCCGCTTAAAAAGTTTAATCGCTTCCCTTTGTTTTTAAAGAATTTTGTCTGTAAGTCCGTAAGTTCCATAAGTTCGCCACTATTCGTCGCCATCGTCATTTTCCTCAATTCGCTTCATCAATCCAAGTATATCTCCAAGCATTCCATTATCCGTAATCGTTACAGCATTTCTGTCAACTCTTCCATACTCTTTAGGGTATTTTCTTTCAAGAAGCCAAGCACTCGCCGTCCAGTTTTTCCTTGATGATTTAGTGATGTTATTTACATGAAAAGCTTTGAAACCCGCCTCTGCCCTTTTAATTGCGTCCATCAAGTCCACCTTTATTTCAGCATGTTTGATTGTAGTATCCCCGTCCAAGTACTTTTTAGCATCTTGAATCCACTCATAAAATGCCGAATCAGAAATCCCGCATAGCTTACAAGTATCAACATTTGAGTTCCCATTTTCAATATAAGTCGTTATTTCGTCTATCAGTTTTGGTGTAAGTTCTAATTGTCGCATAGTATTTCTCCCCCTTTCCTCGCAATATCTTCATAAGCAACCGCAAGCCTATTAACATTCATATCGCTACATATGAACTTCCGCCCATACTTAAAAGCGTTTTTAGAAGTCAAACCTCTACCGTTCATGAAATCGCATATAACGTCATTTTCATCCATTGTAACGATTATATTTTCATTCACATCCACTTCATCGAGTTTTGAATCCTGTATCGCTATAAAGTCCTTTTCGTCGTTCCAAGCCTGTACTATATAACACAAGTTCTTTTTATAATAAGTCGATTCGTAAACTTTCACATTCACAAAATGACTGAATAACATTGTAATAACTTTATCAACATTCGCCTTACCAACCTCAATAAAAACAGTCCTCAATTTTATCATGTTTTCAAGATAGTATTTAATTCTTTCAAGAAATATTTCGTAAGTCATCCGCCCCGAATCTTTATCAGCCTTTATGTCGTATCTCTTAACGTCTCCGATAGTATACGGTACATCAATAAAGACTACGTTAGCATCCAAGAATTCTTTTGGAAATCCCTCGAATATATCATGGACGAAAAGCTTGCCAATCGCTCCCACACTGTATCTCTTGTCGGGAGTTATTTGAGTTCTGTCAATTGCCCCGTTGTATTTGTGATTCCTAGAATTATTCATTACCATCCCGCACCCCCATATCATCAATGAAGTATTTAGAACTTCTGTCTCTAGCCCTCTTTGGGTTAATTGCCGAAACCCCCTCTGCATGTTGGACAAAGCAAGGGATAACCACCCAATACTTGAGTTTGTGTTTCTTCATGTAATCCGCAACGATTGTGTCAAGTCCTGTGGGGTGCTTAAGCCTGTTGTTGTTCTGTTCCACCCAATCGGGATATGATTTCGCAATCTCAAGCCCCATATTTTTAGGATAGTAAGTACATTGGTTCCATGCGAATTTACTACCAGTTACGAATCGACTTCCAAGTTTATAGTCCGTCGCCCTGTTCGTGTAAAATTGAATCAGAGAATCAGGATGTTTCTCAATTTCGCCAAGTACTTTATTTTTGAAATCTTCACATAATATAACATCATCCTCAAGGTGGATGAAAGGTTCGCCACCACTGAATATCATACTTTGCAAAAATACAAACATCGCACTCTTCATATTCTTTTCAGGCATGAATCCCTTGACAGTGTCGGGGATAACTATTAAATCAGGGATTTGTTTAATCATTTCATTAAGGTATTTCTCTCTGCCGAATCCCTCAACATATTGACAAATATACTTCATAATTTTTACCGTCCTTTCCGTTCTAATATTACAACTCTATAATACGGTTCTCCCAGCAAATTTTTATCATATACTATATTTTTCCTTAAGAGCCATATAATGCCGTTAATTACGAACTGTTTCGCCCTGTGTAGCCTAGTGAACAGTTTCTTATTCCCCGCATAATAACTTTCAGAACCCTCAAGGAAAGGTCTATCATACATTACGACAATTACATTTCTCCCACACTTTTTTAGCATCCGCCATATAGTAAAGGGATGCATATAGTTTATACTGAAAGTCGCCGTAATAACATCAAATTCATTAACCTCTACCGCTTTAAGAACTTTGTAAGCATCGCCCCAAATCGCCCCAAATTCCCCACAGAATTCTTTGTCTAAATCTACTTGCGTCAAATTGCATTTATTCCATATCAATCTTTTAACGAATCCCGTACCGCTCCCCAAATCCAAAACGTCATCATTGATACGAATATATCGTTTGAGTAAAAGTTCAATCGCCCAATCCTCATGCCGGCAATGTTCGTTTAAATATGCATGGTCATAATCAATATCTGAATATTTAACATTCAACATATGCTTCCTTTCCGCAATGTGGACAAATCGCTCTAACTTGCCTTGGAGTGCCATCTTCCCGCATCGTTTCGGAGTTTGCCCGTTTCTCTTGAGTATACGGAGAATTAGAAGCCGTATTTTCGCTTTTAAGGGGTGTTTGTTCGTCTTGCCTTATGCTTGTACCTGTTGCATGGTAAACTTCTTCCCCATCGTCGCTAACCACCGCTCCACCCACATAAACATTAGGGATTGTAGGGGAATATTCAGGGAGTTCTATTTCAGGTTCAAAAAACAATCTTTCGAATTCCATCTTGTCTATCTTTTCATATTCTAATTCGAGTTTCCCTATATCCCAACTCGATAATTCCTGAATCTTATTATCCGCAATTCTATCCGCCTTGATAATGTCTTCATTCTCATGAGATATTATACAAGGTATTTCATCCATGCCAAGCATCTTTGCAGACCGCAATCTTGCATGTCCTTTTACGACTACCCCGTTTTCGTCAATTACGATAGGAACATTGAACCCGAATTTCTTAATTGCTTCTGAAAGTTCCACGACCGTTTTGTCGTTTCGTCTAGGGTTTCTCCAATAAGGGGTTATGTTGTCAATGTTCCTCATTACAACCTCAAGTTTATTGTCCATATTTTAACAACTCCTTTGTATCAACATAGAATATTTCGTGACAATGTTCGCACTCAACTTCTTTCAATTTTGCACTCTCCGAATTAGTCACAAGATTATGAACCTTGTCCACACTCCTGTCAATATCCTTTTGCTCAATATCTCGTATGCCTATTTTAGTTTCTCGTATTTCAGGGAGTTCAAGTCCAAGCCCTCGCAAGTCAAAACTCATTTCCTTTATTTCGTACATAAGCTTTTCATCGTCATAAACCGCCAATTCTGAAAGTTTATTATCGACAAGTCTTTCCTCTCGAATTTCGTCGTCTGTGCCGTCAATCATAATGCATGGAATCTCGTTCCATCCAAGTTCCAAAAGAGCCTTATATCTCGAGTGTCCTTTGACAATCACAAGGTTCATATCAACCACAATAGGAACATTGAACTTTGCTTGCGGAATCATTTTCACGAGTGCCGATACAGCCCTATCGTTAACCCTTGCGTTGTTCTTGTATGGAGTGATATTCTCCGCCCTGAAATATTGAATATTATCGTAAATCTTAATTGCCATCTTCAAGCCCCTCTTTATACTTTCTTTTCAAGTCGAGTTGATGGGTAGTTTCCCAACTGTGGGAAAAGTCCTTACCCGCATATAGTTTCGAGAATCCTGTGATATGTTTGAGTCTTGAAAGTTCATCTACTTCAAGCCCAATCTCATTACAAACCTCTACGTCACTCTTACCCGCTTTAAGCATATTTAAGACAACGTTTGACATACCCTCTGTAGAATGTTTTCCTCTTGCCCTGTTGTGCCTTACTGTGGAAGCCATCCTTTCAGTTACATCCTTTTGTAATACAACAATCGGAATTTTAGAATTATTCAAGCTTTTTAAATCGTCGTTGTATTGCATGGTACAGTGCCTATGAAAGCCATCAATGATGATGTACTTATCCCGTTCTTTGTCATAAACCGTAACNATAGGTTGCGTGTATCCGTCTGCCTTAATGCTAACATATAATAGCTTCATTTCTTGTAATGCCACCGCATTAGGGTTATAGTTATTCGCTTCCACNTTGTNNAAATCNACCCACATAACATTNTCAATCGGNTTATGCTTCTTGCTAGACATTTCAAATGCAATGTCCTTTACTTGCTGAATNGCTAAATCCCTATCGGGTTGCTCTGCTATCCAAACTTTTAATTGTTCTAACATGCTTTAAAGCCCCTTTCTTTTTACAAATATTTTTTAGAGTAAGTATCGTCATTAATTTTGCTAACCAAGTTCATTCTGCTCATTGCGTTTATGTTTTTAGTTCCCGTCCAATCGTTTACAAGGATTTCTTGAACATGTTCTTTAGCCCACTCTCCGCCACTCTGTTTATCAAATCGCTTTTGGAAGTGCTTTTGCAAATCTTCCCGTATGAGATTCTTGAGTAAATAATCCCTGTATTCCATCCAAGTGCTGAACATTGTAGGCAACTCTGAAACAAGAACATTCTCTTGCATCTGTGAGAATGTGCTAATTCCTGATAGTCTGTTGCAGAGTCGATTATAGGTGTTAGGCTCTAATTCTTGGAGCATATATAAGCTTCTGTATGCGGTTTCATGATGCAAGTTAGAAACCCTCATGTTCCTTGGAGCGACACCATAATTAAACATCTTGTCATATATAACATTATAGTTCCACCCAAACCNCTGAATTGCTANCCACACATCCGCAAATTCCCAATCGTATATAGGATAAAATGTAAACCCTTTAGGTTCTTTTTTACCCCAAGTCGCATCTTTATATGTCAATGCTCCCGTCACTCCGCCAAATCTCATAGGCGATTCTTGAGTTCTTATCCCGCCTAAATTTGCGTAGCGTTCTCCCTTGAACATAACTTTTGCCACATGTGAGAATAAGTCCTTGAATCTATCAGTTCCAAAATGATTTTCCTTAATAGAGATTTCGTCCTGTGGATGAATCCAATCTTCCTTTTTATTTATATCCCATGCGTTCAACCAATCCTCTTCAAATGATGAAGCATTGAATATCTTGAATGGTATTTGCAACCAATAAGGGTTTACTTCATCCCTATAAAATACTTCCTTGCAATAGTTTTTTGTTGCTTCCCACTCTGCTTCTTGGTCTATCCATAATACGTTTAAAGGTAGCCTGTTAAGTTTCCTTGCAACAATTAAAGCGAGTTCCAAGATTACTGTAGAATCCTTTCCCCCGCTAAAACTTACCACCACATTGTCGAATTCACTGAATATCCATTCTATCCGTCTTAATGCTTCATCATATACATTTGATTTCTTAAATATCTTAATGACAATCACTTCCTCTCTTTGGTTATATTATAAATTAAAATAAAAAAAAATCAAGCATTATGCTTGACTTCTTTTGCAAACCTGATAATTTCCGTCTTTTCGTGGAACAAAGTCGTAATTTTCTAATTTTGCTCTATTTATAATTGTTGTCTCCATGATTGGAGCACCCATTGTAAAGTAGTAATATTCTCCTGAAATAAAGTACCTGTTCGGAGTGCTCCCGAAAAATGCCGTAAACCCATGTGTCCTAATCGCATGCACCGAATGATAGAATTCCTCTCTGTCATTGCCCTCGAGATATTTTATTGCAACATACTCATGAGGTAGGTTCTTGTAAGATTTTGCTATAATCCAAACATGCTTTTCTATGAACTTTTTAAATCTCTCCATAGTTTTAAATTCCTTTCCTTGTGTTTGTACCACCATGCACTATAAAACGGCTTAAATGTGCCATTTTATCGCTCGCAGTATCATCGCTTTGGCTTTTTACCCGTCACATATAGAATTGCAAGGTTTTTTAGAGTTTTTATAATCTCCCAAAATGCTTTTAATAATTTCAATTCTCTTTGCTCCTTTCCTCGCTCGCTTCACATATAGATTTTTTATTTACAATTCTGTCCTTGATTTCACAATACACCCTGTTCATATCCGAGGGTTGTGACCATTTGCAATTTTCACAATATACAAGTTGAACCCATTGCTTCCCGTTTATAATTTTAGTTTTCACAGTTCCACCTTAANCTTTCCCGCAAGCCGTAAAGTTTCTTCTTCCTGTAGCTTTGCGTAATTACCGTCGTTAAACAGTTCCTGTCGTGTCTTAACCGTTGGACAACGTTTGATAGATTTTAAATATTCTCGAATCTCGTCTTTTTGTTTCCCTCGCTTTATTGTATTAGGCCTGTATAGAATATGATGCAACCGCCAATCTTCCGTCTGCATTTTTCTCCTTGAGTCTTTACAAATTTTCTTTGGACAAACAATGTTATCCCACCGAACAGGTATGAACTCTTCCCCACACACTACACAAGCCTTGCTGTCTAGTATTCCTGTGGGAACAAGAGTGTTGTTGCACTTCTATCCCACTCTGTAATTATTAAAACTTTACCCTTACAGGTTTTATAAGTTGCCACAATTCTATCTTCGGTTTCTCCCGAGATAGCCTTAAGATTTGCTTCAATATCTTCAGGATATTCCATATCTGAAAAATCCGCTTCAAGGTACCTACCCAATATTTTGCCAATCTCGGTTTCAAATTCCACATCCCCAAGCATCGCATCCGATACCCCCGAGGTCATTAATGTTGTTCCAATTTCTCCAAATGATGCTCTCATATCTTTTTCTCCTTAATCCCTAGTCTCAAAGGGTATTCCAATAACTCCAACGATATGTTCTGCCCCACGTTGCGTTATTATAATTGTTGTATGGGGGTTTCCATACTCATACAAATAGTTAATAAATTGTTTTGATAACCTTTCGAATTCTTTCATCTGTTCTTCTCTTATAGTCATTTTTAATTCCTCTCTTTCCTTTTTTCTTTAATAAGGATAATATTTTTCAAGCGTTTTATATTGCATAAAGCATACTCCCATTAATGCCAACCCCACAAGCACCCCCCAATTGTCCATGATTATTCCTGAAATAAAGAAACCTATACCGAAAAATCCATGAAGCAATATAAATATAACAAGATGCACTTCACTAGCAGATTCTGTAAATGTGAGGATATTCAATATTATGTAGAACACCCCCAAGACGATTAGTCCTGTGATAGTATACATTTTAACCCTCCACTATCAAAGGACACCCTGAAAGTTGTGAGCCCCAATCATAAATATCCTCGGGGTCTAAATCTTGTAATACGCAAGCATCGTCAGGTAGACAAAATGGGCAATCCAAACAGTTTTCTCTGTTTTCATCCAATTTAATTATGAGCCTTATATGTTTTCATTTTGTTCCCCCTGTTCTTCCCTTTTGAGTGCATTAATAGCCATTTGCAATGCTTCAATATTATCTTTGAATTTTTTACTTTCAGGATTATGCTTGGCAACAAGTTTCCAATAGGATAAGTTGTTTTTGTTTATTTTTAGTGCTTCCTCATTCGTCATTTCAACCATCGCTTCCTCTCCATATGAAGTCGCATTTATATTCAGAAGTAGACTTTTGTAAACAGTGTTCACTATCGCCTTGAATATATTTACAAATCCCACACCTTGAACTCCCGCTTGCCAACTCCCGCATGTCCATCCTAATCCTCGAGTTCTCTTCTAAAATCAACTCCCTTGCATCGAGATTTCTTTTAGATTCCCCCCGTAGTCTCACAATGTTCGCTTCTAAAGTTTTTATTAGTGCTTCTCTTCCAATCGTATCCGTCATCCTATTTTCCCCCTTTTAAATTTATAGCATTAATTGATTTACAATTAGGACATTTTCTTTCAACACCTTGGATGTTGTAATCGTCGCTTATAACCTTTTCGAGTTTCTTACCACAAGCCCCACACAATATCCACTCCCCCACCTTGACAGCGTCCGTCTCGAAACATCTATCATATTCATATCTATTTAACATTTCTAGTTTCTCCTTTCAGTTGGTTCTCAATGTGTTCCTGTGATTTTTCTTGTATGAAAGTACCCGAGATATAAATGGCAGTCTTGCCAAATGCTTTTTCAATAAAATCTTGCATCTGCTTTTCTGTGAATGTATAACTTAATGCCCGTCCGTATCCACTCCTGTGGGTTGCTGTTGGACATCGCTCATACCAACCGAATCCTATCATTCTGAACATTGCAGGATGCATCAATGGAAACATTATTCTCTTAATATCTAATGGTTGATTTTCAGATTTCACACCTACGATTAAAGTATCCGAGGTCTCCCGATTGCTGTAGGATTGCATTGCGGATAGTCTAACTCTGTACCCGCTTTGTTCTAAGTTAATTACCGTCTCCACAATCTTCATCCCGTTGTTCAATATCTGTTTCGGAGAGTTCCCACATGAAACCGTTGTGTCATAATACAAATCAATTATTTTAGTCTTTATAGGTCTTTGATGTGAATTAAGCATTGAGTTTGGAATTCCCATTATTGCTAACGGAACAATCGGAGTGTATCCCACAACATCATTTTTGAATGTCATCCTCTTGCCGTCAACCTTTTGTTTAGTGCCGTTCATTTTGTTTTTAAGTACTTCGACATTTTCAGCCCAACCGTTTTGTAACAATCCAACGGCTTCTTTCATAGTCTTGCATCCTTGCCATGAGCCGTCGCCATCACGTTGCCCCGAGAAAGTGTCTGAATCAAACCCACCGTTTGGATTAAATTTTCTAGCCTTTGTGATGCTTACCAATTCATTTGCTGAACTGAAAGTTTCAATCATTGTTCTGTGATGCAAGGAATCAATGTTTTTTGTTCTCATATTAACTGTCATTATAACACCTCTGCCATTTCTGTTAGTGCTTTGTAATATGTGTTCATGCTGAAATTATTACTTATAATCATCTTTATGTCATCCCTCTCAAGGTTCTTTATTAAACAAGTCCTCAAGGTTTCTTTCAATCCTATTTGGGATTGCATCTTGGAAATTCTTGTAATCGCTCTGTAAGATGTTATAGTGTTCACTCCCGATTGTTCTGTCGCTTTTCTGAAATCCCTTATGAATCTTACAAGGTCCATATCTCCGTTTGCACAAATCTTTTCAATGTTCTCTGAATAAGTTATTTCGACAGTTGCGAATCTATCAAGCGATGCTCCGTCGAGTTGGTTTCTGCCAACATATTGGTATGAAGCACCATGTCCAAATGTATTCCCAGCGGCGATTATTCTGAAATCGGGATGTGCTTCCACAAATCCTATTGGAGCGGGGAAGTCAAAGTATCTGTTGGCGATTGCGGCATTTAAGATTATTAATACTTCAGGTATTGAACCGTCCATTTCATCTAACATAAATAACCCACCGTCTTTAAATGCTTTGTAGAATTGCGTTGCGTGATAAACACCCATTGCATCTGTAAACCCTACGAGTTTGTGTTCTTGTGTGACCGCATTTGTGAAGTAAAAATCAAGTCCTAAAACTTCTGAAATCTGCTTACAAATTACATTTTTTCCGCTTCCCGCAGGTCCCATCAAGAATACAGGTTCTTCCATCTTTACAAACTTTAATACCTCTTCGAATTTCTCATGTATTTGGTCTTCAAGTTCTATTTTTTTATCTTCAATTTCTATTTCAACTTTTCTTTTTATAACACCATATTCAGATTCTATAAAGTTCTTTACAGATGTTTCAACTTTTGCCATAATCCCTTTTGAGATTTCCTCTGCTTTAGTATCCATGAATATTTGTGCCATTGCCTTTTCAAGCACTCCTAAACTTTGTTGTATTTGAGTTGTTGGAATTTGTACTTCTGAATTTTGTGTCGCTGTAAATACCTCTTCATCGTCAGCCACTTCTTTTTTAGGTTTTGATGGAAGTGCATCTAATAATTCGTAAATATCATTCCCCACAAATCCCTTTATTGCAATTTTTAAATCCTGTATTGAGTATCCCTCAATCCCTATTAAACGTTCTAATCTGTTGTTCAATCCCTCTGTATTGAATCTGTATCTTGATTGCTTCTGTGAATTGAAATAAGATATTACAAATTTTAATTCATTTTCTGTAACGGTGTTCATTGACATCTTGTTACCTAACCCTCTCTATTTATAAGCGATATTTATTCGAGATATTTTCTGCCGTTCCCTTATCTCTAATTACATTGTATCAGTGTTCCCTATGCTTGTCAATACTTTTTTTTATCTTTTTTTATTTTATTTTATATTTGTTTATTCTAGTGTAGGAAGTGTATGGTTAGTGTACCTGTTTTAACTTATCTTACACTTTTCAAAATGCTTTATGGGAACTTTGTTATTATATATACACTTACCCTACACCCTACACTAAAATATATATATATAATTAACTCCCAGCCTTATAATTCTGAAAACTACCAAATCCCAAATGCTTGTGAACTTTGCCAATTTCCGTAATCTTGCAATTCTTATAATATACTCCATCCGACATCCTAACTTTTTCAGGGAATCGTTTCACAAATTCCTTTGAGAACTTTGTAGATGATAATTTGAATTCATTATTTTCATCGCACCAGTGGGAATAACTATCATATATTTCAGATGCTTTTTCTTTTGTGAGATAATTAGTTTCAACACAATCATTTAAGAAAACGCTCAATATATCCATTTCAGCCTTATATTCCTCTGTGGTTATTCTTACACTATCAGGTAGTTCTAACCCCTCTGATTGCCACATTTTGCACCCCTCAACAGCCCATTTGAATATTAAGGGTAGTTCCGTCCTTAACTTACTTTTTAAGTTCTTATCCACTTTTTCAGGTGGTATCATAATCGTAAATGGAATCATTCTTATGCGTCGCCAAATCCCCAAATCCGTACCACGAATAATAGGTTTATGGTTCGTTGCCATCCACAGCTTGAATTCGGGAGTAAACTCAAATTCTCTGCCGTACAAATGCCTAGCCGTAACTTTATCTCCGCCCGTCAATTGCTTGAGTAAACCCTCGTTTATTCTAACACTTTCATTGGGTTCTACTGTGGTCACGAATCTCGCTCCTTTTAGTCTTGCAATATCCGTATTTGCTCCGCTATTTTGCATCGCATTTTTTACCATTACAGTTTCGGGTTGGACGTTGCAAGAATATGAACCCGCTAAATCGGTAATGATATCGAGGAATGTAGATTTCCCGTTGTTACCACTTCCCCACAAAAAGAAAACGCATTGTTCTTTGACACTTCCCGTCAAGGAATACCCAATTGACTTCTGTAGGAATCTTTGTAATTCCTTATCTCCGCCTGTAACATCGTCAAGGAATTTCATCCATAATACAGGTTCTCCGCCTTTGGGATTATATTCGGAAGTACTTATCTTTGAGAGCATATAATTTGAATTATGTTCTATAAGTTCCCCGTTGCGTAAGTTGACAATTCCACTATAGCAATTCAGTAAGTCCAAGTGAGAATCGAATTCTCCTGTCATCACAGGAATACCGTCAATATGTTGTGATTCACTTATCATTGAAGTTTTACCTTTTGAACTTGCCGTCTTGCTAGCCCATTTGAGCATTTCCGCTTGCTCTTCCTCTTCTTTTCCAAATGCTTGTTTACGCATATCTGCGATTATTCCGTCTGCAAGTTTTTTGACTTCGCCTGTTAAATCTTCTTTCCAAACTTTGCCATCCCAATAAAACCACATCTTATTTTGATATGAGAATTTTATTTCTCCCCGGTGTTTGTCTGCGAATCGGTTAGCGTTGCCTGTGTCAGTTCTATCGTAATCTTTACCTCGAGGTTTTTGAATCTTCCCGAACACTCCCACAACCAAGTCTTGCTCTTTGCCTTGTAATTGTGGGGAATATACATCCGTACAACTTGATATAGAGTTGTTAATTGTCTTCTCCCCGTAAGTTGCTCCTGACCGTTTTTCATCCCACTTGCTCCGCATCAATCCGCTACTTCTAAATATTCTGTCTATTTGAGTAAAGTCACGTTGACACCAAAAAGCAAGTCCATTACAAAAAGCCAAATCGGCTTCTGATTGTGAAGTATATCCACCTTGCCAATCTCCCCTGTAAAGTGCCCCAAAGTATGAGCCGTTTGAAGCATGCATAGCTTTATCAAGTATATCTTCATCTGAAAGTTCAAGTCTTGTAACCTCAACATTTTGATGCTTAACGATAGGTCTTGAATTCAAATACTTATCATGGAGAACTTTTACTGAATTTGTGCAATCTTTAATTTCCCGTTCTTTGCCGTAAATGTTCCCCGTCATAATAAAGTATCTCCCGCTTTGATACATTTCGACGTTGCCTTTTCGCCTTTGCCCGCTCGGGAGTTCTCCCTTGCAGATTATGTGAACACCCTTTGCGGATTTTGAGTACTCTATATAGCTGTCTAGTGTATCTGCGAATTCATCCACGAAGTCTAAATCAGTTATACATTTGTCTAAATCCACTCCGAAATACCCGTTTGCAAACATGAATCCTATGCCGTCAAAGTTATGAGTTTTCATCCCGTCTATTGCTTGTCCGTAAGTTCCCCAAGTTTTGGGATTATTGCTTTGAGCGTTTCCGCCTGTCATCGGGTTCTTTGGAAGTTTCTCTTCCCCCCAACATACCCATTGTTTTAGTTCTCTTAATTCACTAGGTATCTTGTCGAAGTTTGTTTCCATAATCCACGTCTCCCCCTGTTTCTACATATTGCTTCACGTCGCACTGTCTAAATCTTAATAATTTTCCAACACGAATGCTTGGTAGTCTTCCGTCTTGAGCCATCTTGCTCAATGATTGTTTGCTAATTCTTAAAGCCTTTGCAACTTCATCGGTAGTCATAAGATAATCACTCATTTTAAGTCTCCTCTCTCTTTTTCTGGATTTTAATATTGATGTAGTACTATTGTATACTCTTTGGTTATATCCTGTCAATCAAAAGTTAAATAAAAAAGCAGAAATTTTAAGTTTTCTGCTCTTCATCAATTACCAAGTTGCCGTTCTTTTTGTAAATAGTCTTGCGGAGTTTCCATTGATTCTGATGTATCCCTGTGGCGTCCACGAAGTCATACACGAGTGGAAGTACTTTTCCCTTATATTGCCGTTCAACTCTTCCTACACTCTGTACAATCGTTATTCTGTCTTTATGTGGGGTAGTCAGGAATAACCTATCCAAGTTGGGAATGTCTAAACCCTCTTTTGCGAGTTGGTAAGTTGCAAATATATATCTAACTTCTCCATCCCTCATGAGTTGGAGTGCATCCACCCGTTCTTTTCGTTTCTCTTTTGAAACCATTTTACCGTCAATTACTATGCCTTGCCCAAGTTGTTTTTGTAGTTCCCTTAAATGCCAAACCCTGTCGCTTAATACTAAATTGAAGTGGTCTTTGCATCCGCTCAATTCTTTTAAAATTACATAGTTCCTATCGTCGTTGTAAACCATGGAATTTATCATTTGAACATAGTCCAAAGTTCCATCCCCTTTTGTGCAATCGTCATCTAGTTCGAATTTTGTATTAATTTTTACAATGCTCGCCTTTGTTGTCTTAACCACAGATTTATCAATTTCACATATCACAGGTCCTATTAATCCAAACATAGCTTTTTCAGTTCCTTTTGCACTCCGCTCGGGTGTCGCCGTTAAACCTATCTTGTGTCTTGCTGATAGTTTATCTATAACTTTGTAAAACATACCCGCACTTGACGGAGTTCCGCAAACCCTGTGACACTCGTCAATTATAATAACTCCCCAAGTGTCTTTATATTGGGTTAAATCAATTCTGTTCAAAGATTGTACGGTTGCAAAAGTTATGTGAGTTCCAATATTAATCTTGCCGTTTGTGATAGTTCCCACACCCATGCCCTTAATATTGTCCTTTGCTCTGTTCATGGATTGCTTTAATAAATCGACGGTATGTGTAATCCATAATGTTTTCATTCCTAGTTGGCAAATCACTTCTAAAGCCGTTTGAGTTTTACCGCTTCCCGCTGGCATTACGAGTATACCGTTTTTAGCCCCTAAAACATCCCTTAGAGCGATTTTTTGATAATCGTATAGGATTATGCCACTTTGGTATTCTACAGCCGTCATAGTCGTGAAATCGTTCTCGTAGTCGTCTTTAAATGGATGTAGCTTCCAAATCTCTCTAAAATATCCAAATGGAACAATTACATCTAACCCATCCGTAATATAGAATGTCAAAAGTCTAGGAACATTATAGTTTTTATAACCAAGTCTTTCATTCTGAATATATACAGGATTGTCAATTACCAAGTCTGCCCATATCTGCTTCATCATACTTTGGTTAGGATTTTTTATTCTAATGTTATTCCCAACTTTAATAATCATAATTACACCAAAAATACTTTTCTCCCATGTCAACCAAGTGCAAGCTTTTCTTACCCTGATTTTCAAGTTCTATGATTTTGCCCTGTGGAATCATGTAAACCTTATTTTCCCACAACATTGCAAAATAATAAGTATCGCATCCATTTCCTGTCCTTGCCCATTTGATATAAGCCAATTTCTGATTTTCCTCTACTCGAGTAAACGGGAATCTCCCGCTCTTATTTCCCACAACTTTACAATCAACAAGCATCGCATGTCCATCCCTAACCGCAATAATGTCTGCGGGTTGTGAACCGTCCGCTCCTGTGGGAATTCTCAATGCCCAATATCCCATGCGTTTCAAGTCGTTCTGAAACCATTTTTCAAACCTTGCTCCGCTTAATATTTTACTCATAATATAAGTCTACCCCCTCGAGAATTCCCGCCATGTTCCATCGTTGTTATAATAACATCCAATACTTTTATAGTGTCGGAGTGTCCTCTCAATTCGGAATCACTCATATAAACGTTTGACGCTTGTTTTTGAAAATGAGTATTCCTTGCTTTATCTCTTATGTCTTTGATAGTTCTAATCGCTTCTTTGAATCCTTGGTTATATCCTTTTTCATATTCATGCTTGTGAATCTTGCATCTCAATTCTCCTTTACATTGAATTAAGCGGTGTTAAACATATCTATATCTAACACCGCCTGTTTGTGGTTCTTTAAAACGGGATGTCATCATCCGCAGGTTCGAACCCCTCGGGTGTTTCAGATTTCTTTGCTCTTGGAGTTTTCTCGCTAGGTTCAACCCACTTTGGAAGTGCATCTTGTTTCTTGCGATTTAAGAAATATCCTACTTTTGATAAATCCCCCTCGTCATGCTTAACCGTACAAGCCCCTACTTTGCCTATCCAATCGGCACAATTGAAGTTACCCTCTTCTATACCAAATGAATCAAAGAATTGCGTGAGCATCCTGTTAGTCATTTCTATGTTGTTAGGCATGAATGTTATATAGTTCCATAAGTTTGCCTTTTTCCCACTCACTTCTAATGTTATTTTTACCATGTCATTTCCCTTTGAAGAAACCGTAATTTCAGCATCCTCAATTCTACATCGGTACATTCCGTCAGGAATATCAAATGCATCTTCTCTTTCGTATTTCCAATCCTTAATAGCCATCCTAATTACCTCTTGCCTTTCGTTATTCTTAAAGTTTTAAATTTTGTTTTTTTCAGGAATTTGTCACAAATCACTGGGTATTCCACTTTCATGGATTTTGTGTCAATGCTCTCTCTTATACTCTCTGAATAGTTTACGTTATAAACCCCGCATGCTGTCGGATGATTCAGCGTAACCGCATCTTTTATTGCATCCTCAAGTTCATCAATTTGCTTCTTGATATATGCTTCCATTTCTTTGAGTGATTCTCGCTCTTCCAGTTTTTCTACTAAATCTTTTTCTGTCATTATGTTACCTCTCCTGTCAGTAAATTAGTTATTGAACAAAATTTACGTTTGTATATTTGGTCTTTTGCATATTGCATTTTAGTTCCCTCAAGTCTGAAAAAACGTTCATCTTTTCCCATTTCAATTCTCGCCACCATGTTACACAACCCGCTCACTACGTCTACAGATTTTCCGCTTAATCTCGGAACTTGCATAGTGTATTTCGTACCGTCGGGAGATATGATTTCCTTAACATCTTCCCAAGCCGTAAATAATATATCGGGTTTCATCTGCCTGAATCTTCTTACATAATCGACAATTTTAAATTGCGTTTTATTGTAATGTCCAAGTTCAGGTGCTCCATCATTTTTTCCAAGTCGTCCGTATTCTGTGAGCATTTGGTGTTCGAGTTCAGTCAAGTTATCCACACATATTAATGCATAGTCCTCGTCTGCTCCATCCTCGAGCCACTCAACACACTCAACCCATTTACGCATATCAAGCCCAATCTTGATTATGTCAATTCCCGTTATTCCCCGCAGAACCGCAGAAGAATTATCAATATCAATTATCAATGTCTTTCCGCCGTCTTTTGGGATGATGTTACTTAATGCCGTAGTCTTACCCGCCCCAGGTTGTCCATAAATCAACCCCGTAACTTTTGCAATCGGCAAATCTTGACTCTTTATTACTTCCATTTTACATCAACTCCTATTCTCCTTTTGTTCTCAACCTTTTCAAAATTAATTAAATCGTCGCCTTTTTGATAAGTCAAACAAATGCTCTCATATGGACAAGTCATAAACCCGTTGCAATTATATGGGTTTTTAAAATACACATCACAATTTTCAATCTCGAATATCATGTCTTTCAAATCATCCTCGAATTGTGCAAGTTCCTCAAGTGTCCGCTTTATCTTAAACATTGAAATCTTTTCGTCAGTTTCCACCTCGTACCACTCGGAGCATCTTTCAAGAAAATCGCTATCTGTTTCGGATTGCTTTTGCCTGATTGTGGGTTTCTTTATCACAGTGTAAACCATAGTGTCCACACCAAGTGCCATCATATACATGAGAATTTGTTCATCCCATTCCAATTTTTTGAAGTATGTTTCATCAATCTTGAATGATGTAGTTTTGTGTTCTACTGGAATTCCGTTTTCGTCCATTGCGTCAACATATCCTATAACTTCATAATCGGTATCTGCAAGGTTTCGCTTTACAAACTTTTCAGAATCCACAAGTTCTAACTTCGGGAGAATATGCCTTTCAAATGCAAGAGCCATTGCCGTTGTTTTAGTGTCATCGTCGTAATAACTTTCCCCTTTAAACATAAGTTCAAGTTTCTCATGATATTTGCCACCAATGAAAAGTGCTTCTCCCTGTGCATACTCTTTAGGTTTTATACCCTCAACATACTCGAGATAATATTTTCTTCGACAAGTTTTATAGCATCTAATTTCACTATGCGAAACCTGTTTCATTTTAGCACTCTTTTCCTGAATTGCTCTTTAAATCTTTTAACATTTTGTCAGTTCTGTCTTTCATGGCTTCTAATGATTTACTCCCGTTGCCCCCGAATGTTTTTATTATGTTGATTGCTTCTTTTTTCCCGAACTTTTTAGCAATAGGGGAATCATCTGACATCAACCCAATGATTGAATCTAGCATAGAAATAATGTCCTCTGCTTCCTCGCTAATTTCTGTAGGGTTAACAATGGCTTCAACATCCCTTACAACCTTTTTCATAATCTCAACTTGTGCCACAAGTTCGGAATTTGTTTGATTGGAAGATGCATTAATTGATTCCAACCCCTTTAGGATTTTGTCAATCTTTAAAGTTCTTTCCTCTTCTTTTTCAAGTATCGAATCGTAAGCCGTTTCTCCTTTGGATTCCGAATATAGGAACATTTTCTTATTATCCATACTTATAGTTTCAGTTAGGATTTTGAAGAATTTCTCCCCCGCTTTTGCATCGTTGTCATAAACTTTTGATACAATTTCAGAAATCATATACGAAATATCCGCACATAGTGTTGGGATATCTCCCGAAACCTCTATACTAGCACTTCCGAAATTGTCGTCGCCGTTTGATTTAATATTTGCTTTTAACATTGTAGTTCCTCTTTTCTTTCCTTAAATTTCAATATATTGAATAACCTAAATGTTATCAATAAACTCTTTTGCTTCTGAATATTCATATCCAAGATAGTTCAGAATCTTTCCAATAGTTCTTTGTGTTGGAACATATCCCTTTTCAATCTTTCCTAAAACAGGCGAAGTCACTCCCGTCGCTTTTGAGAAATCCGAAATTGTAAATTCCCGCTTAACTCTTTCATTCACTACGAATTCTTTCAGTGTCATAATTGCCACCCCCTTTCATTTTTATCTTTCTTCAAGTATTATAATGTCCTGATAATAACTTCCAAGTTTTAACGCTTGCTTATGAGTTTTCACAAGGACATCAACCCTGTATTGAGATTTATCACTTCCAAAAGAATCTTCCGCCAAATATCCAATTCCATTGATTATGATTGCTGTTCCAAGTGGAATCATCGAATTATCCACCGCTACTGTTCTTCCCACTGTCGGTCTAGTTCCAAGTGCCGTATTATTCCAATCTCCATTGTTACATATATGAGCATAGGGTTCTTTGCAATAATGTGTAATTTTTGCATGAACTACTTTTTGCGTATAGTTTGGGATTGTGGGTATTGCTTCTTGCTTGGGTTTTTGAATTACGGGTTGCGGTGGTTGAGTGGAAGTGTAAGTTTTTGCTTCTTGCCCGATTGTGGAAAATGCCCAAATACCTATTGAAAACCCTATCAATATGCCAACCGTCATTGCGAATTTAAACTTATTTGCGATTCTAATTTTCTTCATCGTCCACCACCCCTAATAATTCAACATCTATAAAGCGTATAATCGTTTGTATCTTTTCATGAAGTTCTCGATATTCGGGGATAGTGGGGTGCGGAATGTCCATACCCCACACAATATCCCTTAATTCTATAATCTTATCCGTCATTATTCTAACCCCTTTTTATTTCTGTCAACATAGAGTGCAAAGTCGTCTTTATCAGTTAGACAATAGTTTTTAGATTCTCTGCGAACTTGATGGTCAAATAATTTTCTCGCATCTGCCAAAGTCTTATGTAATATTTCTTCGATTTCGGAAGTGCTAAAAATATATCCTAAAAACTGGTCAAGTTCGACAAATGTTCGCTCGCCCGCTTCCGAATAATCGAGAGCCGTTTCATAACTTGCGTGTTTCTCTAAACATTCATCACAGTATCCCTCGTGGAGTTCATCTTCTCCAAAGTCTCCATCGCACTCTTTACACTGGAATGCGTCCACTAATTCTGTTCCACAATGAATACAATTGTAAGTTTGGGTTTCGTCGCATCCTGTAAATGCTTCATGACAATCTTCGCAATATAAAGTTTTCATTATTTTTCCACCTTTGCCTTTCCGATTTCAAGTTGAAGCATGTAGTTCTTTTCTTTTTCGTCTATAAGCATGTTTACAAGTCTGTTCTCTCTGTCTGAATTCGCATCAGCAGTAACGGATGTTTCAAACTTCTTGATTTCAGCATTTTTTTGAAGTGTCTTAACGTCTTTTCTCAAATCGTTTATATATTCTACGAGCATTGCCTTGTCAGTTTTTAGTGTCTCAATTTGTTCTTTCATAGTTATT
>JGI1221J11331_1000104_pt1 | contig 24616 bp, 21 predicted proteins | sample LakVidmifraction_4_FD_11331 | JGI IMG/M metagenome (IMG submission 11331) | reverse complement strand
GATCCTTGCACATAAAAGAACCGGCTAGGGGTACGTAAGCGTGCTTAACGCAAGGGCGGTAAACCTAAAAGCGGTAAACGCCTCGGGCGTAGCGGCTGGCGTAAGCGTAGCGGCCAACGCCAGCGCCGCACTGACCACAACAGGGGCAGTGGCCATAGACCGGGCCATAGCGGCCAGCGCCAACGCGCAGGGCACGAGCACCGGTGGGGCGCTTGGCGACTACGCAGCCAGCAGCAACGCACTAGGCGCACTGACCACAACAGCAAGCGCGGCGGTCACCCGCAGCGTAGCAGCCAGCGCCAGCGCAGCCGTTCAGGCAAGCGCCATACCCACAGTGCTCAAAACTGCCTCTGGCTCAGCCGACGTTATCTTGGTGACCTCGGGAGAGACCGCTGCGGTCATCGACATTGCGGCGTCCACCGTCATGGTATCGACGGCCACTGCCCAGCCCTCGAGACTGGTGGGCATAGCGGCAACAGCGCTGTTTCAAAGCGTGGCAGCGGGCGCGGCGGCTATTGACATACTGGCCCAAGGCAGCGCCAGTGCAACCCTGACTACCTCAGCCCTGCCAGAAGGCGGAAGCGGTCTGGTAGCCGGGTTCTTGTACGCCAGCAACGTGGCTATTTTTCCATCACTCACATGCTACAATACCGTCCTAAAGTAGGTAAATCACAGAGAGGTACCAACGATGAGCTTTTCAGATTACGCCGAAGGCAAGGTGCTTGACCACGTTTTTAACAAAACGGCCTACACGCAGCCTACACTGTACGTTGGGGTCTCGACTGCGGACCCGACTGAGGACAACTCCGGCATAGCTGAGCCGTCAGGCAACGCGTACGCCCGGGTGGCGACCACCGGGACCGACTGGGACCGAACCGCCGGGGTTATGTCCAACGGCGTTGCGATGGCGTTCCCGGAGGCCACGGGTGTATGGGGCTCGCTGACACACTTCGCGGTGTTTGACGCGGCGACTGCGGGCAACATGGTAATTCACGGCGCGCTGACTACGGCCAAAGCGATCGCGGCCAACGAGACCCTGCGCTTCCCGATCGGGAACCTGACGTTCACGCTGGATTAAGCTATGGACACCCTGTACGTCAACAACGACCACCGAGTTGAGTTGCAAGGGCTTCGTGACTCGGAGGGTGTGCTGCTCTCTGGTGCCGCTGCGGAGGCTACGTTGTACGCTGCAGACGGCACCACGGAGGTGCTTGGCCAAGTGTGGCCCCTTGAGATGGTTTACACGGGCAGCAGGGGCACATATCGTGCGGTGCTGTCCTCAGTGCTTGCGATTGTAGACGGCGGGAGGTACAAAATGAAGTTGAAAGCGTCGTACATTGGCAAGACTTACGAGGTATGGCGCACCGTAAAAGCCGAAGTCCGCAACGAGTAAGGGGGCCTTAGTGGGCGAACAGGACGACATACCGGGTAAGCCGGCCATGCCGCAGCGCAATGAGAGCCCGTTGGCTGATGGGGAACTGCGTGAAATACGGGAACTAATGGAAGCAGAGCGGCGTATTAAGTGGTTCTGGGCTACGACCCGCCAGGCGGCTATATGGGCCGCTGCCGTAGTGGGCATGATAACGGTGGGGTGGGACATGCTGGTACGCTTTGTGCTCTACGTAGCGGGTAAATAGCGCGGCACAGCTTGGAATATACGTGCAGCACGGGCGTGTAACCGGGTTGGTAACGACTAAACTTTTTGCTGGAGTGGGCTCCTTATGAACCTTTTCTCGATGGATTTTCGTAAGTGTGACCCCAAGGGATGTGGCCACTTTGGCGCCAGCCGCGGGTCTCGTAAGCACAAAGGGGTGGACATGGCCTGCCATCCCGGGACCGAGGTAGGTTCTCCGGTGAGGGGGCAAGTGACTAAGATTGGCTGGCCGTACAGCGGGCACCCTGAAATCCGGTATGTGCAGGTCGTCGCTGGGCAGCACCAGTTCCGGATGTTCTATGTGGACCCCACGGTAGCGGTTGGGGACTACATTGAGATGAATGATGTAATCGGTACGTCCCAAGCGCTCGGCAGCCTGTATCCGGGGATCACAGAGCACGTGCATTTCGAGATTAAGGACATGGCCGGGCAGTACGTCGACCCGACGCCGGTTATTATTGCGCTCCGAAGCACCGATAGAAGCGCTCAGTAAGCCACTCCGAGATCGTGAAACAGCAGCGAACCGCCCAAAGAGAACCAACAGCGCAGATAAAGAGTAGGGTGTGCATAGTGTGCTATCCTGTTTGGTAAAGTCTCAGTAAGGTAACCACGTATGGGCGACATTGTCGAATTTGAGAACCCCGCAGACGGGCTACCGGTACAGTGGCAGACGTCACTGGTTATCGACGTGGCCATGGGAGTTAGCAAAGACAGTATATGTGAGGCGTACGCCCTCCAGTATCCCCAGCTCAACGCAATTATTGATATGCCCTCATTCAGCAAGCGCCTCGAGGACATGGAGCGGGAGCTCTCTAAAGAAGGGGCTTCGTTCCGGTTGAAAGCCCAGATGCAGGCAGAAGACTACTTGAAAACGTCATACACCATGGTGCAGGACCGAGAGCTGGACCCGAAAGTACGGGCGGATCTCATTAAGTCTACCGCCCGTTGGGCGGGGTTCGATGACCCGGCAGGCGCGGGGGCGGCGGGTGCTGGAGGCGGCATCTCAATCAGCATAAACCTTGGCGAAGCGGACAAGAAAATAGAGGGGAGGGCCATCAATGGAGATTGACTACACCCCGGATACGATCGCTGCTCGTTTTATCCGAAGCGACTCGTTCTACAACTTCATCATAGGGCCGGTTGGTCCCGTTTCAGGGGACACGGAGTTCTTTACCGGCACTGGATGGAAGCGCATAGACGAGTATAAACCCGGCGACTTGGTGGCCCAATGGGAGCCAGATGCGGGCGATGACCCCAAGCTGGGGGCCCTGCGGGTTATTGAACCGGAGGACTACATCGTTACGCCAGCGAGCACCCTGCTGAATATCAGCACCCGCCATACGCTGTCCATGACGCTATCACCGTGCCACCGGGTGCCGTACTACGACTACCAAGGCCGCCTGCGGGTGACCACTGCGCAAGACGTGGCAGATCACCCAAGCGAGCGGACAATCCCTACGGCCTTTGTGCCGGTAGGCCGTGCGGGAACAGGTATGGGCACCAGCCTGCTACGATTAGCGGTAGCGATTAACGCAGACGGGCACTTCCCGAAAGGGTTCCTTGAGACTCCGACTGGGTTTAGGTGCCACATCTGCATCCGCAAAGAACGTAAGAAGACGAGGCTTCGTCGGCTGTTATCAGGCAACAACATTTCTTGGCGCGAAGACGTCGCTGTCGGACGCCCCACGGAGTCCGTGTTTATCTTCCGCACGCCGTACACTGGCAAGTCGTTTGACACTGCGCAGTGGTGGCAGGCGACCGCGGATGAGTTGCGACTGATCGTTGAAGAAAGTTCGCACTGGGACGGTCTGTTTGAGGGGCCAGAGACGCGGTTCAGCACGGCGATAAAAGAAGATGCGGACTTCATGCAGTACGCGGCTCACGCTACTGGTGGGAGGGCGACGATAGGGCGCACCGACTACCCAGACAAGCCCAACTGGAGGCCCACCTACACGGTGCAGATAGCGCTAAAGGACTCTGTGAGGGCAACGGTCAAAACCCGCCCAGCGTCCGTGCAAGAGGTCGAGGCACCCGGGGGCAAGCAGTATTGCTTCCAGACCGACAGTTCGTACTTCCTCGCCCGCCATAATGGCCGCGTGTTTGTTACAGGGAACTCTGCGAAAACCACCGCCGTCCTATTCAAAATGCTCTACCACGCGCAGCTGCAACGCCCCGGGCAAGACGGCATCCGCCGCACCCGGTGGGTTGTAGTGCGTAACACCGCACCCCAGCTAAAAGACACCACAATCAACTCGTTTATGACGTGGTTCAAGCCCGGTGTGGTGGGTAAATGGGTAGCCTCGCGTACTATGTTCGTGTTCGAGTTTGGCGACGTGTACGCAGAGGTGCTGTTCCGCCCGCTGGACACCCCGGATGACGTCAGCCGCGTGCTGTCGCTGGAGGTTACTGGCGCGGTGCTCGACGAGTTTGTAGAGATCCCGCAGGAGATTGTTGAAGCCCTGTCCGGGCGGTGCGGGCGCTACCCGTCCACCCACGAGGGCGGTGCGTCTTGGTGGGGGATGTGGGGAGCGTCCAACCCCGGTAACGAGGATAGCTGGTGGTATAACTGGCTCGACGTTGAGGAGCGCGGAGACCGCCCTGAAAACATGACGTACTTCGAGCAGCCGTCAGGGTGGAGTAAATACGCAGAGAACATTGCGAACCTACCCGGCAAGCGGGGGTACTACGAGAACTTGGCCGTCGGTAAGTCTCCCGCGTGGGTCAAGCAGTTCATTGAGGTCGCGTGGGGGTACAGCATGTCTGGTAAGCCGGTGTACCCGGTGTTTAACGCGGACATCCACGTTGCTAAAGAGCCCATCAGGTTCGACCCGCAAGGCACGATCCTTATTGGGTTTGACGCGGGGCTTACGCCGTCGGCGATCTTCGGCATTCTGGATAGCCACGGCCGGGTGCTGATACTCGACGAGCTAACGTCTGAGCACATGGGGGCCAAGCGGTTTTGCAATGAACTATTGATGCCGAAAATGCAGAGTAGGTTCCCTCGCAATGAGTTCTCTATATTCTGTGACCCCGCGGTTGTCCAAAGAGCGCAGACCGATGAGCGGGCGGTGAAGGACATCATGGAGGAAGAGCTCGGCTTCGAGGTAGACACCGCATACAGCAACGCGCTGGCTGAGCGGATCAACTCTGTTGAGAGCCGCCTACTTCGCCTTACAACGGCGGGCCCTGCGTTACTCATCGACCCACGATGTCGGATATTGATTCGCGGCTTCAGGTCTGGGTATAAGTACAAAGTGAACAAGAAAGGGGACACTGCCCCGCAGCCGGACAAGAACTCCTACTCGCACCCACACGATGCGTGTCAGTATTTAAGCATGGGGTTCTCTGATACGGTTCGCCGACAGAGCATCAAAGAGAAGTTTCCGGGGCTGATGATTGGCAACGGCGGCAACATATCCAATTACGCACGGTGGGGATGATGGACGAGGAAAAGAGCGAAGGTAAAACGGTCACCGACGGCGACGGCGTAGAGTACAAAGTGGATATACTGCAGCGACTGGGCAACCACCTGTCTCAGCGGTTCAGCGTCCATAAGGCCGACCGCCGGCAGCAGGAGCAGCAGTGGCTGCGTAACCTGTATCAGTTCACTGGCAAGTATGACCCCGAGATCGAGAAAACGCTGGCGCCAGAGCGGTCCCGGGCGTATCCGAAGCTGACGCGCACCAAGGTCATGGTGATCGTGGCGCGACTGATGAACCTGCTGTTTCCACAAAGCGACAAGAGCTGGGAAGTGCGGTCGTCTGAAGTCCCGAGCATGTCCCAAGACGACCTGGATGCAGCGTTCTTTGAGTGGCGCGAGGCCAACCCGGAGGCGGAGGTCACACAGACAGAGCTCGACAAACTGGTGCGGGCGTTCGCTGCCGCGGCGGCTAAGAACATGGAGACGCACCTGAACGACCAGCTGTCTGACGCCATGGGATCAGCCACCGAGACGGACAACTCGGACTTCGTAACCCTGTGCCGCAAGGTAATTATCTCCGCGGCGATATTTAACGTCGGTATACTCAAAGGCCCGATGACGCTGGCCAAGAAAAAGAACACGATCGAGGTAGCCCCGGGCGCGACAACCCCCACGGTCACACAGGCTGATGGCTACCGCCCGTACTTCGAGGCAGTCGACGTTTGGAATTACTACCCGGATATGCAGTCTCGCACTTTCTCTGATATGGAGGGGGAGTTTGAGGAGCATGTCTACACCGGTGACCAGATGTCTGCCCTTGGGCGCAGGCCGGACTTTATTGGGTCTGCGATCGACAAGTTCAAATCCGCGAACCCAGAAGGGAACTACACTGCAGCCAGCCACGAGCAGGACCTTGACAACCTTGCGGGCAACACCCGAGCCAGCAACCGGGGTAAGCGGTACCGGGTCCAAGAGTTCTGGGGCACGGTCGACAAAGATTACGTGAAAGATTCTGGCATCGAGATCCCAGAGGAGATGGAGGACTACCACCAGTTCCGGATTACTGGCTGGGTTGGTGGCCGCCACGTGCTGAAGGTGGCACTCAATCCGCTACCGGAGCGGGTCAATATCTACCACAAATTTGTGTTTGACGACTCTATACCGTCACTGATGGGGGGGTCTATGTGTGAGATTATGCGGGACAGCCAGATGGCTGTGGCCTCCTCGGCTCGCATGCTGATCGACAACGCGTCTGTTACCTGTGGCCCCATGCTGGAGATTGACCTGGCCAAGCTGGTTGGCCAGCAGGACGTCAAGAGTATCGGGCCGTTTCGTAACTATTATACTGACCAGAAGAACAACCCGGCCGGCCACAAAGCGATCAACAACATCAGTGTCGACTCGCACATGTCAGAGTTGCTGCTGGTAATGAACAAGTTCCTAGAATTCGCTGACATGGAGACGTTCGTTGGGGGGTACGGCGAAACAGACAACACTCCGGGGGAGGCGCTGCGTACCACGGCGGGGGCGTCCATGGTCATGGGCAACGCGGCGCTGCCGTTCCGTGACATTGTCCGGAGCTTTGACCGGTTTACTGTCAGCGTTCTAAACGCGCTGATCGAATGGAACCGGCTGTTTAACGACGAGCTCGAGTACATCGGGGACATGCGGCCGGTGGCCAAAGGGGCCACCAGTATGATCGCTAAAGAGCTGCGGGCGTACGCGCTGGACAACCTGAAGGAGACCATGGACGACGACGAGAGGATGTACGTGGACACCGAGAAGCTGCTTGAGCAGCGCATGATGGCCCGGGACATCCCGTTCAAGGACATCCGTGCCAGCGAGGCAGAGGTTGACCGCCGTAAGCAGCAGCAGTCTCAAGATGCACAGGAAGCGAAGGACCAAGCCAAGCAGGTATTTGATGCTGAGCTTCGCACCCTTACTACAGAGGCGTTGAAGGACATGGCTCAGGCTAAGAAGAACCTTGATACCGCGGATGCGAAATCATTGGACGCCATGACGGACCTAATGGGAAACAGCCAAGAGAGCTTGAACAATGAGCAACAGGACGCGCAGCCACGAGCTGGAAGTACAACTACATGAAAGCAAAGAGGTAGGGAGTACCCAGCTTCTAGTAGAGTATGCTAACCTGCAGGTAGAAGACCTGAAAGACCAGCTAGTGGGGTGCGAGGCAGAGCACCTGAAGCTGATCCAGGGTCGGGCAAGCGCATATTTAGACCTCATCCGAACCATCGAGGATGAACCACACAACATCACTAACTGACGGAGCCTCCCATGGACCCGGTAGATACTGAAGACAAGAATTACGACGAGTTCGAGAGTGCGTTCGATGACGCCACCACGGACTCTGCTACGGTAGAAAAGGAGGCCGAAGGTGAGGCACCAGCGGCAGAAGCTAAAAGCGCTGACGGCGCTGAGGAAAAAGATCCGGAAGCTGAAGTTGAACCGAAGGCAGCCGATGGTACTGAAGCACCGGCTGGGGATGAAGCAGAACCCACACCCTCTGCCGCCGAACTTGAAACTGGCGATCCTGCTGAGGCGGAAGGTGCCCCCGCTGCACCTGAAGAGGCGCCCACAAGTGCGCCTACTTACGATGAGGCCACACTAAAACGCGCCGTGGAGCTGCTCAAAGAGCAGGACAAGGCCCCCGCTGAAGCCCCCGCTGAAGCCCCTACCGAAGAAGCGGTGGCGAAGACGTGGCAGGACTACGTCCCTGAAAACAAGCGGGAGGTCGTCGAGAAGTACGAGCAAGAGTGGGCAGAAGTATCCGAGGGCGAGCAGATTAAGCGTACCGCCGAGTTGCAACTGCTACAGGACACGTTATACTCCGATTTAAGGAGTGCGCTGGCACCAGTCTTTGAGACCACCCAAAGCCTGAAGGTAAACGCACACCTCGATGCCGTCAGGCAGCAGCACACTGATCTCGATGAGATTCGTAAGCCCCTGCAGGACTGGATTGAAACGCAACCTGAATTTGTGCGGCCTGTGTACAAAGAGGTTGCAGCGAAAGGCTCGGCAGCACAGGTTATCCAACTGATTAGCCAGTTTAAGTCGAGCACAGGCACGGCGGGCGCAGCGCCAGAAGTACCAGCCCCGTCAGTTAGACAGCCCGCGCCCCGCCCCGCGAAAACGCAGCCTACTGCTGCAGCGAAAAGGGCCTTAGCAGCGGCACCTAGCCCCAACAGGGCAGAAGTTCCCGGCAGTGCAAACCCGGATGACTTCGACGCCGCATTCGATGAGGCGGCCGGACTGGGGTAACAACTCTTTCTGACGTGAGGCAACGAACATGGCTTTAACTACTTATAGTGATATCACCCCGCGCCAAACGGCGTTCTCTGTGGCGAACCTGCTCAAGCGAGCAATGCCCTTTATGATGATCGAGCGCTTCGGTCAGTCGTACCCGATCCCCAAGAACAATACCAAGGTCGCTAAGTGGCGCAGGTATTTCATGGCGGGCGGTACTGGCGCCTACTCCGGTAATGCCGGCGACTTCAATGTGCCTATTGCGGATACTCCGCTGACTGAGGGCGTGACCCCCGCTGGCTCCACACTGGAAAACAAGGACTACACCGTAACGCTCGCGCAATACGGCGACTTCCTTGAATTTTCCGACGTGATCCAAGATACCCATGAGGACTTCCCTCCGCTCCTGCGTGAGATGACGGACATCCTCGGCGAGCAGGCTGCGCACACTATTGAGACGCTGCGTTTCAACGTGCTCAAGGCGGGCACCAACGTGTTCTACGCTAACGGCTCTGCTCGTACCGACGTGAACACTGCGGTTACCCTCGGTATGCAACGACGCATTACCCGGTCGTTGAAGCGGCAGAATGCGAAGCCGATCACCGCGATGCTGGCGTCTACTGTGAAGTTCAACACGCAGCCCATCGAGTCTGCGTTCATTGCCCTGACCCACCCGGACGTTGAGAACGACATCCGCGACATGACGGGCTTCATTTCTGTCAAGCAGTACGGCAGCAATGTTGATGCAATGGAAGGTGAGATCGGCTCTGTAGAGGACGTTCGCTACATCCGCTCCACTGTGTTTGAGTCCTTCGCAGACGCTGGTGGCCTAGACAATGACGCAGTGCTGTCTACCACGGGCACCAAAGCTGACGTGTACCCAGTCCTCTATCTGGCTCGTGATGCTTACGGCGTAGTGCCCTTGCGTGGCAAGGACTCTGTCGAAGTGATGGTTGTGCAGCCCAAGGCTACCAACACCGACCCGCTGGCTCAGCGTGGAACGGCCGGTTGGAAAGTGTGGAACGCCACCGTCATTCTGCAGGATGCGTTCATGGTTCGTGCAGAAGTTGCGGCCTCTGAGTAACGTAGCGACCCCCTCTTCGGAGGGGGTTTTTCTATGATACAGGCAACGGCGGCACCTATGATGGACACCAGCATAACTATCCGGATGGCGGCTAACGGGGTTATTCTCCGTTATGACGACCCGAAAATAGAAGCCAAGAACCGGGAGGAAGACTCGAAGTACGAGGATTCATCCGTGGAGTTGGTATTCAAAGACGCTAAGGAAGCGATGCCTGAAGTGCAGCGCGTTCTTAAAATGCTGCTGGGGCCGGATCGGGCAGATGATGCCGAGTTCGACTCCGCGTTTGACGAGGCAATGAAAGATGAGTGACGACCTGAAGATCGACAGCGACGTCAACCCTGCTGACTGGGACACCCCTGTGGAAACGAAGCCGGCGAAGAAAAAAGCCACGGGCAAGAACGCCGCGGTTAAAAAGACGTGGATCGTCCTACAGAAGAACGACGACATCCCGCCATCCGGCCTGTTTATCGGCCACAACGGCACTGGATACAACCTGAAGGCCAGTAAAAAAGTGGAGGTCCCGAACTTCCTGCTTAATGTCCTCGACGACGCGGTGGTAAATAAGCCGGTTGTAGGTGACAATGGGCGCATTAGTCACTACGAGGCCAGCCCCCGCTTCCCGTACACGGTTGTCCGAGACAAGTCTTAAACCTGCGGGTATCCCGCGGACTGGGGTAAAACGTGGTATTGAACGAACTCCTGAAGGAGCTCCGCAGCAACATCCTGCGGGATGTGTCGGACGCGATCAGCCCCGATGAAGCGGACTTCCTGTGGAGTGACCCGTCCTTGGTGTCGTACATCAACGACGGGTATTTTCGTTTCGCCCACCTGACCGAGTACCTGCAGGACGCGACCACCGAAGCAGTAACCCGCGTACCGCTAATTGCCGACACGCGAGAGTACCCCTTGCACAAAGCCGTCATCCGCGTTCTATCGGCGGAGCTTAACGACACGGTTATCCCTGTCGTCTCGGCGGACACCTACCTCGGCAACAACGCCGACGTCACATCGTACGGAGCCCTCAAGCCGCAAAACAACCGGTCTGGCGTAGTCGCCGTTGTGCCAGACTACGAGGTCGGCATGCTCAAGCTGGTTGGGGTACCCGACACCAAAAACATCGGTGTGCCGTTGCGGCTGCGTGTGTCCCGGTACCCGGTGGCGAAGGCTAACCTAGATACCCCCAATGTCGAGCTTGAGTTCCCCGAGCGGTTCCACCTCGACATTATTGAGTGGGCGGCATTCAGAGCCCTCCGTAACCACGACGCGGACGCCGAGAACATGCGCAAAGCAAGCGCCCATAAGACACGATTCATGGAGGCGGTCGAAGAAGTAAAAACGGAGTACCGCGCTCGCAAGTTCAGTCGCATTGAATTTACACCCTCTTGGAGGTGGTACTGATGGCTACTAAGAAGGAGCTTGATAAGCGGCTCGATAACACGACTGGTACACCCGGTACGTTGCAGCCTATACCATTTCCAGACGTAGGGGCGGGGGTAGGTGGGGCTACAGGCTCACGCCGGACGAGCGTGTCTACGCCAGCACGACGCACGCTATCGCCCACGGCTACCAGCACTGACCAGTCAGCTTTGGCCCGCACTCAGCGTGCATTAGCTATTCGCCAAGGCGCCGGGGGCGTACAGGGATCCAGAGATACAGCAGAGTCGGGGGCCAATGCCCAGCTTGCGGAGAGTTTGCGCCTGAACCTTATCGAGCAGGAGCGCCTTAGCGGCGCTACTTTTGGCACGGTCACTCCCACCGACGCTATCGCCAAGGAGCGGGCCATACGGGCCAACCAAGTTAATGTAGCTGGCGGGATCACCGCTATTAACAGCCTGCGTGAAGGGCAAGTAGCTCGCGCTAACCAGCTCACTGAGGCCGATACCACGCTCCAAGACCGAACCCAACAGGAAGCGGGTGCTTTCGATCGTAGCCTTATTAACCTCGACGTGGCTGAGACTCGGGGCGAGTTCGGGCTTGCTGATCGCAGGTTGGCGAACCAAAGTCTACTTGACGTGGCCAACACTGCCGACCCGGTGGATGCGGAGCGCATACGGATAGCCCGGGACCTTGAAGCGGGCATCGAGGGCGCCCCCGCGGGCAGCCGTTTGGCGATGTCTGCCACGCTGCTTGACCAGCTCGGCGGCCAACCCGGCGCGGCTAACTTTTCGCAGGGGGGCCGCATAGAGGTCCCTGATGGCGCCGGAGGGGTACTTAGCCTGCCGCCGGATCAGGCAGAGGCGTACCTCATGCAGACTAACCCCTCCTTCGCCGCTAGCAGGGTTGCCAGTGGCGACTTTCAGGCTGGTGAAGATGGGGGGTTCACGCGGACGACAGGGCAAACCCGGGGCGCCCAAGTGCAGCCCCCAACAGAGTTAGGTAATGCAGTATCGGATGCCAGAGGCACTACGAGGTTTTTCGGCCCCGCTGATATCGCGGCACCGCCACCGAGGGCCAATGTTAGCCTCGGCCAGCTCCCCGAAGCCGGCGGAATTCCCCGTAACCCCGCCGGCCTCACCCCGCCGGGGCAATCCCGGGGGCCTCAGCCGGGGGCATTGCAGGAAAGCCGCGCCCAGCGTGCGGCCAGCCAAATATCCGACCTCCTCACTAATGGCTTCCAACCGTCTCGTACGAATAGCCAGGGGGTCGCCCTGTTCACCCCGGGAGCGGAGATGGAAGCGGAGATGGAAGCGGAGATGGCCGCAGAGATCGGGCCGTTCCTTGCCCAGCTCCCCGATGAGCAGCAACTGGCTGTGTTCCAAGAACTCGGGGACGCAGTGCTTCCATACTTAACGATCGACGTAACAGGAGGTCGTTAATGGCTGAGAACAACCGCAGCCTGATTGAGCAGTATGCTGCTGATACGTTTTCTGCGCGGGGGGCAGCGAAGGCAAAAGCCCGTCGAACGGGCCAGCGTATCATCGACAGCAAGTACCTCAACCGCGAGCGTACTTGGGGCGAAGCTGCGGCTGATACCGCTGTTGGCCTTGGCCAAGGGGTCTCCAACCTTGCTGAAGCCGGGTACGGCCTCGGCAACCTCGCTACGGGCGGCCTATTGGAGCAGGGCACTGGGCTGGCGGACGACTTCGGCCGAGCCGGCCAGTTATTAGAGGGCGCGAAGACTGACCAGCTGGCATTTGATAAGTTCAACGCAGACCAGACGTTTGAGAACGAAGGCGTACTGGCGGGCATCGGGGAGTACGTCACTAACCCTGCCCTGCTCGGTGACCTGACAGCGACCAACCTGCCCTCTATTATTCCGGCTGCAGGTGCGGGCGTACTTGCCGCCAGAGCAGCAGCCGCAGGCGCAGCAGCCCGCGGGCTTACCAAAGCGGCTACCACCAAACTCGTTACCAAGAAAGCGGCCAACGCGGCCTCCCTTACCGGCGGTGCTCAGATGGGTGGCGCGGCCTACACTCAGGCGTACCGCCAAGCGATCAACGAAGGACTATCCCCGGGAGAGGCGAATACTCGCGCTCTCGCGGCAGGTGCCAGCACCGCCGCTGCGGGCGTTGCGATCAGCCGCATACCGGGCGTCGGCGCGGCGGGCGTTGAAGGGCAAGCAGCGGCGCGTGCGTCTGGCGTAGCCGGGGCAGGTAGCGGCATAGCCCGTGACGTTTTGGGTGGCGCCAGACGAGAGGCTACAGAAGAGTACCTTCAGTCAGGCGCTGAGACAGCGATCCTGAACACGGCGTCTGTCAAAAGGGAGCTGTTCGATAACGTCGCTAAATCAGCGGCCCTTGGTGCTCTTGGTGGCGGCTTGCTTGGTGGCGGCATGGGTGGCATACGCGCCCCGTCGAGGCTGCGTGAGGGCATTGAGAGCTCAATCAGGGACATCGGCCAGACAGACGAAGAGCTTGCGGCAGCCAGCACATCTAATTTAGAGCAGGCCGGCGGTGCGGTAGTTGGACGCGAAGACGCCGCTGCCGCTGCCGCAGACGAAGATTCCGTTAACGGGGCTATTGGTCGTGCCGACTTTGCGCCCAGAAACCAGACCCCTCTGACTGAGGCGGACATACTGTCGGCTTTGGAAGTGGACGAAGAGCAGGCGCTCAACGACGGCGGGCTGGTTCAGGCTAGCGAGGATGGAGCGTTCTGGCTGTTTTCCGCCGACCAAACAAATGCAACGCCGCTTACTCGGCAGGAAGCGCTAGACGCTATTGGCTACGTGCCCCCTGATCGAGACCTTCTTGGGCAGGCGGCCAATGAAGCAGTAGCAGCGCAAGGCCGTGTTGAAGCTGAGCGGTTAGCTGAAGAAGAAGAAGCAGCGGGCGGGACGCAACAGGACCCTACGGGTCAAATACCCCTTCCAGATGCAGGCGGGGCCACTACGAGCGCGATGGCTTCTGCGGAAGCGCGCGCGCAGGCATACGATAAAGTCCGCGCGGCGTTGACGGCTCAAGGCGCTGCAGAAGGCGCCGTTGGTGAGCGCGTAGCGTTCCGGTTTACCAACGCTACGCCTGCGCTGGAAATGGACAGCCTTACTGCCATCGAGGCCGCTCGACAGGGCGGGTTTATTACAGACACAGAAGCGGCGTTGGCGAATAGTTTTGTAAATCCGACCCCCCTTGGCGCGGGCGACCCGGCAACCGCCGACGTTGAGCAGGAAGGCCGGCAGCTGGCCATTGATCAGGACGAAACCTTAGCCGCGGCCGGGTACTACCGAGACGACAACGGGGACTACATAGTTGACGGCGAGTTTATGCCTCGTGAGAAAGCCCTCACTGAGACCGGCTACGTTGCGCCTGACCGAGACTTGCTTGGCGGGAAGCTGCCTACGCAGGAAGGCGCTGCGCCGCTTGATACCAGCACTGAGGTCGCGGAGACCACCGTGTCTGGCATTCTTAGCACAGACGGTGCTCAGCCACAGCTTCAGGGCATAGACCCGCTGTATGACGTGCTGGATGATAAGCGCCGTAAACAAGCGGCAGTGGATAAGCTGCTGACCATAACCAACGCTAAGCCGTTGGTCGACCAGAAAGCCCTGCCTATCTCTGATGATATGCAGCGCCGCCAGAACTGGATGGAAACCCTCACTGAAGCGATCAACGTGCGCAACGGGTACAGCTCGGACCAGTTCAACTTCAACGCGTCCATGAAGAACAGCAGCCTGATCCGTAGCTTTGTAGCGGACGCAGCGTCAGCGGGGCTTGAGCCTAACTCTGAAGCGGCTATTGATTACATAGCAGAGAAGGCCAGAGAGGCGGAGCCGTCCACACTGAAGGCGTCACAGGCCATCGCTATATTCGCGGACATGGTAGGCGCCACTCAGCAGGGTACTGTGCCGCTATCTAGGTGGCGTGCAGCGCTGGGCCGCAAGGGTATATCCGGGCCCGGCAGCATGAAGGGCACGGCGTACACCAAGTTTAAAGCGTCGGTCGGTAAGGCCGCGATCACACCGGGCTCGCTTGAGTTCGATTCGTTCATGCAGAGCTTCTCTCAGTCGCTTACGAAGGCAGAGGCGGAGTCAGTGTTCGGGAGGAAAGTCCGTGGATCGTTCCCATACCAGACCGCAGCAGTGTCGGTCCAAAAGAAACAAGCTGCGATCGCGGGGAAGAACCCAGCGACAAAACCGAAAGCACCCGTAGTCCTCAAGGCGCCTAAGCGCTCTGCCCAGGTTGCCGCGGCTACCAAAACGGCGGAGGAGAGGTCTGCAACTGAACCCGCCGTAGTGCTGCCTGAGCCGGCTACGCCAAAGCGCAAGCGTCTGAATCAGCGCAAGACTACTGTTCAGGCCAACATGAGTGCAGCGGCTGTTCGGGCTGCCGCTGCAGAAGCTGATATGGACCAGAAAACGGCGGCTGCACGCCAACCAAGAGCAGAGGATCTGGTGGACGACGGGGATGTGGTCGACCCTACTGACCCCGATGTAGCTGCAGCTGACGCCGAGCTTACCCGCGCCCAGCGAGAGCCGCTGGCCCAGCCGGCTATAGACGCGGTCAACTCCATTGTGTTCGAGGCGCAGCAGCGAGTGGCGCGCACGGCTAACGGACTCAGCAACGACATTAACCGGTTGAAAAGAGAGTACGCTGCCCCGAACCAAAACGGGCCCGAGAACGCGGACGTCTGGCAGGAGGCGATCACTGCCGAACTGGCTACCCGCATCGGGCGAGTAGACGCGGCGCTGACCAAAGACATCACGGACATCACTACGTGGCTGGGGGTTGCCCAGTCGTTTATTGCCAACCCAGAGTTCGGTAAGTTCGCGGACAACAACACTAAGTACACCCAGTTCTTTGAGCCGATGGTGGCGCAGTTCACGTCGATCGTTAGCGCGAACAAAAGCCCGGATGCACTTCGATTACACCGCACCTTGTTCAATGAGTCAGGCATGGTAGCGTTCGCTATGGGCGGCGAGCTCGGCGGGCAGTTTCAGAAGAGTGCCCAGTTACGTTTGGTCGAGGTCAATGCCCTGATCGACTCGCAGCTTGAGCGCAAGACAGGAGACCCGGCCAACCCGGCCAACAACACCCCGTTCAAAAGCAAGGGGAAGTTCTCGCTGCTAAACGCAGACGGCACGCCAACCGACCAGCGCATGACCGTTGAGGCCGTGCAGACCTTGGCGGAGGCGTTCAACCGCACAGCAGACCCCGTCGTTAAGATCGAGGTCATGGCTACCGTTGCGGAAACAGAAACCGCTATCGGGACAGCGGTGCCTTCCCTAGCCAACGGCGTCTACTACAATGGTCGAGCCATAATCATTGCCGAGAACGTAACCGACCCAGCCATGGCGCAGGAAGTCATGTTGCACGAGAGCACGCACGGCGGGCTGTTGGGGCTGCTAGGGGCTGATCGACTGCAGGCCGTGTCTAATCGCCTGTGGGCCAACGCGCAGATCCGCAAGCGCATCCAGACCAAGATGAAGAAGGACAGGTCCAGCCGCATAGTCGCAGCCGAGGAAGTGCTAGTGGACATGATTGTCCACGGCGAGAAGCTGAATAAGTCTGTGTTCTCGAAAATCAGGTCTGGGCTGGGCCGGTTTGCCTACACGGTCTTCGGTTTGCGCGACTACGTGATGCCGGACGCTGCGGTCAACGACCTGCTGCGGGACGCGGGTAACTACATGCGAGGGGCGACATACGAGCTGGATATGAGCGCTAGGTACGTCGACAACCTCGATGCTTATATGCACGTAGTCCAAGGCGACAGCGTCCCTACCGGACCCAAATTCTCCACTGCCACGGCGGCGATGGATGATGTGCTTTCAGGGGGTGCCAGCCCAAGCGACGTGGTCCGTATGCAAAACCTGCACTCGGAGGGGATCAAGCAGGGGGTCGCGCAGAACCTTGGCGAGAAATCGCTCAACAGTACCTTTTCTCTGGGACGCAAGGCTCGCCGCTTCGCTCTGGACTACCTGCCACTGTCCCAAATAGCTAACCTGTACGAGGGGTTGTACTTTGCGGAGAAGGTTGGCCCACAGGGCACGGACCTTCTCAAGGCGGTATCCGAGGATAAGCTGAGCAAAGAGAACGAGTTCAACAAGACACTGAAGGACCCCCGGGACCTCAAGTACGAGGGGCCTGATGGCGAGACGACAACTACGGAGTCGCTGGAGGAAGTTGGCCGCTCTTGGAAAGAGCTCACATTCAGCAGGGACACCACGCAGGCTGACGCCATCAACTCTATCATGCACGATGGCACGTTCTATAAGGTGCACCCGGATAGAGACTGGTCTCAGCAGACCGTGCTCGACCACACTGGCGGTAAGCAGCAGTACACCGAGCAGGAGCGGCGCCAAGCGCACCTTGCGGTACGTGAGCAGTGGAACAAGCTGACCCCGGAGAGCAAGCAGCTTTATCGCAGGGTGCAGGCGGCTTATCGGTCTGTCTGGGAAGAGCAGATGCGGGAGCTGGGTGTCCTGACCAAGCGGGTGCGTGACGAGAACGCAGACGGCCAGCTGCCAGATCCGAATAGCCCGGAGACTATGGTTGGCACCGGTGAGTGGTACCAGAAAACCCGGAAGAGCATTGGTATCGCTATGGGCCGGGTTAAAGAGGGGCCCTACTCCCCACTGCAGCGGTTCGGCGACTACTATGTGACTATAAAAAACCTGAAGGGCGAGGTGGTGTTCAATTCCGGGCATGCGACATCCGCCGAAGCTGCGGCGCACGCTAAGCACATGGGGGCGCAGCTACCCACGGACTGGACGATCCGGGCGGATAAGCGGGCAGAATTTACCAGAGAGCTAAGCGGGTTCGGTGCCCAGCAGTACAGCAAGGTTCAGAACGCTGTTAAGGGCATGTTCCCAACCGACAACGAGTCAGACCGGTATGCCCGGACCAATGCTATGCAGGCGTTGGAAGAAGTGTATCTGCAGTCTCAGCCGGGTAACAGCCTGCTGAAGCACGCTAACGCTCGGAAGAATATCGCCGGGGCAACAACCGATGCGTACCGGGCGTTCAGTGACTACTCGATAAAGACCGCCCGCAGCCTGTCCTCTATGCGGTTTGACCACCGGATTCAGGGCGCTTTGTCTGAGATGCGGAAGCTACGCACAGAGGGCAGTAGCCAAGCGCTGAACGAGCAACGCACCGAAGTTGCCGATGCGGTTGAGAAGCAGCACCTCGCCAGTCAGCGGTTCCAGAGTAACGCGGTGTCTGAGTTTGCTACTCAGTCTGCATTCCTTATGTGGATGACCTCGCCTTCGCAGTTGTTCCTCAACGCATCGCAAACCGCGTTGGTTACTTTGCCAAGGTTAGCGGCCCGCTACGGCATAGGAGATACAGCCAAGTTTATTGCGGAGGCGACAGCACAGTTTGCCCGCACGAAGACCCGGGGCATGCACAGCGCCGATACCCAGCTAGACACCAACGGGGCCCTCTACAAGGTCCTCGACGCCCTCAACCGTGACGGCACGCTGGACTTTACGCTGGCCCACGACGTAAGTGACGTGGCGTCTCGGGGGTCTGACCTCAACCATAGCCGGTGGCGCGAAGCGACCAAGTGGATGGCTATGTTTATCCATAAGTCTGAGGTGTACAACCGGGAGGTGGCGGCCTACGTTGTTGTTCAGGGCGAGATGCGAAAAGCGAATATAACGCATGGGCAGTTCGGGGCGCTGGCGCCCGAGCGCCAAGAGGCGTTGCTGAAAGGCTGGACACAAGAGGCCCGGCACGCTGTGCTGGAGACGCAGTTTGAATACAGCCAAGCGAACAAGGCTGCGGGCACCCAAGGCGCGGTAAGTCGCGTGGTGTTCCAGTTCCAGCAGTTCCGGATGAACATGCTGGCCATGATGGGCAAGGACATACGGGACTCGTTCAGCGCAGCGAACCCAACGCTAACCGTGGAAGAGCGGGCGGCCGCCACAAAGATGGCCCGCAAAACCCTTGCCTATATGACAGGTATGCAGCTGCTGATGACCGGCGTTACCGGTACGGTGCTCGCGCCCGTGGTCTTCGGCATTATGGGGGGGATGCAGGACGACGACGAGATTCTGTCGCCAGAGGAGCAGATGTTGCAGGCCACCCCGCAGTGGGTAAGCATGGGCTTGATGTCCGGCCTGCTGGACCCCGCACGGTTTGGCTTCCAGAGCCTTATACCGGTTATCGGCGGGGCCCGGTACATGCCAACGTCGGATGACCCGCAAGGTACGCTAGACCACGTCCTGTTGAACTCTCTAGGGCCGGTGTACGGTCTGGGATCACAGATGGCCAGCGGTATGCGGGCTATTACCGAGGGCCGATTTGCTGACGCGGCCACGGACATGCTGCCTAAGCCGTTTGCAGACGCCTACGCAGGTATCTATAAGAACGCCGATGGCATAAAGGATAAGAACGGCGTTGTGTGGTACACGCCCACAGTCTACGACCGGGTGGTGAACACGCTGGGCCTGAAGTCTGGCACGCAAGCAGAAGTCTCCGCTGACCGGCAGGCGATTTACGGCGGCATGCAACGCATCAGCGACCGGCGCTCCAAGTTAGTCGGCCGATGGGTTATGGCCGACGGGTACGAGGCCAGGAGGGACGCCTTGGACGATGTAGCGCAATGGAACCGGAAGAATCCGGCCGAGGTGTCTATACCGGGATCTACCCTACAGCGGGCCCTTCGGACGAAAGCAGAGAAACAGCGCGTGGCCACAGAAACCAACGTGGCGTCTGCCCGCATACCGCAATTCTTGAAGGACATGACCAGTGATTGAAGCGACGGTACACCAAACCCTGTCGGATCTGTTGGAGTAGCCTATGCCCATAAAGGAGACTAAGAGCAACAACTGGGGCGGCGGCATAAACAACAGGGCCCACGCCACCCGCATACCCGAGGGGTTCGCTCGGGACATGCTGAACCTGTACTCGGCGGGCGGCAAAATGAGCTTGCGCCCGGGCACTACCAAAGTGTATGCCGGCACCAACGTGCGGGGGCTGTTCTCAGTGGGTGGGCGCTTGCTCTGTGTCGATGGTACAGAGCTAAAGAACGCGCTCACTGGTGAGGTGCTGGCCGCTGTGCCCGCTGCGGGGGCTGTGGCTGGGGCGGGAATGAACGACCAGCTGTACCTGTCGGTCGGCTCCGGGCGAGCTATCTACAACGCGTCTGCGGGGCTGTTGAATTGGGGCATACCTCTCCCGTTCAACAACGGCAGCACTGCCGGCGTGGACCCTACACGCACTGCGGAGCACCGGCGAAGGAACACCCGGGTGCGTCGGTACACCCTTACGCAAGTGGACGCGGACGGCCTTGAGAGCGGCGCTAGAGATGGCACTCCACTGGGGGGTACGGTAACGCTGCCCACTCCAGCGGCTGGATACATAATCTGCTTGTATGCCACTGAGCAGGACGGCTCCCTCTACTATCTGCAGGGCGAATACGATACAGCGCAGACAGTAGCGATGGGCGGTACCAACGCAGGGGGGAGGCAACTTCGTACTATGTTTATGGACGCGCCACCGCCCGCGGACCACATGGCAGAAGCCAACGGCTGCATCGTTCTGGCCGCGGCCAACTTCGTTTACTACACCCCACCTATGCAACCGCATCTAGTGGATCTGGAGGGGGGGTTCGTTATGTACCCTACCCCAGTGACGGCGATGTGCAGCGGGGCGGGCGGGGTGTACCTGTCTGCGGATAAGTGCTATAAACTTACAGGGATAGGCACCGACCAGATCCGTCAGGAAACGGTGCTAGAGTACCCCGCTGTACCGGGTACAATGCGCACTATGCCAGACGGGTTCGCAGCGTGGGCTACCGAATACGGAGCCGCTATTGAGGCGGTGGATCGAGGTAGGGTTGTCATGACAGAACCGACGAAACAGAATTTCGTACCCGGTAAAAGCGGGGACGGGTCTTCCGGGTCCGTCGAGCACAACGGTGAACGGTTGTTCGTAACGAACGTGCGTTCTGACGTAGACACTAGCCCGCTCGCCGCAGCGGGCTATTTTGAAGCTGAGGTGATTCGACCATGAGCATACTAGGCGCCGGGTTTGTCTATAAGGCCCAATACTTTACCCCGAAAGGGGTACTGGCGTGGGAAGAAATAACGTGCAACCGCATCCCGCAAGAGGGGGTCGACTTCATCGCGGGGCTGCTCACTGCCACGGTATCGCTGGTGTCTCCGTGGTACGTCGGTATCTTCGAGAACGACTACACCCCCGTAGGCACGTCTAGCGCGGCGGGACTGACGACAGTTATAGGTGAGACCACTGCGTATGAAGCGGCTAGCCGCCCCGTGTTCACCGACGTGTATGACGGCGCGTCTCGTATTGACAACGCCTCCGCCCGGGCAGAGTTTGTGTTCACGGCGGACAAGCGTATCTACGGGGGGTTCCTTACCAGTACGCAGGCCAAGCAGGATTCGTCCGGCTTGATCTTATCTATTGCTCGGTTCACCTCTCCACGGGACGTAGAGGTTGGGGGCACGCTGCGCGTGCTGGCCGGTATTCAACTCGTCCCATCTTTGTGAGGTAGCCTATGGCCTACACCCCGTACGTCAGTGAACTAATTTTAGATTTCCTGTTTACAACAACCACGGCCGGTAGGCCTACTTCTTGGGACGTGGCGCTGTTCGATGCAGACCCGGAGGCTGCCGGCGCCGAGCTGGCCGACGCTAACTATGTGCGCCAGTCGGTGACCTTTGCCGTGGCTGACGCGGACTCGAACGGTCGGTCGGAGGCGACCAACGTAGCAGCGGTGACCTTCCCTGACCTAGCCGCTGCCGCCACCGTGGCCTACGTGGTCATCTTTGACCAGTTGGGGAACCAGCTGGCCTCGCTGGCACTGAACGTGGCTCGTGACTTAGGAATCGGTGACGTGTTCAGCGTGCCTGTTGGCGAGCTAATCATCCGAGGAGAAAACGCATGAGACTGAGCACCGGCCTTCGTAACCACCAGCTGTCCGGGGGGTCCCTCCGGGGCGCGCTGAACGCTGGGGTTATCCGTATGTACGCAGGCTCCGCAGCAGCCAGCCCCGACGCAGCGGTGCCCTCCGCAGCCACTATGATCTGTGAGATCTCCGTCAGCTCCAGTGGAACCGGGCTGGGCTTCGAGGCCAACGCTGCGGGTGGGCGCTTGCAGAAGTCCGCCAGTGAGGTGTGGTCTGGTGCGTCCACTGCTGACCAGCAGGTGTCGTGGTTCCGTTTCGTGCCCCCCGCTGACGATGGCAGCCTGTCCACCACCGCGCTGCGCTTGCAGGGTACCGTGGCGCAAGTGGGCGCAGACCTGAACATGAGCAGCACCCTGTTCACGACAGGCGCCACGCAGACGGTGGACTACTTCTCTATATTCCAGCCGGAGTAAGGCATGGGCAACACACTGGTACGGGTGCCGGACGTAACGATCTACCCGGGTACGGCGGCTATCCCGCCCACCCCTCGCCGGTGTGTTACCGTGGTAACGGGCTACCGCACAATACGAGAGTACGAGACGGTGACCGCCAACACTCAACCTGACGGGCAGTGGGTGCAGGACGCCAGCCTCGGCTTGGGGAACTACGGGGGCTACGTTTTCATACCCGCCATCCCTGCCGGGTTTCAAGGGGTGTCATTTGAGGTGGCCACAACCGAGCAGCGTCTGGTGACCAGACGGGTGCCGGTGTACCGAACTACGTGCACTCCCGCTACGGCAGGTGTGCCGGGAACCCCCACGACCATCGAGCGAGATGCTGGACCTGACTGGTTCAGCTCTGCCAAATCTATCAAGTTCGCCAACACTGATGGCCGGTTTACGTTCGCCATCGTGGGCAACGCTGCAGCTGGCCTGACAGCTACACTCTCAACTAAGGGCGTAGCACTGGGGCAGATCACCTACGGCGTTGCCGCGCTTGATGGCTCTGTGCGACTGGTCCGCTTTGGTCAGATCCTTGGGGCCATTGGCGCCGCCGCAGACTACGATGCCTACGCCGTGGTGGTGTACAAAGGCGAAGGCGTTATCCATGGCGTGTCTGGCACTACCAGTACGGTGCTCAACAGCAGTAGCCTAACCGTGGGCGCCGGTGTCTTCGCCGCTGGGCTTATTAACACCGAGACATCTAAGGTGGACTCCCCGGAACTGGCGCAACTCCGCGTTGCGAACGCGGGGGTGTCCGGGGCACTGAAGCTGGCCGGCGCTGTATTACCGGCTAACCGGATCTTGTTTAAGCCCACGGGGCGCTTCCAGCTAGGAGCCACCACTTTCAGCGCTGTGAACGGGGTAAGGGTGGGCACTCCTACGGGGGCGTTGGGCATTACCGGCGCAGTAACCGAACGGGTGTTCATCGGACTGGGTGATCTCGGCCTTGATAGCCGCTTGGCGTTGACGGGCCTGGCGTTCAGCTCCGTGAACGGCGTGCGCTTGGCAACGATCGACGCGCGCCTGCCACTTGGGCACCGTGTATCACCAGCCATTGTCAGGACGTTTGCACCCACCGGAGGCGTCTCTGCATCAGGCGGACTCGGGCTGCAGGGTTCAGTGTCCACCCCCGCTACGTCCGGGGCGTCTTTGCGCACCTCTGACCTGCAGTTCTACGCAGGTAACCGCCGCGGCCTCTACGGTGACATGGCGATTACGCCTATGAGCGTCGACGCTGGCAGCACCGGGGGTGCCCCTGTTGCGCAGTTCGCTTCTGCAGATCTGGCCATGGCGGAGATTCTACTGGGGGCCTCCGGGCTGACCGGTGAGATTGGCGGCGCCACTGACGCGACTTACACTCCCATGTACACCGTGGGCAGCGACTACGTCTACAGTTACGGGACGCCAGCGATACCGAAGATGATCCTCAACAGTGGTGGCGGGGTGCTTAGCAGCGCTGCCAACGTCGCCACGGCCTACCTTGAGTTCCTGTCTGTGGCGGACTACTTCAACAGCATGGCCGCTGTACTGGTCGAGTTCGCTAGCGGTCTGGATCTGACCAGCGACGTGAGTGTTACCATTGCGCTGGACGCCGCCATGGAGGCCGCGCTCAACCTGTCTGACGATATGACGCTGACACAGATACTTGAGGCAGTCATAGCAGACCGGCTAACGATCAGCGATGGCCAAGCGCCGGGTGCGCCGCAGTACACGCAGTACGTCTACAACCTGTTGTCTGGTGCGGCTACCCGCTTCGATGGGTTTGACTTCGATGGGTTTGTGCACAGTAACGGCGAGTCCTATGCGTATGACAAGGGCGGCGTCTACCGTGTAGTAGATACCCCCGAAGAGCCTATAACCGCCATGCTAGACGCGGGCGTGAGTTCCTTCGGGGTGTCTCAGATAAAGCACGTAGAGACTGTGTTTATCGGGCTTGGCACTGACGGCACGGCGTACTTGAAACTGACGGCCGACGGCAAGCAAGAGAAAACGTACCGGGTGATACAGCGCAAGCCCACCATGCGGGTGCGTACGGGGCAAGGGGTCGTAGGGCGCGAATGGGGCGTGAAGCTCGAGTTACTGGACGCTACCCACGCGGATCTCGACGACATTGAATTTGTACTGGCGGCCTCTGGGCGCCGGTGGACACGGTGAGGTAGATCATGGTCGGCACTCTTGGCCCACAATATTCAGAGTCAAACGCGAATTTGCAGGCGGCTATTAACGAGGCGCTTCTGGAGCTCCGCAACACCCGTAGTAGCGCCAGCCTCCTGCTAGGGGCGGCGGCGGGCGTAGACCTGCCCGGAGCCCCGATTGTTGACTTCGAGGNCTACCCGGTTGCACCCGTGTCTCCGAATGCAGTGGTCGAGGACGAGGACGCCCCGGACGCACCCGAGGACGCCCCGGACGCACCCGAGGACGAGGACGCCCCGGACGCACCC
>JGI1221J11331_1000100_pt1 | contig 24855 bp, 15 predicted proteins | sample LakVidmifraction_4_FD_11331 | JGI IMG/M metagenome (IMG submission 11331) | reverse complement strand
AAAGCCAGTCAAATCTAAAACTACTAAAATTAGTAAGGGTGCGGAAGAAGCTGTTAGGGAAGCCACTTCATCGAGCAAAACTTCAGAGAAGAAGAGTGTTGCAAAAAAGCCAAGTGCAAGTGAAGCCAAAGCGGGCAAAAAGAAGACAACTTCCAAAAAAGCCGCTAGTGATAAAAGGATGTCTCCACGGCATGCCGAAAGTGTACTTCCTTCAGGTTTACGAGATGATGAACCAGGTGACTCCGAACTAGAAGAGACTGATAATACAGGTGTAACTAAAGCGGAAAGTTTAAAGGCGCTAATTGGTTTGGCCAGTAGGCAGGGTTACTTGACTTTTGAAGACATTAACAAGTATCTTTCACCAGAGATGATTAACGCAGAGGGCATTGAGGCGTGTCTGCGTATTTTAAAGTCTATGGAAATTGAGGTATTTGAGTCTACAGAGGGAGATAAGTATAAGAAATTTGACAAGAAGAAAGCGGGAAGCAAGAGTTCACGTGTAGATATTGACGATCCTATTCGAATGTACTTGCACCAAATGGGACAAGTTCCTTTGTTGACAAGGGAAAAAGAGGTAGAGATTTGCAAACGAATTGAGGAAGCAGAGTTTAATGTTAGAACGATATTTAACAAATTTGGATTTGCACCTCAGATGTACATGGATGTTTTGGCTCAGCTTGAGAATTCAGAGGAGCGTTTTGACAGAGTTGTAATTGACAAAGTTGTTGATAGCAGGGACAAGTATATCGAGCAGATGGTTGGTTTAAAAAAATCAGTTGTTTCTGCCGAAGATTCTTTACATTCTTCCTATGTTCCTTCAAACAGCTCTTTGAGTGCTGCTGAATTAAAGAAGAAGCATAAACTTTTTGAAAAATGTCGAGACAAAGCAGTGGATGTTTATGCATCTTTGCATTTTAAGCAAAAAGTGATTGAAGTTATGGCTGCAGAAGCAGATGTGAAATACAAGTCTGTTTATGAAATTGTAAATTCAATTAAAAAGCTTGAGGAAAAGAGAAAAAGTAAGAAGAGAGATTCTGATATTGTTGAACTTCAGGAGAAGTTGAACAAGTATGAAATGGAGTTTCTTATGCCGGTTGACGAGCTTGTTGTCAGCTTGAAGGAGCTGAGCAGGTGGATGAAGAGAGGGCAAAGAGCCCGGACGGAGATGGTCGAGGCTAACTTAAGACTTGTTATCAGTATTGTTAAGAAGTATATGAACAGAGGTTTGTCGTTTCTTGACTTGATTCAAGAAGGTAACACAGGTCTTATGAAGGCCGTTGAGAAATTTGAATATCGCAGAGGTTATAAATTCAGCACTTATGCAACTTGGTGGATTCGTCAGGCAGCAACACGTGCAATTGCAGATCAAGCGAGGACTATAAGAATACCTGTGCATATGATTGAGACAATTAATAAGTTGCTCAGGGTTCAGAAAAAACTTGTTCAGGAACTTGGCCGAGAGCCTACACCTGAAGAAGCAGCAGAAGAGATGGATATGCCTGTTGAGCGTGTTAGAGCTGTTTATAAAATGGCTCAGCAACCAATATCATTACAGGCACCAGTTGGAGATGGGGATGATGCTTATTTTGGTGATTTTATCGAGGATAAGACAGCGGATAACCCATCAGAAATGACAGCGTACAGCATACTTAGAGATCGTTTAAAGATTGTTTTGTCAACATTGACGGAAAGAGAACAATCTGTTTTGGATTATCGATTTGGATTGACAGATGGTTATTCCAGGACGCTGGAAGAAGTTGGTAAGAAGTTTGATGTTACGCGAGAAAGAATCAGACAAATTGAAGCAAAAGCTTTAAGAAAATTGCGTCATCCGACGCGCCTTAAAAAGTTAGAAGGTTTCTTAGAGTCAAAATAGGCTCTTCGGGACGAATGAAAGGAATAAATAATGATAGAAGGAATTTGTGATGCAGCAAGTGTGACAAATGTTGCATTAGCGGCAGGCGCTTGCATTTTTAGTTTTGCACTAGGAAGATACTCCAAGGGGAGTAAAGCGAGTAAAAAAGTTAAGAAGACGGGTAGATGTGTTGAAATTTACGTTGGTAATCTTTCTTATAATGTAAAAGAGGGAGATTTGAGTAAGACATTCAAAAAATATGGAGCAGTTCAAAACGTTCGTATTATTACAAACTTACAGAATGGGAAATCCAAAGGTTTTGGTTTTGTTGAGATGCCAAATAGAGCAGAGGCTCAGCGTGCGATAGAGGATCTTGACGATAAAGATATAAAAGGTCGCAAACTTGTAGTGAACGAGGCTAAATCTCAGGCCAGATAATTTAGGTTTATTTGATGACCAGCATTAAATAAGACAATATTTAATTATGAAGCGGAATTTTACATAAGATTCCGCTTTTTTTATGTCAACATTCAATGTTAGACGAAAGAGATAACCATACAAAGCAGTTCTAAGTTTCACTGCCGTATCATAGAAAATACTTTTTTAGTCATACCTTCTAATAGTCTGAATCTTTGGAGAGTTTTTACTTAGTTTACCAACATCTGTTGGCAACTAGCCATTGTTTTTTATTTACGAATTGTCTTAAGTTTCAATTTTCTAACAATTATATAACTTTTAACTCGTAATTGAAGGCAGTATTAGAACTAAAAAACTTGCCAAAGAGCGTAAATTGTAAGAAAAAAAAATATTAAACCTTTTTTTGATTGATTTTTAAGAGATATTGATGTATCGTAATGGAAATTTTATTGGTAAGTGAGGTGGGTTTTTATATAATACTGAGGGTATTATGTATAAGTCTTTGATTTTTAGTGTTTTACGAAAAATAAGTAAAAGAGGACATAATCATGAATATAAGAGTTTTAAGATTGTTTATCGCAACAATTACACTATTAAGTGTCTGCTCTGTAGCATTGGCACAGCAGAATCCAAACAAGCCACCGCCTTTAAAGTTAAAGAAATTTACAGCCTTGGACTCTAGGTCTCTTGTCAAAAGCCCAAGTTATGGGGTTCAGGATGAGCCAGGCATTTCCAAGTCAGGTAAAGCACCAGAGTGGCGCCGTATAAATGTTGAGTATCAGACAATGCCAGAGTGGATTGATGAATTAAAGATTGATTTTATTATTGTAACGCTAAAGGTTGAGCGCGAAGACGGAAAAAATGTTCAGAAATATAGTGTTTATAAGAAGAGTGTGACATATATTGATGTTGAACAAGGTCGTAGTCATTTTGCATCAGCTTTTCTGCACCCTAATGCTGAAAAGCGTTATGGAACTGCAGTTGCANCNGCNNTTNTTTTNAGTGTTGATGGCGTCAAGATTGAAGAGTATGGNGAAGTGGCATCTGCGGTAAGATCGATTTTCGGAGAGAATTGGTGGAATAATCCTCGAATCATGGAGAGTGATGTTTTGGTTCCGCGTTCAGGTTATCTTTTAAACAAAAAAGAATCTCCTTTTGTATTTATGAATATTGATAGTTATGAGGTAATAAAATAGTGTTTAGTCCAGACAGAATGATAGCACTTGATATAGGTGCCAGTAAGATTGTTGTTGCAGAATTTGCATCACGTAAGAACAGCATACCTGAACTAATCAATTATGGTGTTGCTGAATTGGGTGTTATGCCGGAGAGTAATGTTGATTCAACAGCGTATATAGTTTCAGCATTAAGAGATCTGATGAAAGAGCGCGGAATAAAGTCCGGTGCTCCGTTGTATATGTCTATTTCGGGCCAAGCTGTTTTTCCTAGGTATGTTAAGTTGCCACCTGTTGAAGGTGACAAGATTCATCAGATTGTTGAGTATGAAGCACAACAGAATGTTCCATTTCCTATTGATGAAGTAGTTTGGGATTATCAACTTCTTGATGATGATGAAGGCGATGAAAAGAAGGTTATGCTTGTTGCAGTGAAGACTGAGAACGTTACTGCTCTGACAGACTGCGTTCAGTCATTAGGTTTAGAACCTGAAATTATTGATACAGCACCATTAGCACTTTATAATCTTGTTAAGAGCAGTTATGATACAGATGATGGCTGCACGATGGTTCTTGATATTGGAGCCCGTTCAACAAATCTTGTTTTTGTTGAAGGTAGCAAAGTTTTTAGTCGTAGTATTACTGTTGCGGGGAACACTATAACTCAAGAGATTATGAAAGAGTTTAATTTGACTTTTGAGGAGGCTGAAAAGCTTAAAAAGGAAAAAGCAGTTGTTGCTCTTGGCGGAGTTTACGCGATGTCAGAAGATTCCGAGGTTGAGCAAATCTCAAAAATTGTAAGAAACGTTTTGACACGTTTACATGCAGAGGTTAACAGGTCTATTAACTTTTACCGTAGCCAGCAGTCGGGTAGTGCACCAACATCAATTCTTTTGGCAGGAGGTAGTTCTATTATACCTCATCTAAATACGTTTTTTAATGAAAAGTTACGTGTTAATGTGGAATATTTAAATCCATTTAGCAGTATAAGTATTTCTCCTAACCTTTCAGTTGAACAATTAAATAAGGATGTTACAGTTCTTGGAGAAGTTGTAGGTCTTGGGATTCGTCATTCCGGCAATGCTGCTATTGAGATAAACTTGATGCCGGCCTCTATTGTGGCACAAAAGATTATGCGTAGGCGTAGACCATTTTTTGTTCTTTCCGTGTTACTTGCAACAGTAGCCATGAGTGGTTGGGCATGGTATTTTCACCATATGACGGGTTTGGCTAAAGAAAACATAACCAAAATACAATCAGAACAGAGGCGGCTGGAGAAGCTTGAATCAGAACTTAAAGATGCCAAGAATACACAGAAGACAGAGGAAAAAGAGGTTGGCAAACTTGTTGATTTGGTTGCATCTAAAACATCCTGGTTACTGGTTGTCGAAGGAATTCATTCTGCGATGTATGAAGGCATGTGGTTGACATCATTTCAACCTAAAATTGAAAAAGGCTATGCACAGGGAGTATCAATTGGCGGTGAGATTTTTGTTGACATGGCAAGAAAGATTGCCAAGGGTGACACTACTATTTTAGAGATGTTCACTACACGTTTAAGTGAAAATCCAGAGTTTGCAGACAAAGAAACGAAGATTACAGCTCAGACACCATTTGTGGCTGGCGATTATACATATAAGTTTAAGATATATGTTGCTTTCGAGAATCCAATAAAAGTAAGATAAGGGCATCGGTTATTATGAAATCAGAAAAATTAGTTTTATGGGTTGCGCTTGGCTTAGGGGTATTGCTTCTTTTGGGATCAGGTGCTATGCTTTTTATAGGTTTTTTGGGCTATAATGAATCAATGACAGAGATGATTGGTTCAAAAGAGAAGATAAAAAGAGTTTATAGTGACAGTAATCCTTTCCCTACAAAGGAAAACATTGGAGTCTATGATCAAAATGATGTTGAATTGAAAAAATGGTTTAATGAGATTTTGACTAGTTTAGCAGCACAGCAGGTTGAACCAGTTCAAAAGAGTCCGTCAGCATTTATGGCCTCTCTCGGAGAAAAGCGGACACAACTGCATAAACTTATTAATGACAATGGTGTTAAGATGCCACAAGAATTTGATCTTGGTTTTAAGAAATATTTTATGCCGTCAGCACCACTACCAGCACCAGTGGATGTTGGAAGGCTTGGTCAACAACTCTATTTAGTAGAACGGCTGCTTACGATTTTTATTGAAGCTCAGCCAAGCGAGATTGTTGCAATCAAAAGAGAAATTTTTGAGGGAGCAGAACTTAGTGGAGAGGAAGAGGAAGACGAGACAAGCAATTCCAGACGTCGCGGACGCAATAGTCGCGACGATGATCGAGATTCAGAACAAAATGTTGTTCAAGGAATGGAGAACAAGAATACTGGTAAAATTGGTAAAAATGAGATTTTTGGTAAGATGTACTTTGAATTTGTAATCAAAGCAAAGATGGAAAGTGCTCTTGAAATATTGAACAATCTTGCAGAAGAGAAGATGTTTCTAAGGGTTTCAAGTGTTAAATTTCACAAACCAACTAATGGTATTTTACCGGCAACAACAATTGAAGCAAAGGCAATTACTGATGGAGTTGCATTGAGTGAATTGTCTAGACCTGAACGATTAGTTTCCGGGATGGAGCTGGAGGAGCCAATGGATGTAATTATTGGCATTGAGGTTTACAGATTTGACACAAAATATATTCAACAAGATAGATAGAGAGTTACGATATGATTTCTATGATAAAAACTGCTTATGATAAAATTATTTTAATATTTGTTCTGCTTGCTTTATTGGCGACAGCTGCATACTTATATTTTAATATTGGTGCAGCTCAAGCGGAAATGGCTAGCGTGGATAATGAGATAGTCTCTTATACCAAAGCAAATCCGAATGCAGAGATGGTAGATGTGTCTCCGTATAAGTCAGCACTTGCTGCAATTAGCAATCCTTATCAAATGGATTTGGAAAATCCTAGCTGGACAAACATCGCCATGTTTGTTCCAGAGGCAAGAGTAGTATGTATTGATTGTAAATTACCTATAAGATTCTATGCATCTAAATGTCCATTTTGTATGACAGAGCAACCTCCTCTTAGAGCTCTTGACCCCACATATGATGGAGACAAAGATGGAATGCCTGATTTGTATGAAAAAGAGCACGGTTTGAATCATCGTGCAGATGATACAAAAGACGACTTTGACAAAGATGGTTTCTCCAATATAGTAGAATTTAAAGTTGGAACTAGCCCTTCGGATGCAGCCAGTTATCCAAACCCTGATTCAGAGTTGAAAGTTGTTTCAGTTGTTGCAGATCCATTTAATCTTTTATTCAAGAGCGCTTCACTATTGCCGGATAAGTCAAGAATGTTCCAGATTAATTTAAAGAACGGAGCGAGAACACATTTTGTGAAGCTTGGCGAAGGTGTTGAAGGTTTTACAGTGTTGAAGTTTGATGAGAATGGTGCAAAAGCACAGAAAAAAAATCAGAGAGATCGTGATGTTTTGGTTCTTTCCTCACCTTCCGGCAAGAATATTCCTTTGATTGAAGGCAAAGGCACTGCATACCAAGAATATACAGTAACTTTTAAGTTTAATATTACTGGAGAAGAATTTAAATTACGTGCTGGAGACACCTTTACGCTAAAAAATAAAGAATATCAGTTTATTGGTGTTGACAAAGCAGGGCAAAATATAGTAATAAAGCGCCTTGATGATGACAAACTCCTTACTTACGAAGGAATGTGACAGAATTTTTAAAGAGAAATGTCCGCTTAGAGTGTTCTATGAAATACTTTACGCTGGCTATATTTAATTAAGATTAAACATCTGTCTCTATATAAGACAGATTACCGGGTTGAGTTGTTTTAGATTGAAACATTACCCATTTACTAAAGAATAAAGAAATGGAGATTATATCTTTATGACAAATAAAAAAATATTTATGTTGACGACTCTTGTGTGTTCAGCATTTGCATTTCAAATACTTATAGCACAGGATGATGAGTTTTTGTTAGATGAGGATTTGTTGCTTATAGACACACCTGCACCTAAAGCGGTTGCAGACAATACTAATTCCGAGATAGTTGTAGATGATGCAGGTTCTGGCAATTCAGAAGGTTTTGATGATTTGCTTGGATCGGATGTTGAAGAACCTGCTGCACCTGTTAAAGAACTTGCTGCACCTGTTGAAGATTCAGATGCAGTAGTTGAAGATGAAACTGTTGTAGATACAATGGATGTGGATGAAGGCACAGAAGATCTGGCAACAATGAATAGCTTCGGAGATCTTGATTCAGATGTTACTACTGTTGCTCCTGAAAAAAATATTGAGCCTACCCTTGATGGGGACGATACAGATATCAACACACTCATTCAACTTGAGATAAACAAGAAGCGGGCAGAAACAGCTTTTGGTATTAGAACTTTTAAGGAAGCTGAAGATGCATATGATAATCAAAGATATTCAGAATCTATTCGTCTTTATAAGGAAGCAAACAAATATCTTAACAACAGCGCAGAAGCAAGAGATTATAAGAGTCAGATTCCAGACAGACTGGGTGAGACATATTATGCCAGAGCTCTTGTTTTGTTAGAGCAGGGCGACTACCAGATTGCAGAAAACAATGCTCGAGAATCGGCTCAGTATGGTTATCGCAAAGCTCCAGCACTTGTTAAGAAGAGTGTTGAATATCAAGAATCTCCTCCTGTGGTAGAAGTGAAAGACGCAGATTTAGAGTGGAATAAGAACTCCTACAAAGATCTTCAAAAAGATGTTGGCTACTTTATTGTAAAGGGTAAAGAGTATATGGCTGTTGGTAATTATGATGAAGCAACTTTAATGTTTGAAGGGGTTTTAGCTATTGAACCATATAACAGGGATGCTATAAAATTGTTAGAGACTTGTGGTCGCAATAAGTATGCAATCAACACAAAAGAGATTGAAGCTACGAGAGCCAATATGATGGCAGAGGTCAGAGAAAAATGGAATCCTCAAAGTTATGTTGCCCTTAACATAAAATCTTCAGAGAAAATTACGACAAGTAAAGCAACACAGATTGATAATACGCAGAAAGTTCGTATTGCGGAAAAGATGGAAAAAATAATTATTCCTGAGTTAAATTTCCGTCAGGCAAATATTATTGATGTTGTTGATTTTTTACAGAGAGCATCAATTGAGTATGATACATCAGATTCCCCGCCAGAGGAAAAAGGTGTTAATATTATTCTTAATTTAGGCGCAGATGCAGCACCTGCTGCCAATGTTGGAGAGCCTGATCCGTTTGCGATTCCGAATTCAACAGTATCTGATTCAGGTAGTGGTACAAAAGCAATTACATTCAGCTCAAGATATATTTCTTTAATGGAAGCACTAAAAATTGTTACTCAAATCTCTCAGTTAAAATATAGAATTGATGGTTCAGTTGTTATGATTGTTCCAGAAGGTGCACCAGATGGCAAAATTATTGTTAAGACATATGATGTTCTACCTTCAGTTGAGGACAAGATTCCTTCAGTTAGCAGTGAAATGTCACTGGGAGGAGGAGGAGTTGGCGGAGGATTCGGTCTAGGAGGCGATACAGGTCTAGGTGACTCTGCTGCTGCTTCATGGAAGGATTTCTTCAAACAGATGGGTGTTAAATGGCCTGATGGTTCTCAGATTAAGTATATCAGACAAATTGGCAAGATTGTTGTTGCAAATACAGAAGATAACTTAATTGATTTTGAAAGAATTCTAAAAGAGTTAAACGTTGTTCCAAACCAGATTGAGATTGAAGCCCGTTTTGTTGAAGTTAACGAAGCTGATATGAACTCATTAGGGTTTGAATGGTTCTTAAATGACAACTATACTGTTGCATCACAGAAAGGTAATTATGCCCCTGGTGCTGCACCGAGAGTTGATATTATGGGTAACAAAACAANAGGTGGTTTTACAACAGGTAACAGATTTATCCCAGATGTAGTNAGCGCAGATGCAGCAGCTGTTAGTGACTCTGTTCTATCTATTGCAGGTATTCTTACAAATCCTGAACTAGGTTTAGTCGTTCATGCGTTGGAACAAAAAGGACATGCAGATTTGCTGTCATCTCCAAAAGTAACAACTCAGACAGGTCAGGAAGCAACTATCAAAGTTGTAACAGAATATATCTACCCAACCGCATATACAGTTACACCTGTTACAGGTGAAACTGGTGGTGGTAATAATAATGGTACAGCTGTTATTATTGGTGGTATTGTTGAACCTCAAGATTTCCAGATGCGTGAAGTTGGTGTGATTCTTACAGTACAGCCAGATGTAAGTCCTGAAGGTCAGATGATTACTCTTAATATGACTCCAGAAGTTGTAACAGAGCCAGATTGGAAGAATTATGGTACAACATATACAGACCAGCAAGGTAACGTTCAGCAGCTTAACATGGAACAACCATTTTTCCATACAAGGCTTGTACAGACCAGTATTTCAATATACAATGGTGCAACTGTTGTTATGGGTGGTATGATTACTGAAAAACGCGAGGATACAATTGATAAGATACCTTTCTTGGGTGATATACCTCTTATCGGAAAATTTTTCCAAAGCAAGACGAGTCAAAGTCAAAAGCGTAACTTATTAATTTTTGTTACAGCAAGACTAGTTGACCCAGCAGGTCGTCCAGTTAAAGATTCAAGTGTTGATTTGATTGCAGACAAGCTTCAAGAAGAAGCAGACCAGTCAAATGAGTAGCAAATCTTTTAAAAAAGAGCACGACATTATGTCGTGCTTTTTTTATGTCTATTTGATTATAAATGTGGCTCTGTCCCGCTTTCTGTGGGTGAACCTAAAAAAATTAGATTCGACTGCGTTGCAGTCGTTCATTAATAATGTTTAAGTAACCATGCATTTCATACATGGCTATTAACATTGAACAGCTTCGCCGTTCTAAGACTACGAAGTGGTCAAACTTTAGTAGCCCCGTATGCAATGCGGGGTTGGTTATAACAAAACAATACGACCCTGTAGGGGTCGAACAAAAAGTCTCACCCACGGAAACCGTGACAGAGCCATAAATGTAGGAGATGTATGTCAGGTAAGCTTTTAATAATAGATGGTATGGCTTATTTTTATAGAGCATTTTATGCTGTTAGAAATATCAACCGTAGTGATGGTTTTGCAACGAATGCTATATTTGGTTTTATACGAATGTTAAATCGTTCTATTAGAGATTGGCAACCTAGTGATTTAGTTGTGGTTTTTGATGGTGGATTACCTAAAAAGAGAATGGAATTGTTGCCTGAATACAAAGCAAATAGACCACCTATGCCTGATGAACTAAGAAGTCAATTTGCTCCACTAAATGAATTCCTCAAAGTTTCAAACATGCATACTATCAAAGTAGATATGCAGGAAGCCGATGATGTTATAGCAACTATTGGAAAAAGTTATAAATCTAAATATGAAGAAATTCTTGTCGCCACAGGTGATAAAGATATGATGCAGATGATTACTGATAACATAAAGATGGTTACCGTCTCCGGGAATCCAGTCAAAATGGGTGCTGATGAGGTAAAGGCAAAAACAGGAGTTTATCCAGAGCAGATAGTTGATTGGCTTGCTCTAATTGGAGACAATGCAGATAATATTGCAGGTGTTCCAGGTATTGGTCCAAAAACAGCTACAAAGATTTTAAATGATATTAAATCTTTAGAACCTCTTGAAGAGTCTATTTCCAAAATTGAAAACAAAAAGTTTTGCGAAAAACTTAGTGGTTCTATTGATATTATTATTAGAAATATTGAACTTGTAACTCTGGATTATGATGTTGAAATGGATAACATTGATATATCTGATTTTAGAATTAAGCAACCTAATTTTAATGAACTGGTTAAGTTTTATGAGGAGTATGAATTTCATGCTTTTATAAAAGAGTTAAAACAGCCGGAATTATTATTGTTTTAATATTTTTAGTTCTTCGTCATATTTTGTGGGTCATCTGTTTGTTTTTATTCGACTGCGTTGCAGTCGTTTGTATTAATAATGATTAATTGACCATGCATTTCATACATGGCTATTAATATTGAACAGCTTCGCAGTTCTAAGACTACAAAGTAGTCAAATTTTAGTAGCCCCGTATGTAATACGGGGTTAGTTATAACAAAATAATACGACCCTGGAGGGGTCGAATATAATAAGATACCCACAATAATTTATGAAGAACCATGTTTTAAGAGATTTCCAACTTTTTTTAGCAGTTTTGCTTGATTTATTTGTGGTTAAATATTATTGTTCAAGTAGGAGTAAACTTTTGTATGTTTAGAGTTGCTTTTACTATCATCTATGTATGTTGTTTATAGATGCTATTATGTAGTTAGTTATTAGTTATTAACATCAAAATATAGGGGTGATAAAATGATTAAAGTTTTAGACAAGAGTCATGATGATATTCTTGCTGTTGAAGCATTTGACAAACTTACACATGAGGATTATGAACAGGTTTGGGTTCCGGCTTTAGATAAGTTGATTAATGAGTATGGTCAAGTTTCATCTTTGCTATATATGGATGAAGATTTTAAAGGGTGGGAAACCCAAGCAATTGTAGATGATGCCAAATTTGGGTTTAAGCACTGTAAATCTTTTAAAAAAATAGCACTTGTTGGAGGTCCTTCATATGTGACTGCAGGTGTTAAGATGTTTTCTGTATTTTTAAAGTTTGAAATAAAATGTTTTGATGCAGATGAGCTTGAAGAAGCTTGGGAATGGTTAGAGGAATAAATTATAGTATGAAGTTAGTAGTTCAGATTCCAGCACTTAATGAAGAAATTACGATTGCTGATGTAATAAATAGAATACCGAAAAGTTTCAATGGTGTAGATGATATTCAGGTTTTGGTTGTAGACGATGGTTCTACAGACCAGACTGCTAAATTTGCCCGTGAAGCTGGTGCAATAGTAGTTTCGCATGAAACTTGTAAGGGTGTTGGTTCTGCATTTAGAACTGGTGTATCAAAGTCAAGTGAGTTAAATGCAGATATTATTGTTACAATTGATGCAGATGGTCAGTTTGATCCAAACGACATATGTCAAGTAATTGAACCAATTATAGAAGGTCGTGCTGATTTTGTGACGGCATCAAGGTTTATGGATGAAGAGTTAGCTCCAGTAATGCCAAAGGCAAAGCGGTTTGGCAATGACATAATTGCATATTGGTTAAGCTCAATGATTAATAAAAAGTTTTATGATGTTTCTTGTGGATTTAGGGCATATTCCAGAAATGCATATTTGAGGCTGATGCTTTTAGGTGATTTTACATATACACATGAAACCTTTCTTACCCTAGCATTCAACCGAATCACCATCGAGGAGGTTCCGGTTAAGATTAGAGGAGTTAGGGAGCATGGTAAGTCTAGAGTAGCCTCAAACCTGTTTAACTATGGTTGGAGAGCAGCAACGATAATTTTAAAAACTTACAGAGATTATAAACCATTAAAATTTTTTGGGATGTTGTCACTTTTTTCACTTTTATTATCTATCTGCTTCTTTGGGTTTTTGATGTCCGTGAAGATAAATACGGGCATGTTTACACCACATAAGTGGTCGGGGGTTGTTGGTTTACTGTTTTTAGTTGGTGCATTTTCTCTATTCTTTATAGGTATGGTTGCCGATATGCTTGATAGAATTAGAGTTGCCCAAGACGAAACCCTTTTTAGAGTAAAAAAAATTGAGTATTTACTAAACAAAAAAAGTTAGTTTGAGAGAATATATGAAAGTTTTATTTCTTTCCTGGAATTTTCCGCCAGTTCTTGGTGGAATTGAATATGTTGTAGAGCATCTTTATAAAGGACTAAAGAAATTTGGTCACAATGTTTCTGCCATAACTTCCCATAGTGACTCTCCAGAGGGTGATTCACAAGTATATAGATGTAAGAAATCTGGATTAAAATCTTATGTGTTATATTCCCTTTTTGCATCTTTGAAGTTTTGTTTAAGGGAACGTCCTGATATCATTTTATGTGGGAGCATTGTAACAGCCCCAGCAGCATTTGTCTCATCTCTCTTTCTTAGAATTCCTTATGTTGTTCTTATGCATGGAAGTGACATATTATATGGTGGTAGAATATATCAGCTATGTGTAAGGTTTCTTGTCAAAAGAGCTTCTCGTCTTACAGCAAATAGTGAAAACACTAAACGACTATTAATTGAAGCAGGCTGCAAAGCAGAAAAGATTGATGTTATATATCCAGGAGTATGTGCCGAATTATATGAAAAAGAACCAGCAATAGGTTGTGAAGAAATCTTTGAAAAGATCAGAGGTAAGAAAGTTATTCTTTCAGTGGGGAGACTAATTAAACGCAAGGGGGTTTTAGAGTTTGTTGAAAATGTCATGCCTGAGCTGATTAAGAGATACCCAGAAGTGGCATATTTAGTTGTTGGAGAAGATGCAACGAAATCTTTAGCACATAAAGATCGATTGAAAGATAAGATTCAAACCAAGATTAATGAGTTGAATCTTGGGAAAAATGTATTTCTTTTAGGTAAAGTTTCCAACAATGATCTTACAAAACTTTATTATCATTGTGACATTTTTACACTGCCATGTTTAGATGTTCCCGGCGATGTTGAAGGATTTGGAATTGTTTTCTCTGAAGCAGCTCTTGGTGGTGCAGCATCTCTGGCTACAAAGATTGGTGGAATACCGGAGGCTGTTCTAGATGGTAAGACAGGATTGCTGGTTGATGTTGGTGATTATTCGGCAATGATTGATGCAGCAGAGAATCTGCTCCAAGATGAAAGTTTAAGAGCATCACTAGCCTCTGCTGGTGCAGAGAGGGCTAAGAAAGAGCTTTCATGGCCTGTAATAACAGCCAAATATGCTCAGTCCATGGAAAAATCTATTAAGTCATCTTTAAAAGAGTGCAAATTACTCGGCCTTCTATTTAAGGTGTTGATTGGCATTATGCTTTTGATTGGTATTCTAAAGATAGTTTATCCATTATGGGTGAACCATTACGGAACAATTAATGCGGATTCATATACATATACAACTTTTGGACGTTCTATCAGCATAGGTCACTTTAATCTAAGAGGCGTATTATGGGATTTTATTGGTGAAAATAGTAAGACAGGTGAGGTGCATCAAGGTATTGTCTGGAACACTCATATTTTAAAGAATGGTGCGGTTGCCTGCACGGTTGCTTGTGGATACCCACTGTTTCTGGCCTTGATGTTTACATTAGGCGGAACTTGGTTAATGCTGCACTCCAATCTGCTGCTCCTATATGGATCTTTGGTTGCTTGTTTCTTATGCTTTAAGGAAATATATAAAAAAGGAATTAATGGAACTATTTTTGCAGGCTTGTCAACTTTGCTGGTTATTTTGATTAATCCATCCACTTTTGATCAGTTTTCTTATCCTTGGCGAGAAGCCCTTTTTTATACACTAATTCTTTTTGGTCTTTTTGCGGTAATAAAACTTATAAATGGNGGTAAAACTTTTTGGGTGATAGTTGCTGGATTATTATTGGGTTTTTCATGTGCGGTAAAAGAGGCAAATATAATATATTCTATTGGAATTGCTTTAGCAGTTATAATTGAAAAAAAATTCTGGAACAGAAAGAACAAGGGTTTAATTATTGCACTTGCAATTATTGCATTTTTAGTTGGCGTTCTTCCGTTACTGTTACAGAATCTTAATGGCACAGGTAATCCGTTTATCAGCTTGCAGACCATTCGAGCAACAGCCTCATATGCAAATGAAACGTGGGCTAGCGGTATGAATCCACATAATGCTCACGACACAATTATAAATTATATTAACCTATATTCAAAAATCAAGTTTTTTGCAATTCCTATGATTGTCCTTGCTCTTGTTGGAATGGTTGCGTCATTTGTGCGTAGTTTTGGTGGAAGAGCGGTGTTTTTTTGTGTCGTATTTCATCTTGCTCTCTATCTACAGTGGGGCAATGCCGATTTGAGGCATATGTTTTTCCTTAATTACTTCTATGCATTTTATTTGATATATGGACTTTTCTTTATTGTTGAGCAGGTAGGTAAGCTGTTTTCACGCAAGTATTATCAAGAGATGATATCACTTTTTGGATGCCTTGTTCTTATTGGATATGTTTTCAAATTCTCTCCATATCAAGTGTCTCCCGCAAAGCTCAATTATGAAAACATGCAAAAGCTATGTTTAGAGGTGGAAGAGGCCATTAAGGATCCGGATAATTCTATTGTCCTGGTTAATCGTCTTTTTATGGAGCAGCTTGGAGCACATACTCAGCTGAACATCATTAGGTACCATGATTTGCAGAGACTTATGAATCCTGCAGATATTATGGATTACTTTAACTCAAAAGATATTAAGTTATATTTTATTGATAATAGTGATAAAGATCCTAAGAACAGAGGTCTTGAGGATTGGAGCATTGAGGACTATCAACTTCTATCACAATTTTACAACCTCGATAAGACTAAGACAGTTGATAACAAGAAGTATAAGGCTTTTGGGATTACAAATAAGGAAAATTTGTCTATATATGAGTTAAATTCGTGGACTAACGATGTTTTTGAAACTACTATTAATGTTCCAGATGAAGAAATTCGATTTTTATACTTTGATACAAAAGGTATAACAAATAATTATGAACTCTATGTTGATAATCAAGTAGTAGCTACAAATTCAGGCAACTATCATCTAGTAGATAATATTCATTTTGAGAACCCTACTGCCAGAATAACTTTTAAACTTAAAGATGGTAGTCCTGTATTTGCAGACACATTAACGAAGCTAATTTCGAAGGGTGAAACTATTAAATTCAGGCATAACTATAAGTTGCTTCCAGGAGAGAGTCGAGATTTTAATATTCCTATTACATGCTGTTCAAATGCTGTTCCTGCTATATATGCAGAGTTGTTGTGTTTGAATAGAGCTCAAAAATTTGTACCACTGCAAATTTATATTAATAACAAAGAGGTACATCGTAATGTATATCAGACTGTAAAGGATATATATATTTTTGATTATGTTAAAACTGATTGTCTTAAGTCATTATTTGTGAATCTAACCATAAAGAACCGTACTAAAACAACAGTGAGGATTAATAATCTACAGTCAATGGTTGCTCANAAGNNTCTNAAGGTTGAGACATCAGAGGATGCAATAGGATTTGTTGCAACGTGCACTGTATTCCCCCTTGAATCCGCAACAAGTGGTTTAACTGTAATAAAAATGGATGACAGAATTATTGACACATGGTTTCGAAAAGATATTAGACAGGGAGCTGGATGCTTATTAGCAAGTATGGATATGGGTAATCCACCTCAAGGGCATATAAGCATTGAAAATGGAGCTATGCTTGATTATAGCTGCATTAGTGTTGATCTGCCATTTAGCTTTAAACCAGACTCTGTAAAAGTTGGTTTTGTAAAATCACTATTTTATCCGCTTGAAGAAGACGTGACAGGTGTTTTTAGGTGGACAGTTGGTAACTTTAGATTTGTGTTACCTACTAGGGAAGGAATCCATTACTATAAACTTAAAATTAAAGCTAGAGATGGCTATATTACACCTGGTGAAAGAAAGATAACCATTAGTGTTGATAGTGCAATACACGAAACAACTTTCTCAAATGATGTAAAAGAGTATGAATTTGACTTTTATTTTGAAAATCCAGAAACAGGATTGGTTCCCCTTAAAATTTCTGTTCCTTCATGGTCACCACAGGAAGTGTTAGGCGTCAATGACGCAAGAAAGCTTGGTATTATATTTTATGGCTTGGACTGGGATGCTTTTCAGGAATAATTTAACAAGAATTGCTATTAGAGCTTAGTTTTATAATAATGAAAGATTTTACAAAAAAGTATTATATTCTTATCATACTATTTATTTGTATGGTTGTTGTTAGCGTGAGTAGAGTCAGATATTATCTTTATGGTGATTTGTCAATCTATTATGATGATTATTTGAAACTAAAGTCTGGATATTTTGCAGATAATTTATTAGCTTTTTTTAATTCATCTGTGAATCATGTTCGTTTCACGACTGAAGGTGGTTGGCCTATTTTGATCTATTTGAGTTCATTTATTCATAGTGAGTTACCATATTTTTTGGCAAGTTTACTCTTTTCATGTATTTTTGCTTTGATAGCAATTGTTTTAATAATAAATACAAACAATTATAAAACATCATTATGTGGTATTTTATTGCTGTTTATTATTATCAATGTTTCATCAGGACTTAGAAATCCAGTGTGGATGTTAACCAATCCATTTAGAGATACTGCTTCCTATATATTTGTATTTTTATCTATTATTTGTGCATCACTAATTTTACAGAATATTGATTGTGAAAAAAATGGGAAACGAATTTTTTTATGTGGTTTATCTTTAGGATTTTCTGCTTGGTTCAGGGCTCCAAATATTATTCTTGTGGTCCCTATTTCAGTTCTTTTAGTATTTTATTTTCTGAGAAACTATACTTTTAAATATTGTTTTAAAATGGGGGTAGTATTTGCATTTTCGGTTTTGATTGGCTTATTACCTCTTCTAATTCAGAACGGATTTGAGGGACGAAGGGTTATAGATATTGGTCAGGCGGACTTACTTATTCATAATCCAGTAGCTCTTCCCCAACATCGCAACCTGAATCCATCTAGGGAAGAAATTTTTGCCTTGTCTCAAAATAATGTTGTATGTGGTTTGCATCTGCAAAATTTTAAATATACATTTCCTAAAACAGTCAAAACATTAGCAAAACAAGTATATGGATATAAGTTGCTTTGTGTTTATCTGTTTTTTGTACTTTTAGGATTATTGAGAAAGCCCAAGAGTAGTTTATTATTAATTTTCTGTTCAATATCAATGTTATTATTTTACTCTTTCTATGATAAGTTTGTAGAAAGATATTATGTTGCACATATACTTTTCTTTATGATGGCATGCACCTTAGGCATTATTGTTATGTTCGATTTGATTGACAGATTTTTCCTAAAAAAGAATTTAGTATATTTAAATATTGCTCAATTTGTTTTACTGGGAATATTACTTTTGTCTTTTAACAAGACTTATGGAGGATACAAGGCAATCTTTGAGCAGCGACAATTGATGTTGAATTATAAAAATGTTATGGGTCGATATGTGTTTGTAGATGATATTGTCTATAACACACCTTTTACATTGTGGACAAAAGAGTCATTAACTGATTCTGTAGAATATTGGTGTTGGTCGGGCAATGATATGGTTGAGCAATATGTTGAATTGTCCGATATACGATTAAAGAAACTTAATAGGATATTGCAAGAAGGAAATAAAGCTTTTGTATTACAGCCAACACAATATGGAACTTTTTGTTCTAATTGGAAAATAAATGATATCTCTCTTTGGTACGATCTGTCTTTTATTACAAATATATGGTCTAACGACCGATTTGATATGTCTCTTTATCAAATTAAAAACAGAGCAAACAGAATGTTTTCAAAAACACTAAAAACAAATGGTAGAGACTTAGTACTTTGGTGTGAGGATGCTGACCGAAAAAGAATTTTTCCAGTTGATGTTAATTTGTATATAGGAAATTTTTCTACAAATATAACATTACATCCGGGTTATAATATTTTTAATAATATTAATGTTGATACGAATATCTCTAATAATATTGTTATATCTTCCCCCGAGCGACCTTTGCCAGGGGTAATAATTCCCCGTTTATTTAACAAGGTAGTATCTTTTGACTTTAGGGATTATACTCTTGCTCCGGTATTTAATAGAACATTTGAGAATTCATATGTGGAATGGATAGGAACTGGAACCTGGAGAAGAGATACTCTGTTTCTTAAAAACCGACGCAAGACACTACAATTGTTCTCATCAATATTGGTAAATCAAAGAAATGATATTTCTTTCTCAATTGACCAAGCTGCTAGTTCTGTAGAGATAAGTTTATATGTATCATGCGTTAATATGCAGAAACCATATGAGGATATGCTCAAAGGCAACTTTGTTTTTGAAGTTAATGGTGAAGTTGTTGAGCCTCAGGTAGAATTGGTTCAAGATAAGAAAAGTAAAACATATTATAATTTAAGCTTTTCCCCATCAAAAAGTTCTGGAGAGCCAAACTCTACACTAATATTATCAGTCATTCCTTCTGGTAATAAGTCAATGTCTATATACAAGTTGAGTATTGGCTATCTATAATTTTATTTTTTGTATAGATTATCAATTTTTTCTGTAATATCTTTATAGCTGATATCAACAGAGTAGATTTGTTTGTAATAAGTAGCAGCTTTTTCTTTGTTACCCATAAGTTCGGCTATGCCACCTAATTCGTATAGGATATTTTTCTTGTTATCATCCATGGAGAAAAGGTCGGCAACGGCAGTCTCAAGTTGTTGTAGAGCCATATCGTATTGCTCTTTTTTCTTAAAACACATGCCTAAATAGTACAAAGCTTGTGATCGAAGTTTTGGGTTTCGTTGTGCAAGCTGAAGCTGTTGAATAGCCTCATTGGTATAATCATTCTTGTAATAGACAAGAGCCAGATCAAAACGAAGAAACATATCATTTGGATATCTTTGAACTTTATCCTGTAAATCATCAGCAATGAATTGTTGTTTTTCTACCTCAAGTTTATCAGCCTCTTCATTTTGACCGGCCTCACGCAATTGCTTTACCTCATACTGAAATTTAGAAATTTTAATTTTTGTCAGCGTATCATCAAGTTCAGGGTCGCCTTTGACTTTTTCCTGAGCTTTTGCAAGAGCAGCTATTGCATTGTCAAAATCAAGTTTCTGATGATAGTATCTTGATAATGCCCTTAAATAGTTTATATTATCAGGCTCTGCTTTTATTTTTTCAAGGGTTTGTGCAATAAGAAGGTCCAAGTCATCATCACTTTTAACAGACTTTGATTCTTTTTCCAGCATTGCTGTTTGGTCTTTATCTTTTACAGCGGTACGGAAATCACCATCTTTTTTTGATTTTTCCCAACCACCAGTGTTAAGACTGTCTTGTGCCATAGCATCTTTGAGATCCTTTAGGGCATTTGGATCATTTGGAGCAATCTCGCATATTCTTTCATAACACTCTTTTGCAGACGTTGTTCTTCCAACGAGTTGATACAAGTTGCCAAGTCTACTAATTACTTTTATATCTTCCGGGTATCTGTCTCGCGCCATTTCTAAAGTAGCAACAGCTTCTTCCGGCATTTTAGCAGCAACAGCAGCATCAACAAATGCGTTAACAGCTGTCTGATTAAAGACATTTTTCATGAGCATTTTTTCTGCGACAAGAACTGCTTCCTGATTTTTGTTTGCTTTAATGAGTTTAGCAACTTTCATGGCGGCTGGTTTTGAGGTTAGAGATTCTATCTGCATTGAAAATGAACTACTTTTTTTCTTTGAAGCTTTTTTTGTTTCAGCAGCTCTAAGAAATTTTCTTGCCTGTTGGAATGAAGGGTCAAGCTCTACACATTGGAAGAGCAACTCTACTGCATAGTCAAGGTTTCCGCTTTCTAAAGCTCTAAAACCTTTATTAAATAAATTCTGAATTTTACTGTCAACCATTTTTTTGTCCTGTTCTAAAAAATTGAAATTTGAAACAAGTGGTAAGATACAATAAATACTATTAATAGTCAATAATATATATTTAATGTGAATGAGAATAAAAAAAGAGTAACCTTAAATGAGCAAAAAAAAAGATACTGCAAAAGCAGCATCTTAAAAAATAGGATATATAAATAGGGTTTCCTAAATGTTTATCCACACTTACTGTAGTTACAGCTTAAACACTTCAAACAGTTTTCCTGAGATACCAATGCTTTTTCATTACAGCTAGGGCAAAACATAAAATTATCATTATTAAGTTTATGTTCATCCTTTTCAACCTTCTTTGCATCTTTCACAGATTGTTTTGTGTCAGCTATAATACCAATCTTTGTCAGATGTTTTTCAATGATACGCCCTATGTCGGCCGCGAGAGATGGCACATAGCCACCATCAACAAAATAACCACCATTTGGATCATAAATGCTTTTTAGTTCCTGAACAAGGAAGATAGGAGCAGCATCGTGTCTGAATACGGCAGATATCAATCTCGTCATAGCAACAATCCAACTAAAGTGCTGAAGATTCTTTGTGTTGATGAATAGTTCATAAGGGCGTCTTGAACCATCTTCTTTGATTAAGTCATTAATTGTGATGTAAAGTGCATCAGTTGATAATGGTGTCTTAATTTTGTATGTTGTTCCTTCAAGAATTTGAGGACGAGGAACAAAAGTCTTAGGTTTGGCAATTTCTTCTTTTTCCGCTTTTTTATTATCTTCATCTTTAACCAAAACACCAGTAATATAGTCAGAAGGTCTGAATGTTGTACAACCTTTTAGTCCCATTTCATATGCTTCAATGTATACATGCTTGAAGTCTTCAAAAGGATAATCAGATGGTATATTAATTGTTTTAGATATAGAACTGTCAACAAACTTCTGAAGTGCAGCCTGAATTTTAATATGTTCAGATGGATTTACATCAGATGATGACACAAAAAACTCAGGGAGTTCATTGACTTGCAGATTTGGTTTGTGAATAAACTCACTATATGTTTTAAATGCATAGTCAGTAACTCTCATTTCTGTTACATCGTTTTCGTCTGTGTTACGAACTTTTCTAGTGTACATATATGCGAAAACAGGTTCTAGACCACTAGATACGTTTTCAGCAAACAGGCTGATTGTTCCCGTTGGAGCAACTGATGTTAGGTGAGAATTTCTTAACCCATTTTCACTAATTTTCTTTTGTAATTCCTCTGGAAGGGTTTTTATAAAGCCTCCTTCGCAATATTTCTTTGCGTCGAATTTAGCAAAAACACCCTTTTCTTTTCCTAGTTCGACACTTGATTCATATGCAGAGTAAGTAATTGTCTGCATGATTTTTTCAGCAAGATTCACAGATTCATTTGATCCATATTTAACTTGCATAAAGATAAAAAGGTCGGCAAGGCCAGTAATGCCAAGTCCCATACGTCTTTTGGCTTCAGCTTCTTTGCGTTGCTGATCCAGAGGATAGTTGCTTAAGTCAATAATGTTATCCAGAAGTCTTACCGCAACCTTGGTTACCTTTGCTAGCTCTTTAAAGTCTACTGTTGCTTTCTCTGTGAAAGGATGGTTGACAAAGCGGGTCAAGTTAAGAGATCCAAGCAGACATGCACCAAAAGGGGGAAGAGGTTGTTCACCGCAAGGGTTTGTTGCACAAATTTCTTCGCAATACCAAAGGTTGTTCATTTTATTAATTTTATCAATAAGAATAAAGCCAGGTTCTGCATAGTCATATGTAGAGCTCATAATTGAGTCCCATAACTCAGATGCCTTTATCGTTTTGTGAACTTTACCTTTGAAAACAAGATCCCAGTCTGCATTTTCTTTTACTGCCTGCATAAACTTGTCTGTTATGCCTACAGATAGGTTAAACATCTTTAGCTGCTCATTATTACGCTTGGCTGTTATGAACTGTTCAATATCAGGATGGTCACATCGCATAACACCCATTTGTGCTCCGCGACGTTGTCCGGCACTCATAATAGTTCTGCATGTGGAGTCTAAAACCTGCATAAAACTAATTGGACCTGATGCATTTGATTCACACCCCTTAATCATTGCACCTTTTGGACGAATTGTAGAGAAGTCAAAACCAACACCACCACCTTGCTTCTGCGTCAAGGCTGAGTCCTTCACAGTATCGAATATCCCTTCAATAGAGTCTTCAATTGTGTTCATAACATAGCAGTTAAACATTGTTACTTCTTCACGCTTTGTGCCGGCGTTGGCAATAATTCTTCCTGCTGGTAAAAATCGAAAATTCTTTAGAATCTTATAGAATTCAGACTCCCATAGTTTAGGGTCTTTCTCCTTTTCTGCTGCCGCCCCTGCTATTCTCTTCCATGTATCTTCATAGCATGTATCTTCAGGTGCATCTCCCATTCCATCATAGCGGTATTTCCGTTCCCATATTTCTTCACTTATTGTTTTCATTTTTCTCCTTTATCGAATTTTGTAGATTTAAAATGTTTAACGACCTCTAAGATTATAAAACACTCATATATGCTTATAACTTTTAGAAAAATGACAACCTATGGTGTTCTTTAATTTATTGCATAAACTTAACGTATTATTAATCCATAAGTTATGAATAAATGACAAACAAGGTTAGGTTCTCAATTTTCAAAACACCACTATATATTGTGGTTTGAAATTTGTCAACCACTAAATGTAGATTTTTTTGTATTTTCCAAAACTCTTGATTCTTAATAATTTACACAATTATATCAGAAAATTTTTAGATAAATTATTAAACAAATGATGTGATAAAATTCGTTATTGAACAGGAAAATCTAAAATGGTATCATTTACACATTATTAGCAACTTTATAAAAATAACATTACAAAAGGTAATACATGAGCGAAGAAACACAAGCGAGAGTCCGTCCGACATCAATTACAGTTATCAGTTGGATAATTATAATAATGAGTTTAAGTGTGATATTCTCAATATTAATGTATATTAATCCTCAACCTAGTGTCAGAGAGTTACTGGAAGCAAACCCAATTCCGATAAGTGGACAAATTATTTTAAACATAGCATCAATTTTGATTGGCATAGTTTGTGGTATTATGATGTTAAAGGGACGTAAAATTGGAAGAACAGTATATCTTGCATGGACCATTATAGGCCTTATAATTGGACTAATTACCTCTCCAATGAAATGGTTTATTCTTCCTGGCGTTATTTCTTCTGTCGTGATATTTTTCTTTCTTTTCAGGCCAAAGGCAAATGATTTTTTTAACAATAAATTACCATTAACGAAAAAGGTTGCCACCTCGTCTGACAAGAGAATAGGTCGTCTTATTCTTAATATCTTTGGAGTCCTCTTTATGATTTTTGGTGGGTTTATTATTAACACTACTATTATACTTAGCTTTGGAAATATGGATGGAGTCGGTTTACTAAAAAAACTTATTATGCTTGGTCTTTTTAGTGTTGTTTCATTGATATTTATTTTTATTGGTGTTCTTTTGCATAGAGCCAGTTGGAGAATCAGTGCAGGAATAACTTTTCTTGCAAGTTCTGTGTATAGCATAATAGCAACAATTGCTATGGCTGCCGTGCGAATCTTTGGACCCCCTCCAAATGATGAGGCAAGAAGGGGAATGGAGCTCTTGAATGATTATGTGTCCGGTGTAGGCTCTATAATAATTGTATTTGCTCTAGGACTTCTGCTTCTTCTATGGGGTATAAGAAGAAAGAGAAAAATGCTTTTAGCGGATCTTCTGATGGTTGTGGACGTGTAACTACCTTGTCCTCAAGAAGATAGATTGGCTTCAGTTTTTCATAATGCTGGCTACGGCAAGCGGACACCCAGAAGATCAAGTATTTCTGTCTGTTCTTGATCAGGCTTGGTGCATATTTTTCTGAC
>JGI1221J11331_1000099_pt1 | contig 24860 bp, 23 predicted proteins | sample LakVidmifraction_4_FD_11331 | JGI IMG/M metagenome (IMG submission 11331) | reverse complement strand
ACAACAATCTCTTTAGTGAAGAGAGTGTTAATTCCCGTTACAGTTACAGAAGCGACAGGATCAATAGAACCCGTTAAAACAGATGTTGGCATTCCGAGTGATCGAACATTTCCACTGATGTCTAAATTCGTTATAGGAGTATTAGTACCAACCCCCAGTTTATTCATCGCGCCATTGTAAAATAAGTTTGAGTTCGCTTGAGTTAAATAGCCCGAAGTTGTCGCAAAGGGGATTGATCCGACTGTAAACGCGGTGGCAGCAGAATTTTGGATCAATATATTTCTATCCGTATCGGCCGGTGAAAAATATAATTGCGTTCCATCAAATTCAATTGCCCCAGACTCGGCAGTTGTTAAATTAGTTCCACTTGTCAGCTTTAAAGGTGCAGTGTTTATCGTTGCAGAACCAGCTTTTAAGTGAAGTTTTGCCGTTGGAAGTATTCCAACTCCGATTGATCCGGTGGCGAAAAGAAGTGTATCGGTGATGGTGGCGGTAACGGTAGTTGGTACTGTTCCACTGCCTTTATAAATTCCGCCAACTGAATCTTGCAACATAGCGTTCGTAATTGAGTTTGCTAAAATTGAAGTGATCGGATACCTTACGTATTGAGGCATTACAATTCCTTTTCATTTAAAGTAAGTACACATACCGTACCGTCACCGCTTGAAAAAAAGAGTCTAGAAAACTTAGCACCAGTGACAGCGATATCAAAAATCGCATTATCAGAACCGGATATTGTCAACGAAGTGGCAGGGATAAGCGATGCCCAATTAATTTTATTATTCGAATGCTGAACTTGTACCGTCCCAACTCCATCAGAATAAACAAGTTGGAAAGAATATGTAGTAGTGCCGTCGATGATAAAAGATGGAGAGTAGTAAGTCGACCCCGACACGGTAAAGTTGACAGTCGTTGTATTATCGTATGAAATCATTTTTCCTCACCTTGCATTTGTTTCAATAGTTCAACGTATTCTGGATCTTGTTGTTGTAGTAAAAAGTGTGTTGCTGCTACTGCCTGAGGGCCTCTCTGGGTAGCTTGCTGTAATACTCCACTAAACTTCCCAAATGCATTTGGATTTTGATTTACCATATCTCCTATCTTATCAAAACTCTTGGCCATATACCTATTGCCTGTTCGCTCCCATAGTTTTTTACCAGGCAACAACACCGGATTACCAGAGGCCACAATCATATCTGTTAAACCTAGGTCCTTATTAAATCCTCTGGCTAATTTATTCCCATGTAAAATGTCAGCATCTTTTCCAACAGAAAATTGTTTGTTAGATTTTTGGAGTATATCTTTCAATCCAGGTTTACCCATCGTTGTTGCTGCATTTTCGGCGGAGTCATTAATCGAGTTTCGCACTGTTTTATAAATACCTTGCGCCATATCATTGGCCGGAGTTGCCCTTGTAGCATCAAATTTAGCTGACTGCGCAAGCTCCTCAATTAAGTTTTGCGCTTCTTTCATTGAAAGATCTCCGCCACCCCTCTGAGTAATTGCATTTATGCTGTCATCCATTTGCCCAAATTTTGCTTTATTTAAAGGACTATTCCAATTAAATTGGCCCACCTCATCAACAACATCCTGAGCAACATTTCCTGGGTTAAAATTAGAGGCATTTGCCTCATCTATTAAGTCGTACACGCCTGATCGTTTTCCCATTGCTGTTTTTTTTAATATCTGGTTTGCATCAATCATCTCGTCAGCATTGTTGCCAAAAATACCAGAACCTAAAACCGAATCACCGCCAAGCTCTTCAAAATTATCTAACCCTTGCCGCCCCACTGCCCTGGCCCTGTCCTCACCTATTTTCCGCATCGTTCCACGTTCAAGCCCTTGCGCCTTGGCCGATTGCAGCTCCGCTTGTCTCTTAATCATATTTGATGCGTTTTTTGCATCCCCAATCGAAGCAATCTTATTACTCATCGCTTGACCTAAACCACCGGCAACTCCCCCAATTAAAGCGCCCTTGCCAGCATCTTTTAAACCCTCAATTGAATTTAAACTATTAGTAGTGGAACCAGCACTTTGGAGTGCTCCCATTCCTGCCGCCTTACTTGCCGCCTCGATGGCACTCATCCCCTTAGTAGCAGAAAGACCTGGAATAAATGAAGTGCCCAGTACGCCAGCTAATTCTCCACCAATAAACATTTTAGGATTGGCCTGTTTTGCATCAAAATCGGCCTTTCTATTCTCGTCTCTAGCGCCGCTATACAGACCAGAAGTGTCCGTAGGTCCCATTCCAGTGAAGCCCTGATCTGCTAATTTTTTGTTAACTTCTGTTACGGAATCACCGCCAAACATTCCAGAAACTTTATCCATTGCACCTTGAACAGCACCGCCAATCTCATCTGAAAAACCAGCAGTTGATCCTTGCAAAGCACCTCTGCCTAGGGATTCCATTTTTGAAACATTTGGCAAATCTTTTGGAATATTTTTATTTTTATTGTACTGGTATTCTTCTTCCTCTAATTCTAAAAGCTCTAATTCTTCTTTTGGATTTAAGGCCATACTACCTTCCCATCTCTTCTTTTAATTTTTTAATTCTATCCCTACGCGCCAATGCTTGCGCATCATCATCCACAACCTCTCTTCCGTAGGCCTTATCAACTATTTGCTGATTTAATTTAATTCCGCCCTTAAGACTTGAGGAAGTGTCATCCATTTGCTTTTTAAATCCATCCAAATCTCTTCCGAATTGTATTGGATTACTATTAGTAAGATTGCCAAGCGCAAACTCCAATTTAGCTCCAAGACGATTCGCCTCTTCAGTTCCAATTGCATCCGCCCCTTCTGAAGAATTCAAAGTTTTTAATAGCTGTCTGCCTTGGGCAACTTTTTGATCATCTGGAAGCGCATCCCAGGTCTTTGAAAACGAATCAATTTGGTTAACGATTGATGATTTATTTGCGTTCTTTACCGACAATGTCTCAATTGTTTTCTTCTTATCTTCTGGGAGATTTTGATAATCCTTTTTACCTGATCCTGCTTCCAGTTCCTTACGTTTTAAATCTCTCGTTTGCCCAAGCTCAAATCGTTTATCCATTCTGTTTTGATCTTGCTCAATCTTCCTTTGCTCCATGTCGTATACTTTAGTCGCTGGATTCATTATCCCTTTTATGTCGGAAGCAGACATACCACTTACGTCCATGTTTGGCTGCATCTTTTTTAATTGCTGTTGGTACGCCATAGATATTTTAGAGCTTGCATCTCTTTCATCCATCATATCTTTTTGCTCAATGCCATATTTCTCATCTTCTCGCCCTTGAGTAACAAGAGCTCTATCCATTTTCACCATCTGAACTTGATTAGCTCTTCCTTTATCAAAACTAGCTATATCTCGTTCTCCTCTCTCACTTGCCCCTCTCATAACAGCTTGTTGTGCTGCCATCGGATCACGTCCGCCAAAACCAGCACTGATTGCTCCGAGTGCTGAACTTAAAAAATCAAGACCACTAGGAGCTGCACCTTCAGTCACTCCTTGTCGCGCTTGATCTGAATAATCACCTAAGTTATTTTTCTTCATTAAGTAATCTTTTACAGAAGGATCCATTTCGTTTTTTATAAGAGGAACAGTCTTTTCTTCTTCTTCTTCATATTTTGAAAACATTAATAACCCCCATCGCGTTTTTTCTTAGCAGCTTCTTGCGCTGCAAGATATCCAAGGCCACCACTTGCCATCCCTGCGCCCATAGCAATATTTTGGTTATTTGCATTTGCCTGTGCTGCACTATTTGCACCTTGTATCTTCGCTGCCTCTGAGGCCGCGCCCTGTGCCATTCCACGTTTACTTAATTCATTATTAAATCTTTGTTGAATAAGCCCTTTATTGTTTTGCTGTTCTTGATTACGAGTGCCAACATTTGCATTTGCAATAGATTGCCTATTAGCAAGATTGGCCTCTTGCGCCGCATTTCTATTTCCAACATTTAGGTTGTTTTGATTCTGCATATTCTGAGCATTAAATCTAGAAATTGCATCATTTGCACCAGCGACTTGAGCTTGTTGATTAAAGTTTTGATTCTGCATATTACCAGCTAAGTTTCCACCTTGAATCAAAGCATCTAGTGATCTGTTTTTAGAAAGCGCTGTAATATCCATGTCTCTTTGCGATTGATTACTAGCAGCGTCCTGCTGATTTTGCAGTTGCGCCATAATGCTCATCCCACTACCGCCCATGCCCCTTGCTTGCGCATTTTGCATTATCGCATCTCTTTTGCCGCGAGATGCTGTGTCCGATTGAGTTTGAACCCTATTAATATCGGCCCTATCCATATCGGTTAAACCGCCTTGGCCTAATTCTTCGAGCGCACTTAAAGCGCCCATTTGTTGTTTTTTTAAATTAGGATCTTCCTTAATGTTATTCATCGAAGAGGATTCTTGCATGTAGGTTCTAGCTTCTTCTGGACTGATAGTCCCTTGTAAAACTAGCTCTTCCAATTGGAGTTTCAATTCCTCTATGCCTGGAGTTGCTAAATCATCAAAATAATTTGCTGGTGTTGGAGTACTTCCACTATTCATGTTTTATTCCTATTTTTTAGAAACTTTTATATTATTGTTTCTTGAATTCTTCCAGTTATCTAATGCTCTTTGGTGACTATCTGCCAATGGCCGGACAGCACTCCCTGCAGCGTTTCTAAATCTAGGGATTAAAACATTTTCCACGTGCTCCGGTGTATATCCTGGATTACTTGGATTAGTAATTCCGAGTACACTTTTTAATAAGTCATTTTTATATGAATAGTCATAATCTTTTTTTCCGTCTGCAATTGCACTAGCTAAGTTGCCTCTTACTTTTGAGTAGTCAGCATCGGAGCTGCCTGTACCAGCAAGATCCGCTTGTGTGAAAGGGTTCACGAAGCTTCCACCGGACTGTGAAGAAAGTTCAGATAAAGCAGCGAGCTTTGACTGCTCATCTTTTGTTATTGCTGTGTTTTTATCAAAAACCATTTGTCCAGGAAGAAAGGATTTTGGATCTCTACTTAATGCATTATACAACTGCTGCCCATCTGATAGGCCAAACAACTGCATTTGCTCCGGTGTTAAGGAAAGATTTAAACCATCTGACTGATCGCCAAGCAATGCAGCCAACTGGTTTGTGTAGGCATTGCCCTCATTTAATTTTGTTTCTCGCTCTTTTAATGAAGCGTCAGTTGCCGCCCTTCGCGCCATTGACGTGCTAGCAAGTAAATCTCTGGCAGTTGTCTTTGCTTGATTAGTTTGATTACTTAATCCAGTTGCAAAGGCAGAAGCGGAATCTTCAGTTTGTTTCAATTTTGGAGAGAGATCTTTAGCGCTATCTCTTGCGCTTAATAATTTATTTCTATTGTCTTGTGTGTTTAACATATAAGAATCAAGACGATTTGCACCCTTAGTATAGCCCTTGTCTTTACTAGCAAAATCTTTTACTAATTCTTGTGATCCGGATTCATTTTCAGACAAGCTAGCAAGCCTTTGGGCATCATTGTACGCCTTAAACGCTGGTTGATAGATTTCTTGTTTGTCTGCAAGATTCTTGGGCCCACTGTAACTAGCATTACTAATCTGATTAAAACGAGTAGCGTCGCCTTCATTTAATTTCCCCGATGTGTCAGCTCTGTTTACTATACCTGTTGCATCTTGACTAGCTGTCCCCAAACCTTGAATTACTCCCTGGCTTGCTGCTTGATTAAATTGCGATCCAGCATTATTAAGACCAGTGTTTGCATCACTAATGGAGCTAGTTATCTTACCGCCAACTTGATCACCTAATTTTCCTGCTTGATTTTGATTCGCTTTTAAATAATCTGTAATGCCAACAAAGTTACCAGGATTATCAGGCCTACTGCCGCCACCAGATTGCGCTCCTGGAGCACCGCCCTGAAGGGAAGCACTTTGTCCGCTAGGCGCACCTGGCTGCCCATCTTGTAGTTCATTCTCATCTTCCTGATTATTGTAAAAAGCCATGATTTTCCTTTAACTTATTCGCAAACGTATTGTGTAACTTTTTGAGGCTAAAAGACCTGTGATACTTCCTATTGTAATCGTACCGTTAACATCTTGCCATGGGGCGTACACCGCACCTGCAGCTGGAACATAAGTATCAGAATCAAAAGCTGCTAAAACAACAAGGCCTGTCGCTTTTATTTTAAGGCCGCTTACGAATTCAATATCGCTCATCACCGGATAAGCAGAAGTCGTTATGTAGTTAATCTCTTTTATTTGCACTGCTATGTTTTGATCGTCACTAATGTTTTTATTAAGAGCTTGATAAACTGCTTCCATGAAAGAATTAATCGGAAAGATTACTCCTCTAATCCAACTAGGCGCTCCGGGGATATCCTCTAATAAAATCTTTTTTAATGCTGGCAATCTCATTATTTAATCCAGCTTGATGTCATGTTATAAAGAATAGAAATTCCTTGCAAACTAAATCCAGTGAATGATTCATTAGTTCTTAATGATAATCCCATCCATGATCCTAATTGTTGTTCTCTGGGTACATACGTTCTTAAAACTGCTTGACCACCGAGAGCGCCGCCCCATCCAGTATCTCCCCAGTTGAAATTTCCCCAACCTTGATTTGACTTATTTAATATTTCAACTAATTTAGTGGCACCTGAAATATTCGTGCTAAATGTTGCATCGATACTAACGAAAGAAGCATTACGAAAGAAAATAGATATTTCAGAAAATTGTTTTAACAAACCTGGATTATCAACATCGATTGGAATGAATTCAGCTAAATTATCTATTGGTGTGTACACAATTGCGGCTGCGGCAGTGAAGCCCGAAGTTGCAACAATTGTTAAAACATTACCAACCTTTGCAGTAACGAGTGCTCTTCTGAACCCTTGAACTATAGTCATGTCAACGGCCACTAGTGCTGCATTAACTAAAGTTAATTGCACGGTTGAGTCAACACTCGCAATAGTTACTGCATATTGCTCATCGGCATAATCATCGTTTGTGTAACTTTTGCGCTCAATTAAAACTTGTCCAGTTGCCGCTTTTCCTAAGAATAATTTATTGACTGTTGTGCCAACAATTCCGCAAGTTCTAGCAATAGGCCAACGTGTCCATGTATTAGTTAACGAGTTAAAAACAAATGCTTGTGTTGCATACGTGTCAGTTGTTTTTGTCACAGTAAAGAAAATGTATTGTCTTGCTGATTCGTAGCCAATACCAAATGAGGCCGTTGCAAAATTGGTATATTGCTCGCTGGATAATTCCAGCAACTCTGTTTCGATCGGAATTGATTTAATCTCAACTCCTGAATCAGTTACGGCGCAAATACCTTGGTCAGTAAAACAAAATATCTGATTATTAAAGGCGACCGCAGACTCGTTGCAGATAAGAGAGGAAGTATTGTCCACAAGCAATACAGTAAAGGATTCAAAGGATTCCCCTGATAATCTATAAATACCATCTTGCTTGAAAAAAAATATTCCATCCCTTAATGCTAGGGCCCGATCAATTCCAAAGTTTGCAGATCCGATATCGTAATAAGTATAAAGTGGTACCGATTCCACCTGCCCTGGTTTAGAGACGAATACTCTATTTTGTTGAGCATCATTGTCAGACACCACGATATCATCGTTCAATATCCAGTAACCAGAGGTTCCGGCAACAGTAACATTTACGGGAATTGAAAATGTGTTGGCCGATAAAACGGTGACTGTATATTGCCCATTAATAGAAGGCGTAGAATTTGAACTATAAATAAATATTACATTCCCACTAGTAAGGCCGTGAGCTGTACTAGTAACAACAGTTGCACTAGCAATTGTGTTACCAGCGATGAGTTTACCGCTAGGTAAAATAGGAGAAAAAGAATTGCCTGAGGTAGAAGTCGCACTAAAAGAAGTGCCACCAGAGGCGCGTTCTTTAAAAAGCATCTGCCCAGGAAGATCATTAAGTGCTGAAATATAATAAGCATAAAGTGTCGTATTTGAAACACTAGTATTGATGATTTGAATTAAATTTAAAGCGGTTTCATTTATGTTTTGCGCTGGAGTTCCAGCGATATAAACCAAAAAGGAGTTTGTCGCAACATCTGCAGCAGCAGCAGCGAAGTAATCAACGCCGCCAATTGAAAATCTATCTTGAAATTCAATACTCACGCTTCCTGTGGCCGTAGCGTTTTTACTCATCGTGACTGTCGTTGCACTAGGGATTGCAGTAATAAAAGTATTAGTAGGAACACCAGTACCAACAATGCGCATTCCTATTCTTAGATCAGTAGTTGATAAAATTGTTGTTAGATCAGGAGTGCCTGAATTTGTCCCTGTAGTCGCATCGGTGTAATAGCCGAGTGAAGGTGAGTTCACTGAAATAATTGCAAGCGATAGACTTTGTTTTTGTGTTACGTTTGCATAAAAAGCAGAGGTCTTAAAAACGTCCATGTCTTTTGCAAATGGCGGTTCATAGTTTGCGTTTCTAATTCCCTCTAATGAAGGAGACGTGTAAAGTGTCGTCCTCATTAAAGAAAATGGAGTGATATCAGTTGTCGCAAATGATTTGGCCGTTATCTGTGCGGCAGTTGGATTGCCCTGAATTACTAATTGCAATTCGTCATTTGGTTCATCAGCCGCTGATAATGTAGCAGGTGAGCGATAGATTTGATAGAAATATTCAGTTGTAATTGACGAAGGAATTAAATAAGTGAGAATAACATCTCTGCCGCCACCAGAACTATTACTAACCACCAGGCGCTGCGAAGGAGCGCCAAGCAGCAAATTATTATTCGCATCTTTATAGCCCCATACTAATCTGTAAGCCACTGCTGTATTAGTAGCTAAATAACCAGAAGCACCAGTTAAAGAAGCGGTTCCGGATAACGCCTCAACCACTCCGGCCTTTCTCGGCGGTGAGGTTAAACTATCAATTTTATAAATACCAACACTTGATGTGAAATAAAAGTTTCTTAAAGCTTCCAGGGATCTTATTTTAAAGGCAGAAGATGGCGGTGCGTATGTTCCAGCGTAATCCACCCAAGTTCCAGAGCCTGAATCATATGCAAGTTTGTTATTATAAGAAACTATCAATGATGAAGCGTAATTAAATTGCTTATCAATTTGGCCTGCGCCAATTGTTAACTCTGTTCCATATTGTTTCTGGCCTCTTCTTGATTCAAGAATGTCGGGCGCATTGATTACTAAATTATCAGCAACACTTAGTGCACCAACTGGAACTGCTGAAAAGTTATTTGGACTTGTAAAAAGCCCTTTAATTTTTAGATCAAGTTTTTGATTTAAAGGCTGTGCCATTGGCTACAATCCTCCTCTACCAATTCCACCAAAACCGTTATTCCTCATGCCAGAGGCCGCTCGGATCCCACCATTACCAGCAACTATCTTTTTGCCAGATCCATCAACTCTGCTTCCAATCATAACGAACATATTTTTTTGCATCTGAGCTGCATCTATCATAGCGGCTTCCATTGCGGCCCGATCGCCAAGACCTTGTAGTGCTTTCGCTGCAGTCAATTGAGCAAGGTACGCGTGAGCTTCCACTGGTATTTGTGGAATTGCTGAATATCCCTCAACACTTAAATAATCGCCGACTGACAAACCAATAACACTATCCAAAACAACAGACGGACTAGAGACGGTTACAATTGTTGCAAGTGAACTTGTTATTGCAAAACCAGCAGTACTTGAAACTGCATTCAATCTAGTTCCTGTTGCCCATGTGGAAGGAACATAACTCAAGACAACTGTTGCTGATGGAATATCGATGGACGAGATTTGCCCATATGCTGATGGCGGTGCTAGAGATAAAGCTCTTTTATAATAATAAAGTCTGATTGTTGAACCAACAGTCACACTTGTATTTGGATACAGATAAATAGAATTATTTTGAACATAGAATCCAGAAAAATAACTTGAACCACCAGCGAGTACACCCGCTACTGTATCAAGAGTGAGACGTGGCAGATTAATTAATATAAGTGGATTGGTTTGAGAAACATAGCAAACTGATCTTAGTTTTTCTCCAATTGCTTTAGAGGGGATAGCAATTATTCCACTACTTGGTGCTGAGAAATCCTCGAAATCAACGAAGTATTCTTCCCTGACTGACATAATTTCTGGAACTACAATATTTTGCATTCTATTAGTTGCAAGTCGACAGAAGTCAGAATCGGTATATGTTAACTGACTAGTAGGCACCCCACTGCACTCCTTAATCATGATGATTAATTCTTCTGTGTCGTACTGTGGAAGCTGTGGCAATGCCATTATTTAATTCCCATCTTTTTGAGGCGCTTAAGCGGAGACATTTTTGATTCATCTTCCTCTTCCATGTCGAAAGCCATTTCTTCTTCTTCTTCCATTGGAATTTCACCCTCAATCTCGATAGACTTTATTCCGCTATCCTCTATTGCTGGCTCTACTCTTCCCAACATTCCGTCTAAATCCTTTGCCCCAGGCTTCATCTCCTGAATCAACTCATTCATTAAACTGCTAATGCCTTTTAATTTTCGCGCCAAATCATCCATACAAAAATACTCCTTTAAATTACTTTATCGCCCTTAACTATTGTGATAACTGAAGTGTTTAATTGGCCGGCAGTCGTTACGTATCCAAGAATAATCCAACCGCTTAATGGCCTATCATAAGCAACCATCAGGGTTCCATTGGTAGTAATATTTTGCGAAGATCCTAGGCCAATGTACGTCAAATTATCGTTGCTTTGGTAAAGAGTGACAGACGCTCCTGAAAGAGCAGTAGGTGTAAAAGTGTTTGTACCTGAACCTTGAGCTGTAATATTAATCGCGGTCCCTGCTTGAGCATTCGCTAAACTCGTTGCTAGCTTAATGGTGTCGCTACTTACATAAATTACAAAATAATCTGTCGATGCCGAGAGCCCCGTAGGGAGTGCCCCTGGATTGGAGACTTGACCAACTCTGCCAGTCGTAAAGCCATGGGCCAGTATAGTAATAATGTCCGTTGCAATGTCAACTGCGCTTGCCGCAAAAGTCTTAACCGAAGACGAAGCAACTACAATGTTACATTGGCAAGCAATGGAGTCGCCACCAACCGAAGATATTTTTATCGGTGCGGTATAAAAAGGACCACCAGCACCGTTTACTGTTTCTGTCTTCTCGACCAAATTGTATTTCATTTTACTACCTCACCTATAATTGGATATTTTTGATTAATTGCTCTTATTTTACTATTTACTAAAAGGATTGCACTATCATCTCCGTCGGCTAAGCTAAGTAGCGCATCTACTTTTTCATTCAACGATGGGTATTCTTTTATTCTTTTTTGCATTGTTTCATTTTTGACATATTCAGCATCTAGATTTAAATCAATAATTTCATAGCTAAATTCAGCATTTAAAACTATGTTTTTTTTACCATTTTCACTATCTTCTTTCACTTCTTTTATTTCACTAGCGTCTAATTCTTGAAACTCTCCTACTGAAATCCCAATCTCTCTCTCTGGCATTCTGTAATGCTTGCCAATTTGTTTATTCAACCACTCTTGCGCCAATTCTTGAGATTCAAACTTAGCTTCCCAAAGTAAATTCTGCTTTCTGTTTGCAATTGATGCTTTAAACATTATTTAATCCTTTGAATTGAAACGATGTTTACAAAACCGCTTACTGATAGCGCTTGTGTTGAGGCTGTATTCTGTCCGGCATTAACTTTAATTAAATCACCTCTAGCAAAACTACCTGAGTAAAAAGTAGGCGGTATATTTGCAACAAATGTTCCCGCCACTGTTGCTTCCATCCTAAGAAAAGCATTTGAGGACAGAACACCATTAACGTAAATATAAATGTTGCCTGCTTCCCCTATTCCCCAAGTTCCGGAAGATGCAGCGAATGATATTTTGGCTTGTGTTAAGTAAACACCAGCAGCGGGAACTGTATAGACTCCAGTAGTAGTGTTGTAGGCGTTATGTGTATCAAACACCCTATCTTCATAAATTACATCCGCATCCACGCCATCTGTAAAAGATTGACCAGCGTTTGTTGTATAACAACATGCTACTACTTCATCCATCCCGATGGTTTGATTTCCAAGGATTTGGCTTACCTCAAAAAATGATTGCAAAACGTTTGTGCCAGTATTTCCTGAAACATCAAATGATGTATCAGTGCTTCCAGCAAAAAATTCTACAAAGTCACCTCTCACTAATTGCAATGTTGCAGTAACCAAGTTCGTCCGAGTAGTTGCCACATTGGCAGAGATAAAATCTTGCCTTAAGTAAGCCGCTCCGTTTATATAAATAAGACCGGACATATTGACTGCAACGTTATAATCAGCCGCTACACATCCAATGCGCACTTGATAAAATCCAGCATTTGGTGCAACGAATCGGCTGTTTGTAGTGTCGAATGAAGTTGTAGTGTCGTACCCGGTATTGGCGGTGGCAACACTTGTAAATGTAACCTTAGTTGGGTTAACTGTTATTGTCTGAGTTGCTGTTTTAATCGCTCTTGTTGCGACAATTTGATTCGTTGCTTGACTAGCTAATTGAACACCAGAGGACCAGCCCACTATCGGAATTAATGCTATTTTAATTTGAATATAATCAGTGTTAGCAAAGGTGTAAGGTGCTACTTGAGTAACTGCACTGACAGTGCCGTCACCATCATCTCGCATAATAGAAAACGATGTATAGTTGGATTCTAAAAGTGCAAAGCCTGAAAAGGTATCGGTGCCTGCATCTCTCAAGGATACTAGTCCAATTCTTTGTAGTAAGTTTGATGGTGCTGCAAGCTTAGCGACATCAATCGTTAATCCTGCAGGCATATTTACTGTAAGTGCTGCGGCCGTTGGTGCGCCAGATAAAGTAATCTGAATGTCCATTTCTAATGAATCACCAACTCTTCTTTGTCTTCCCGTGTATGTAGTGTTTGCTGACCATGAACCAGTTGGAGTAAATGATGACCAATCACTAACCATTGCGCCTGTAAATAAACTTTGAGGGCCAAAGAAAAAAGTATCAAATTTGATAGTATAAGCAAGTGCACTGACTGATGCGACGTGAACACATAATCTGTATGAAGTTGAATTTATCGGTAATTGAAAATAAGAAACTTGTCTACCGAAATTACTATTTGATGGAAGTTGAACGTTCATCGGCTCAATGACTACTGAGTTTGTTACATCAACTAAATAAAATCTGACATCTCCGGCAACATAATTTGCGGATGTTTGAAATGAGCAAGACATATAGTCAGGCTGTCCTTGATCGTCACTATTGGAAGTGAATGCGAAAGAAGCTCCCTGTCCTTGTCTGTTTGCTGCATCTTTCGTGAGTAGAAAAGATGCAACACCAGCTAGTGGTAAAGTAGTTGTCCTGGTCCATGTTATGTCTGGAGATCCACCAGTTCCATCAACAGGCGCAACACCTGCAGCGTCCGCGTATGTTGCCCACCCAGTTGTGTTATCCGTTGCGCTTGCGTTTGTAATATAATTTATGTTTGAACTAGTTCCAGAACCTACTGCAACTAAACTTGCTCCATTGTCTACATATAAAAGATCATCATCTGTTGCGTAAACTAAGGTAGCTTCTTTTCTAGTTAGTGCATCTAGATTTGCTTTTGTATTATTTGGAATTGTTAACCTAAGCGTATTGGAAGCTGTCCCGCCTTGATAATCTTTATTTGTGAGTGCCTCAACTCCAGCGAGCGTTGCTAATGTTCCCGATGCTGGAAAGGTAATTGAGCTGTTATCTTGACCGGAACCACCGCGAGATTTTGCAAGTGTCGCTTCTTCTGAAAATGCTCCAGCTCCACTATTAATTACTACAAAGTTATTTGTACCAGCTCCAAGTTTTGATCTTGCGATAGCTGCTGATGCGTTAACGTCAGCATTTAATATAACTCCTGCCGCTATGGAAGTTGCTCCAGCATTATCAATTGCGATATCACCACTCATCGCAACAGCTGTCGCCACGTTTGAAACGTTTCCAACAAAGATTCTTCCACTAGTAAGAACATTAGTGGATTTAGCATCTAGTTGAGTTTGGATTGCACTTGTAACACCGTTAACAAAGCCAATCTCTGTCGCTGTTGTTGTTGCTGCTGATACAAAACCAGAACCATCAGAAACTACCGCTCTTGATGCGGTTAAAGTAGCAAGCTTACTTACTGCAATTCCTGCTGACGCATTTATGTCAGCATTTACAATTACTCCTGATGCTATTGCCGTGAGGCCTGCATTATTAATTGAGATATCTCCTGAGATTGCTACTCCGGTCGCTACGTTTGAAACATTACCGACAAAGACATTAGCACTTGTTAAAACGCTAGTTAATTTTGAATTAAATGTAGTCCAATCCGTATTCGATAAAACACCAGTAAGTGAAGTCGTTGCGATAGATGTCTGGGTCTGAAGGCCGTCGGAATTGATAGAGTTTGAAAGATTAAAGTTACCAGCTCCTGCTGCAGTTGCTGAAAGTTTCAAGTCTGAACTTAAAACAGTTCCCGTTAATGTTAAATCAATTGAGTTGGTGTCTGTTACGCCAGTGAATAAAGAGACTAGCGCAACACTATTAAAAAATAAGTTGTTAGAGGCATCTACTGACAGTGAGAGATCCGCACTGTTTGCCTGATTTCTCCAGCTAACAACATCGGCCCTTGCTAGTCTTAATTGCCCTGCAGCAGCAACGTTTGCAGTTCTTGATTTATAGTATAGTGATTTAACACCGTGAGTAGTTCCAAAATCAACTTCCGCTAAAAGCTGGAATAGTCCCCCTGCTTTTTGCAACATTCCATTAGTAACCGCAAGTGACCAATCAGTTGCATCCGGACCCCATGACAAATCTCCAGTCTCTGGATAGTTATATGTGGTCCCATTTATGGTAAGTGCAATAGTCATGAGACTTTCCTTTTAACTAAAGCAAATTTGAAACAAATGTCGTGCCTGTGATTCCTGTGTTTACGGTAGCAAAGCTTGAAACTACTACGTTTGCAAGATTTACGTTTGCAACAACTAAAGCGTTACCCATTGCTCCTGGAAGAACGGCTGATAATGTTACAACCCCTAAAACGTTTGCTGCTGTTACAATATTCGTAAGACTTGTTGATGCATTAATAAATAAAACCATGCTCGCTGCTTGTGTTGCTGCGGTTGCTGAAATGTTAAATTGGTCGCCTACCGCACCAGAAGTCTTTCCGGTAAATGTAACACCACAGATAGTCATCGTCTGATCATTAACAGAACCACCAGCAGATACCGTAATTGTTGCTGTTGCCCTCTCTGAACCAGTGTAAAAAGTAACTCTAGCTGGATAGTTCCCACCAACAATTCCGCCAATGTAATTTTCAAAGGCAGCCAAAGCAGGAATTTGCAATGGAGCTAAATTACAATTAGATAAAAATGAAGCTGTTGTTTGCTCTGACTCTAGGACTATTGTTTGAAATGTGTTGGACATAAGATTCCTTTTTTTAAAACTAAAAAAGGGGAAGTGTTTAACTTCCCCCTAGAGCTTAATTAATTAAAATATCCACAAGGCCAACCTTAGATGGAGTTAACTATTCCAGAAATAAATGCTGCTTGAGCTGGAGCTGATAAAAATATTTGCTGATTCGTAAATGTACGAACGCCAACGCCTGCTTTAGTTGGAAGAGTAAAAAAGATATCATCATTTGCTTTAACTGGATCCTTGAACGAAAGATCTCTTGCGCCAATTCTGATTACTTTATCTTTAGGTACAATGAAGCAATCGCCTTCCTTAACGATGTTATAAGGAATTATTTTAACAGAACCATTCATTGCGATGTATTCAAGTTCTTCAGAACCATTGCTGGCTTTTTTCTTAGAGTAGCTTCCATCAAATCGACGAAGAGCTGATAAGTTAGAAGCAAGGTCTGCCCATGTTCCAGGGTTACAAAGAAGAACCGCTTCACCGTCAAGGCCGCGCTGGCATTGTTTTGAAATAACACTTAAAACTTTTGCCATTGTTAACTGGCCACTAACTACAACGTTGTTACCTTGCCAAAGATCGTAAGAAGCAGCAGAAATTCCAAAACTAGTTCCTGTATTTTGAATTTGATATTGTAATCCAACTTGCTCCGCGTATGCAAAAGTTGCGTCTGATCCAGAAACAGAACCGTAAAAATGGATATTACATCCGTACGCTTCGATTGCAGTTTCTAAAGTTGTAAGAGTTCCGGCAGTCCCTAGGATACCGGCCGAAAAGTATACAGTCTTATTATCCACGTCAACTCTCGCGACAGTAAATGATCTCAAAGAATCAACTGAGGCGTTGTTACTCGCTCTTGAAAATACTACTTGAGCATTTTCTGAAGCCGCCCAAATTCCTGTTGCCCATGATGCTGTAGAAATAACTATCGGGAGCAGCGAAGAAGCAATTACTACTGCTTGAGTAACTGCTGAACCAATGTTCTTGTTACCGTAAAGCATTCCGATTTCTAGTCTTTTCTCGCTAGACTTCATCATGTTTTCAAATTTTGTACTTAGAGCAGTTTTAAATGAAGTAGCTGAGTGAGATGCTCGCGCTGCTTGATTATATCCAATAGTCGAAGAGAGAATTAAATCAACTCCTGGAACGATTGCTGATTGCATGTTCATTCCAACAGAATCATTAAGATCGTAAGCCAACTGGCTGTCTAGAGAATAAGTAAATCCTGCCTCATTTGTTACAATGACTGGCTGCTCGTATTGCTTACCATTTTGTAATTCACTTGGAACGAAATCAAAAAGTGCGATAAGTTTTCCAGAAGGTGGAATAAGATCTTCGACACCTGCTGGGTATGCGACTTTGTATAATGAGTTTAGATCACCTGAAGTAGTAGCGGCCATTAATTGCTCCTTGGAAAGTATAGAGTCTATGACTCTAGTTAAGTTAAAGTTTTGAAATCACTTTTGACTCACTCTTTCAAGGTAGCGTTTGCGCCTTTATTTGAGAATGTCTTGCTTGCTTATTCTTAGGTTGAGATAGTTAAACGTCAAAACCTAATTACTCGCTCGCATAAAGATTGCACTAAGGAAAGAATATAACACTTTCCTTATTTTGCAACTATCTTGTCGGTCCAGTAATTATTTTCCTTTAACTTCTGTTGTAGTTTTGCCAAGAAGTGTTCGTCGGTTTTGCACTCTTGTTTGTTTTTCGCTCGCTTTTCTCACCCTGTTTCTCTGGGGTTTTAATAAACTGGTTAGGATCTTTAACCCTAGATGTGTCCCATTTTCTTACTTTACTAGCAATGTCATCCCCGAGTAATTTCATCAATTGTTCACCATCAGCATTAGCAATTACTGAACGATACTTTTTAGTGTAATCATCTTGAACTAACTTTGACGCCTCATCTGCCGTCATTGCGTAGTTATCTAATTCTGCTGCCAACTTAATGTAATGTGCCATTCTTGAAATTGTTTCTTTAGTCACCGGGAGTTCAGACTTATCAAGCGCTTCTGTGAATTGCTTAGTGTAATCTTCTGAGAATCTTTTTTGCATCTCCTTGCCGTTTCTTTCCTCTACATCGGCCTTCTCTTTAGTCTTGAAATCTTCATATTCTTGAATCTTTCTTTTTGCTTCTTTGAGCTCACGGTCTCTCGGATCTAGCATTTCATCTTTGATAATTTCAGAGAGATACTTTTCTGATAGGCCTCTAGGATCATGTCCTAGTTGTTTCATCACTTGAAATAAAGTACCTTCATCTTTTAATTGCTCAAGAATTCCCATTGCTTGTTTCTGCAGTGCCTTTGCTGCTTGCATTTCTTTATTCGCTGCTTTCTGGTGGGAGTAGCCACGCTTTAATTCATTCTCATCAACGTCATGTTCTTCACCATTTATTTTTACTTTATATCTACGAATCTCTTCCTTGGCCTCGGCTTTAGTCATCTCTCCATTTTCTTCGATTGGTTCTTCTGTTTTCTTCTCGTACCCTCTAGCGTTCAAAGCATTTGTTGCAATGTTTGCCATGTCCACCGGAGCAGCCGGTTCACCTTTCGGAGTGTTTGTAATTACTGGTCCTCTGAGAGTTTGTTTTGGCGGAGCTTCTGTTGGTGTAGTGATAGCAGTTGTTGCGTCGCTCATGTAATTCCTTTTGTTACGTCTCCATTGGAGATAGTTTTACAGGCCGTCATTGGCCTATTTAAGTTGAAATGTAATTAGTGTTTGGCTTGATGTCATCTTTGCCCCTTTAATTATTGCTTTTTTTATAACACTTGGATTATCGGTTACTGATAACATAAACTTGTAGTCCATTTCTAGCGCCCATTTAATGGCAGTATCAATCAAACTTGAAACGCTTTCAGCTTTCCTTATAGCATCTGGATTGCTGATTAAATTCTCCAAATAAATAAAATCACTCTCCGTCGGATACATCCATAGTGCGCACACGTTTGGAATAATAAATCCATGGGGCGATAATACTTTGGGATGTACACGCCTCATGTTTCTTGCATCGAACCAGCTCATGACCATTTCGTAATCATCATCTTGATAATTTCTTATCAAGTAAGTACCGGAACTTCTGCCATCTCGCCTGTCGTTGGATCAGTCGGCATGCTTGGTAGATTCACATCTCCTGCTTCAGTCATCACTGCTTCTTGTGGATTTAATTGCTCGCCCATAGCCCCGGGCGGCATAGGTGGCGGAACTGGCGGCGCCATACTTGTCGGATGGAGTGCAGCGAATAAAGCTGGATCCATATTCTTCCAAATATCCATGTGCTCTTGAATATGATTAAGCGTATTAATAACCAAAGGATCATTTGGATTTTGTCTTAAATCCAAACTCGCTAAAACTGTTTGATGCTCCAGCATATGCTTAGGATGATCATCTGTTAGTAGCGCTCTTTGTGGCTGCCCGTCTGACAATGATTCATTCTCTGCTTTAATGAGTAACGTTTGAGCTTGGGTTCCCTCAATTGCTGGATCAAGACGGCCTGTATTAAGAACGGTGATGTATTGATCTGAATTCTTGATAAGACCTTTTTCCATCAATGAATCCGCTAGATTTACTTTACCCGCAGTTGTTCTTGTTAACGGATTACCTAAATCTACTGTTACCCTTTCAATTCCATCTAGATCGTTACCAGTAAATGATTTCATTAGTGATCTGTTTGATTTACCAGCTATTAAAGCATTTCTGGGAACCGATGCGTAAACTTTAGCAATATCAATAGTTGCTGTTCCGATATCACTAGCGAAGCGTGAGTAAGATTCCTGTAGCGGCATAGTAAACTGAATCGCTTGAGCTTGAATCAATGCAAGTGCTGCGCCTGATTTAAGTGATGCCTCTGGATTACCACGAACTACAGAATTTATTCCTGATATCGTTTGATAGTAACCACTTTGTTTTTCTCTATAATTAAATATTTCCGGAGCAGTGTTTGTTAACTGCAGTGCTTCTGGCTTACCCATTTTTGAATCATACTCAATTGCGTTCATGCCCTCTGCTATTTGAGATACTGAAATATCAGCACCCTTAGGGATTGCAATGTTTTGAACACCGTTAGCGGATTGATTAGTAATAATTGTTGAATCAAGGATGTCCATCGCTTGCTGAATAGGCATCATGTCAAAGCCCACAGTATAGCCAAATATAGTTCCGGTCTCATCGTCAGAAGAGATTCTATAAATGTGTGATCTAGAATAAGGCAAAGGGCCATCCATAAGTACTGTATTATTGTTTAAGCATTTAACGTATCTGCCTTGGGGCATTGACGGTGTTGGATCGTGTAGTAAATGAAACACTGTTACGTTATCACTTTCAAATAATGAATGTGGGTTAATTGTAGTAGTGCGAATCATTAAATCATCATTAGAATCTGAAAGAATATCCTCTTTAAGTGAGGGAAATATTGCAGCTAAGTCATACTTATTTTCAAAGTCCCTGACAATTTTCCATCTCTCATCTCTTGGGGATTTTTTAGAAAAGTCTCTAATCACATCTAGCGGATTATAATTAGTGTACTTAATATCGCCTTCCATTATATCAGCGCCACTTTCTGTCTTGCCATAAACTTTACCGCCTTTTGCATCCCACTCAACACGCACAAAGCCTTCTGAGAATATAAGTGAATCCTTTACCGCTTGTTTAATGTGACTCTCTAGTTGTTTCTCTTTCATGTAATAGTCGAGCAAACCGGATGCGAGAATTGTTTGTGACTGACTTTTCACATCACTGTTGATTGCCCTAGGTTCAAAATATAATCTTTGCTGAAGTGTTAAAGTTTCAAGATGAAGTAGAATGTTTCTGTACTCATTTACACTAAATGAGGTTAACTCTCCTTGTGATCCTGTTGCCTGAAGGCCGCCGCCAGTCACTAGTGCTCTATAGTAATATCGGTAAGATTTAAGCCATAAATCTAGTCGTCCTGAAAATGTAAGATACTCATAATAATCATCTACTTTTTGCAAAATTCTATCAGCAATTTCATTGGACGGAGCTGATGCCCAATAAACGTCATACTTATCGCTTCCCATAAATTCCTTCTTTGAGATGGTTTACTATCGTTTCACTTTAAATATACTACCCATAGTTTTAGCATTTTGGCTTACATTTGTGCCTGGATTGTTTATCCAGCTCTTGTGCGTCTCAAAGCCGTAGTTTACTGGAATTGGATTCGTGTTCTTATTTAGATTTCTCACTAAATATACAAGGGCCGCGAGCATATCGAAATGGCCGTAAACTTTTGAGCGTGAAAACTTATCTCTTTTCTCGTCCCATACTCCAAACTTTAAGCATCCAATAAGTTGATGGCACTTTGGATCAACAATGATTCGTCCGGCTCCTACTAAAATCCTCACTTCATTTATCATGGCCTCTAATGATTCCTTAGATGTTTCAATAAAGTTGATTCCATGAAGATGTGCAAGATCAATTATTAAATGTGGATTATTGTTATCAGATATTCTTCTCTCCACTGGAGATTCATTCCAGATTGATTTCTCTTTTTCTTTTAAATCCTCAACCAGTGTCTCTGTTGTCCACTTGTCGCCCTGCATAGTCATTTCATCTTGGATAAAAAGTGTAGCATTACGAAAATCATAATACCCAAAGCACAAAGCTGTATGATCTTTACGTCCAAGATCCATGCCGACGTATCTGTGATAAAACTGGTATAACTCTCCAAGAATAGGTGTTTGAACATACTCGTCCTTCCATTCTGGTATTAAACACAGATTAGAATCTACCACGAATTGGCACATATATTCTCTTAGCCACGTCGTAGAAAATTCACCGCCTGATTCTCTCATCAGCCTTGCAATAGTAATCTCATCTATTAATGGATTCGCGTAAATATTAAATTCACCATAGCCGCCCTCTAGTTTTGCCTTTTCTACGTAGTCACAAAAGTCATGTGCTGGAGTTGATGGTGGTGTAGATATCATAATCACTTTAGCGTTGGGCCTATGTGTTGTTGCCGGAATAATAATTGATTTATAAATGTAATCAAGATTACTAGTGAATCCAACTTCATCAAGAATGATAAGATCTAGTGTGCTTCCTCTTAATCCATTTGGGTTCTTATCAATTCCTACAAACTTTATGATTGAACCATTAGTGAATTCTATTGTTGATCTTGATCTGTTAAATTTGCCTTGCTGTCTTTGCGGACAATCTTCCATGACTTTATTTAAAGTTGGAATAATAAATGTGACTAGATCAGTTTGAAACGCTGCTCCATAGCGAATCTGAGACTTTGGATTAGCAATTGCATATTCAACTGCCTTNCATATGGCCCANNANCTTTTGCCCCATTGCCTGGCGCAATTTCCAACAAAAAGAGTGCCTGTTGATTCCTTATATTTTTTATTGATTTCNTTTTGCGCTTGATGCATCTTCCATTCNAGATTGCCCCTGATCCATTTCTCATAGATGGCCTTATNTTTGTTAGTTGTTGTCATCATCTTCTATGAGGCGATCTAGGTCTTCATCACTTAAGTTTTGCAATTCTCGCCTGTCTTCGATCACGTGATTTATAGTCAGTTGATCAATACCTTTAATTCTGGCAATTTCTTTTATGATGAGCAAACAGAGACTGCCATTTTTCTTCTTACTGGCCTCTCGGTACTGCAGCCATAGGTTGTGCATAATGGCAGCGATTGTTTCTTTAATGTCGATATTGTTTATTTCAGTCATTCGCTCAGTTGCCCGAGTTGTAACTATGTCTGTCGTACTTGTCTCAATATTCCATGTATTCTTAGCATATTCTAGGATGTCAGGCCTTGCGTATCCCTGGAGTTTCATTTGGATAACTGTTTTTATTCTAGCTTCCATTTCTGAATTTGTGGCCTTACCTTTTTTTATGACGGTTGGTTTTTTTTCTTTAATTTTCAACGTCCTGTTTTGCGATGTGGTCTTGCATTGCCTCTTTGACATAGTCGCTTCCCAATATATCTATCAGATGTGCCAGTAGCCATTCTCTGTCGGGTTGTTTTTTTCTTTTATTTAATCGGTAGCTAATGCGCTTATCAAAGTCACTGCTTACTTTGCATGCTTGATTGACTAGTTCTTGGAGCGTCACAAAATAGTTTCGCTGGATCTTTTATTTCTAGGAACAAATGCCGTAGCAATACTTGTGGCATTTAATATCTTCTTAGCATCGTCAGCAATCTTTGCGTATTCAATTCCATCTCTCTCAAGTTTCTGAAGAGTCAAAAGCATTTCATTTAACTGAAGCGTGTAATGCTGTTTCATTTTTGAAGCTTCCTGCTCTTCTCTTTTCTTCATGAGAAGCCACGTCGAAACACCTAAAATCCAAAAAAGGGCAATCGTTCCAACTATTTCCATTGCATTCATATTCTGTCCGCGTCAAGAAAGTTAAAAACGAACGCCTCTTTTGCCGCTTCCACAGCAATTGCTTGGGCATCTAATTCCGTAATGGCCATGCCTGTTACTTCTGTCCCTTTAAATTTAACAACGTATCTGAACCAACTATTACGGTCCATTGGGTCTAGCTTAGCAACTCCAACTGCCGTAAGTTCCGGCGCATCACCTTGATCAAGCTTAGTCGTAAATGCGTGAGGCTTCGCACTGTTAAAAATGACCTCTCTTTGAAAAAACTCTAATGTTGGATTTTTATTTACTGGATACGCTGCTGCTCGTCTCACTACTTTTTTGCTCATGACTATCCCCTGGTTTATAATTTCTAAGATCCTCAATTAAATCCTTCTGAGGATGCTTTAAAGTCTCATGAAATAAATCTAAATGTACTGAATTGATAAATGCTAGGGAAACTTTGATTACTTCACTAAGCTCGTAGGAAAATTTTCCATCTCTACCGATTAGTTGCGCTAAAATGTTTAGTGCTTTTAGTGCTGATATCTTTGCTTTTAAATCTTCCGGTATAATAGATGATTGATCGTCTGACATAAGATGCGCTCCTATCACAACGCCTTAATGGTAGTTGTGTCCCTGGTTATGGTCTTATTTTGTTATAATAAACCGTTGTGTTTGAAATAACAATAGGCCTATTTTTTTAGGCCTAAAGTTTTAGCACTTCTTGCCTTTCTTAACTGGCTTCTTAGCTTTTTTCTTCATAGATTCCCCTTGGAAAAATTGTTAAGATTTATTATGTACACCTTTTCAATCCCATGCAAGGCATTAAGTTTTAATAACTGCTATCCAACTAATCGGATGGGGAGAAGGTACTTAACTACTGAGGGATCGGTTTTCAAAAAGACTGTTTTTAATTATGTGAAAGAGCAGTGCAGTAAATTTAATTCTTTGAGATGGTTTACTATCGCTTCACTTTAAATATACTACCTATAATTTTAGCATTTTGGCTTACATTTGTGCCTTGATTATTTATCCAACTCCTGTGCTCCTCAAACCCGTAGTTTACTGGAATTGGATTTGTGTTCTTGTTTAGATTTCTCACTAAATACACAAGGGCCGCAAGCATATCAAAATGGCCGTAAACTTTTGAGCGTGAAAACTTATCTCTTTTCTCGTCCCATACTCCAAACTTTAAGCATCCAATAAGTTGATGGCACTTTGGGTCAACAATGATTCGCCCGGCACCTACTAAAATCCTCACTTCATTTATCATGGCCTCTAGTGACTCTTTAGATGTCTCGATAAAGTTGATTCCATGAAGATGTGCAAGATCAATTATTAAATGTGGATTATTGTTATCAGATATTCTTCTCTCTACTGGAGATTCATTCCAGATTAATTTCTCTTTTTCTCTTAGGTCCTCAACTAGTGTCTCTGTTGTCCACTTGTCGCCCTGCATAGTCATTTCATCTTGTATAAAAAGTGTAGCATTACGAAAATCATAATAACCAAAGCATAAAGCTGTATGATCTTTACGTCCCAGATCCATGCCGACGTATCTGTGATAAAACTGATATAACTCTCCAAGAATAGGTGCTTGAACATACTCGTCCTTCCATTCTGGTATTAAACACAGATTAGAATCTACCACGAATTGGCACATATATTCTCTTAACCACGTCGTAGAAAATTCACCGCCTGATTCTCTCATCAATCTTGTAATAGTGATCACATCTATCAATGGATTCGCGTAAGTATTAAACTCACCGTAGCCGCCCTCTAGTTTTGCTTTCTCGACATAGTCACAAAAGTCATGTGCTGGAGTTGACGGCGGTGTAGATATCATGATCACTTTAGCGTTAGGCCTATGTGTTGTTGCTGGAATAATAATTGATTTATAAATGTAATCAAGATTACTGGTGAAACCGACCTCATCAAGAATAATAAGATCCAGTGTGCTTCCTCTTAATCCATTTGGGTTTTTATCAATTCCTACAAATTTTATGATTGAACCATTAGTGAATTCTATTGTTGATCTTGATCTGTTGAATTTGCCTTGCTGCCTTTGCGGACAATCTTCCATTACTTTATTTAAAGTTGGAATAATAAATGTGACTAGATCAGTTTGAAACGCTGCTCCATAACGTATCTGAGACT
>JGI1221J11331_1000098_pt1 | contig 24887 bp, 20 predicted proteins | sample LakVidmifraction_4_FD_11331 | JGI IMG/M metagenome (IMG submission 11331) | reverse complement strand
CAACATCCGGCCGAAATAGCTCCAATTAACGGATTTATCATTAACTGAAAGGGATAGTTCCAGGGAGAAATAATTAACCCAACCCCCAAAGGCTCTTTCAATATTTTAGAACAGGAAGGTTTTAGTTGCAAAGGAGTTCCCACTTTTTTTGGTTTTACCCAGGATTTCAAATTTTTTAAATGATAGCTGATTTCTTCTAAAAGTAAACTGGTTTCCGTTAAAAAGGCTTCTTCTTTAGGTTTGTGCAAATCTTCCCATAAAGCTTCATTTACTTCGTTTTCATATTTTAAAATAGCCTTTTTTAGCTTTTTAAGCTGAGCAATCCTAAAATCGAGTTCTCTGGTCTTATGGCTCGCAAAAAACTCTTTTTGGTCTTTAAAAAGCCCTGCAACCTGTGTAATTGGTGTTTCTGTCATTTCTTATCATGTCCTTTAAATTCATCCATAGTTTTATAAACGCCAATAATTCGCCCTACAAACCAATCATAAAACCAAATTGGGAATAGTCCCTGAGAGAACCTTATAAACCGCATACTCCACGGTAAACTCAAAATAATGCGATTCTTCTCTATAGCTTTTATTATTTTTTCTACTACTTTATGTTGATCTAAAATGGGAATCCTGGATTTTACTCCCCGAAACATTCCTGTATTAATATAATATGGAGTTATCGTACTTACCTTAACTCCGGTTTTAAGTTGTTGCATTTCCAGCCGTAAACTGTCAGACCAACCGGTAGTGGCCCATTTACTGCCTGCGTAAACCGCCATTTTTGGATTGGAGACCAATCCGGCCGAAGAAGTGATATTACAAACATGTCCCGACTTTCTTTTCATCATTCCGGGAAGAAAGAGTAATGCCAGTTGCATAGGAGCGACACTATTTATCTTCATCGTATTATCAATTTTTTCAGCAGAAAACTCGTGAAAATAACCATCATAGACTATTCCGGCATTATTGATTAGAATATCTACCGCGCCAATTTCATCTTCCATTTTCCTGGCCATTTCTTCTATCCACCTGGTATTGGTAATATCTACAACCCAGCCATGTACTTCTCCAAATGCAGCAAATTCTTTAAGTGTTTGCTTCAACTTTAGCTTATCAAGATCCCAAATCATCAATTTTCCGCCGCGTTCCAAAACTTTTTTCCCCATCAACTTTCCAATGCCAGAAGCTCCACCGGTAATAAGCACAAGTTTAGATGAAATTTTAGTCATAAATTATACTGTTTAACCTTTTAACTAACTCCTTAAACATTTTAACATTTAAATGAAGGCAAAAATGTTTAAGTTTAAGTAGATTTGACTATCACATCAAATCTATGGAATTAATAAAACAAAACTTCAGTATTAAAGACCTTGAAAATTTAAGTGGGATCAAGGCGCATACCATAAGAATTTGGGAGAAAAGGTACAATATTTTAAACCCTAACCGAACTTCTACCAATATAAGAACTTATAACAATTCTAATCTTCAAAAGATTTTAAATGTAGCTTTTCTAAATGAACACGGTTATAAAATCTCTAGGATTTCGAAGTTAAGCGATCAGGAAATTTGTAAAATGGTAGAAAACATTTCTGCAAGTTCCAGTAAAGAAAACCGGGCGCAGAATGCTTTTAAGCTCGCTATGTTAAACTTTGATGAAGATCTCTTCAATAAAACTTATGCGGAACTGGAAAAAGATAAAAGTTTTCGCGAGATTTTTCTTCAGGTTTTTCTCCCCTTGCTTGAACAGATTGGCTTTTTATGGCAAACAGATACTATTAAGCCAATTCACGAGCATTATATTGTAGATCTTATTAAACAAAAACTTTATTTAAATCTAGCGGAGGTAAAGGAAAACATACAACCTACCTCCAACAAGCTGTATGTACTTTTCCTACCGGAAAATGAAATTCACGACATTGGCATAATTTACTTATATTATGAGTTATTGTATCACGGAAACCAGGCTATTTATCTTGGCCCTAGTTTGCCATTATCAGATCTCGATTATCTTTTAGAACGACATGAGAATATAAGTTTTGTAAGTTATTTTACGACGGCGCCGGGTAGCGTTGCCGATTTTATCACCGAATTTAAAGATCAGGTTTGTGATAAAAAGCAATATGAACTCTTACTTTTTGGGCATAAAGTACGGGAGCTAGAAGAAAAAGATTTACCCGCTTTTGTAAAAACCCATATTAATATGACTCAATTTATAAGTTCCCTATAAACCTTTATGAAAAAGAAAATTGCTATAATCGGTTCTGGCTTTGCATCCCTTGCTGCCGCTTGCTATCTGGCCAAAGAAGGCCACGAAGTAGAAATCTTTGAGAAAAATGCAGAGATTGGTGGTCGCGCACGTCAATTAAAAAAGGACGGATTTTGTTTTGATATAGGTCCAACCTGGTATTGGATGCCAGATGTATTTGAACGTTTTTTTGCCGATTTTGGTAAGAAACCTTCAGATTATTATGAGCTAAAAAAACTAGATCCCGCTTATAAAGTTTTCTTCGGAAAAGATGAAAGCATCACCATAGGAGACAGCCTGGAAAAGATTTGTGCCGCTTTTGAAGCCGAAGAATCCGGAAGCTCAAAAAAGCTGAAGCAATTTATTGAAGAGGCTAAAAACAATTATGATATTGCCATAAAAGATCTTGTATATCGCCCCGGGGTTTCCCCAATGGAACTGGTTACCCCAACTACAGCAAGAAAAATAGGACAGTTTTTTAGTACAATTTCTAAAGAGGTAAGGAAAGAATTCGATAATCAAAAATTAATTCAAATTCTAGAATTTCCGGTGTTGTTCCTTGGGGCCAAAGCAAGTAATACCCCGGCTTTTTACAGCTTTATGAATTATGCCGATTTCGGTTTAGGCACCTGGCATCCCAATGGCGGAATGTACAAGGTAATTGAGGGTATGGAAAGCCTGGCTAGATCCCTGGGCGTGCAAATACATACCAATTCCCCGGTTTTAGAAATTTATGTAGAGCAGGATACAGCGACAGGAATGTTGGTCAAAAATCAAGAATCCCGGGACAAGTCCGTGAGGGATGTCCCGATTGCCATCGGGACGGAAAAAAGATTAAAAAATACAGGCAAGCCGAAGGATATTAAACCCACTGGTGGGAATAAAAAAATAACAGCAGATTATATTCTTAGCGGCGCCGATTACCATCACACCGAAACCTTATTACCCGAACATAAAAGACAGTATAAAGAATCTTACTGGCAGAAAAAGACTTTTGCGCCTTCGGCATTACTATTCTTTGTGGGCTTTAATAAGAAAATAGAGCAGGTTTCGCATCATACACTTTTCTTTGACACCGATTTTGAAGCACACGCCAAAGCAATTTATGATGATGCCAAATGGCCCGAAGATCCCTTGTTTTATGCTAGTTTTCCTTCGGTAACCGATGCCTCGGTTGCTCCTGAAAATAAAGAGGCGGGAATATTTTTAATTCCCCTGGCTCCAGATGTAGAAGACACCCCGGCATTAAGGGAAAAGTATTTTCAAAAAATTATTACACGTTTTGAAAAATTAACCAGACAAAACGTGACCGATCAAATTCTCTTTAAAGAATCTTTTTGTGTGAAGGATTTTAAGGAAGAATATAATTCCTACAAGGGTAATGCCTATGGCCTGGCAAATACCTTGTTACAAACTGCATTTTTAAGGCCCAAATTGAAAAGCAAAAAAGTGCATAGATTATTTTTTGCCGGGCAATTAAGCGTTCCGGGCCCCGGGGTTCCTCCTTCTCTTATTTCGGGAAAACTCGCTGCGGGATTAATTCAAAAAGAAATGAAGTTATGAAAGCCATTTTTGACCAGGTTTCACGGGCTTGTAGTAAAACGGTAACACATCATTATAGCACCTCGTTCTCTACAGCAACCAGGATGCTCGCTCCTTCCATACGCCAGGATATTTATAATATTTATGGGTTTGTACGTTTTGCCGATGAAATTGTAGATACATTTCACGATTATGATAAAGAGAAGCTATTTAATGATTTTGAAACCGATTTACACAAAGCGATTGAAGATAAGGTAAGTTTAAATCCCATTCTCAACGCTTTTCAGGAAACCGTACATAAGTATGAGATAGATTCGACGCTCTACGATGCTTTTATGAAAAGTATGAGGCTAGATTTGCATAAATCTGATTATCTTAGTGTTGCTGAATACAAAGAATATATCTATGGGAGTGCAGATGTGGTTGGCTTGATGTGTTTAAAGGTTTTTGTGAAAGGTGATAAACAAAAATATGAAGTTTTAAAACAATCGGCCATGAGTTTAGGATCTGCTTTTCAAAAAGTTAATTTTTTAAGAGACCTTAAAGCAGATTTTGAAGAACTTAGTAGAAGTTATTTTCCTGGCACAAACCTGGAGCAATTAGATGAAGAAAGCAAACAGAGGATTATAACCGAAATTGAAGAGGATTTTAAACACGGTTTAAACGGAATTGCTCACTTGCCCGTAGAAGCAAAATTTGGAGTTTACACTGCTTATATTTATTATAGAAAATTATTACATAAATTAAAGAAAGTCCCATCTTTGGAAATTAGAAAAAGTAGAATTCGAGTTTCAGATTATCAAAAAGTGGGACTACTGGCAAAATCTTATATTTCTTATAGATTAAAACTTATTTAAAATGAATGTATTATTATGGATATTGGTTTTTCTAGGCACCTTTGCCGCAATGGAAGGTATGGCCTGGTTTACCCATAAATATATTATGCATGGTATTTTGTGGAAACTACACAAAGACCATCACCATAAAGACCATAGCCATTGGTGGGAACGCAACGATCTTTTTTTTATATTTTACGCATTGGTAAGTATCGGGTTTTTTCTACTTTGGCGTTATGACGTTTTATGGATAGGACTTCCCATTGGTTTAGGAATTTTGGCTTACGGTATAACCTACTTTAGCGTGCACGATATTTTTATCCACCAACGCTTTAAAGTATTTAGAAATGCAAATGGCCGCTATGCAAAAGGCATAAGAAGAGCTCATAAAATGCATCACAAACATCTTGGAAAAGATGATGGCGAATGCTTTGGAATGCTATTCGTTCCTTTTAAATATTTTAAAAGGTCAAGAACTTCGAGGTAAACCCACAGTTGGGAATAAATCAGTTGTTTTAGGTTTAATCAAGTTAAATTGATTATACTCACAAATAAATTGAAAATAACGAAAGCTATTAACTCAAGCTTTTAATTTAGCGAGTAACTTAAAACCTGCATTTACAAATCTATGTTGGGACCCAGATATTTTTACGTAATTATTGGCGGTGGGCTGGCAGGGCTACAACTGGCGCGGCAACTTACCCGGGATGTTTTTTTTAAAGGCAAAAAAATAGCCGTAATAGATTCAGACTTTTCTGTACCAATAAAGACCTGGTGTTTTTGGGAAAAAGGTTCTGGAAAATGGGATCAGCTCCTTACCAAATCCTGGACAAAGGGAGTCTTTTTTTCTTCTGAAGAAAAAATTGACCTGGAATTATCCCCCTACTCGTATAAAATGATAAAAGCCACAGATTATCATGAAGCGCTAAAAAAAGAATTGGAACAATCTGGAGATATTGTTTTTATTACCGATGAAATTCAGGAAATAGATTCGGTAACTATGAAAGCTAAAGGCATAAACGAAAGTTACGGAGCCACGCATTTTTTTGACAGTCGGGTAGATCCTTCTTATCTGGAAAGTAAGAAATACACTACTATTTTTCAGCATTTTAAAGGCTGGGAAGTAACCACCAAAGACCCCATATTTGATCCTGAAATTTTTACGATGATGGATTATCGCATTAAATATAAAAACGCAACAAGCTTCACCTATATCCTTCCCCTCTCTAAAAACAAAGCTTTGGTTGAACATACCTTCTTCACCCCTTTTTTAACAGAAGACAAGGTTTATGATAGCTTACTGAAACAATACTTCAAGAAAGTCCTTAAAACGGAGAATTATAACATTGAAAGCACAGAAACCGGAGTCATCCCAATGACCGATTTCCCATTTGAGCAAGAAAATACCGCCCAAATAACAAAAATAGGAACTGGCGGTGGCTGGGTTAAACCCTCTACCGGATACTCTTTTAAAAATACCGAAAAACGTATTTCACAAATTATAGAAAATATAAAAAGCGGCAAATTACCTGGTGAGAATCTTATTAATAAGAAATTCAGGAAATACGATGCTATTTTTCTAGATGTACTTGCGCAAAACAATCAAAAAGGTGAAACTATTTTTACTAAGTTTTACGGCAAAAATTCCCCTCAGAATATCTTTAGATACTTAGACGAAGAAACTTCGGCATCTGAAGACTTAAAAATTATGCTCTCGCTCTACAGCTTCGATTTTATTAAGTCTTTTTTTAGAAAAGGATTGTCATAATAAAAAGATTAAAGACCGCTTCGCTGTAAGAATCAAGAAAAAAGACCAAATTAAACCTATTGAATATCAGCGTTATTTAAAATAAATTATGAAATGTGCTTGTTATTTCACGCTAACCTCGCAAAGTAAAAAACGCAAAAGAAGCGCAAAGTTTTGATTCTAAAAACAGTGTCTTTGGTTGCTTTGCGAGAAAAAATTTAACAACGTGAGTTCGAGATAAAAATAATTGAAAAGAAAATAGTCATTTCAAGATCCCGGATTTCATCAACATAATGTTCGACGTTCCAAAGCAGCGCTTTGAAATCTTTTTGCGCAGTATAAGTCTTGTTTTGCGTTAAAAATCTTGAAGCCTTGGAAAGATTTTAGCAAAATAAGACTGATTTTTAGCTTTTGCTGAAAAATACCTCTGGAAAAAGCGCCTTTTCTTTTCTTTTGTTTTCTCTTGTTTCCGACGAGCAGAGCGAGAGGAATACAAAGCAAAGAAAATGAAAAATGATGTTGTTTTAAAGAATCTCTATTACTATAAACACTCTTTTAAACACATCTTTCTTAGGTCGAACTGAAGTTAACATGCAAAAACAATGACCGCTTTCACCTATAGACAAAATTACTCTTTAGCTAATAGCTGCTCTAATGTATTCCGGAAATTTTGGCTGTTCCAGTCGGCCGCGCCTACTTTCTCTATCACGATGCTACCATTTTTATCGATTACAAAAGTACTGGGCAAGGTGTAACCATTTAAGGGTTTAGGGTCATCAGAAAGCATCCTGTAGCTATTAAAATTGTAACCTTTTCGCTTCAGGAAATTATTGGTTGTTTCGTGATCTTCACCAGAAATAAAATAGAACGCAACCTTATCCTTATAATCCGTATGAAGTTTTTGAAAGCTTGGCATTTCAGCAATACAGGGTGGGCACCAGGTGGCCCAGTAATTCACAATAATCACTTTCCCTTTAGCTTCAGAAAAATTCACTTTTTTCCCAGATTCTGTTTCCAGCGTCCAATTGTAATCTTCCAGCTCAACCCGGTCATTTTCAGAAGTCACAGAAGGACTAAAAGCAAAAATTTTATTCACCACAATTTGAATAGGCTTACGGGTTTGTGGAATAATCATGACCAAAATAACTACGATAAAAATAATATTGGCCCATTGGTTTCTGAACAGTTTTTTCATTGCTGGATTTTAGAATACAAAGATACTTAAGCCTAAGCTTAAAGCATAAAAAAGAGGCTGATTAAAACAAGATTTTCGTCATTCTTAACTCGTTTCAGAATCTAAAATTCCTAGGAGTTAGACCCTGAACAAGTTCAGATTAACGTGAATTTCTTCAGTTTCAATCAGCCTCTCTAATTATTAGTCAATCCTAATTAAGGATCTGGAAAAATAACCTAAGCATTTTGAACCGCTGCGGCGTTTTCCTTCTTAATTAAGTTTAAAGCAGAACCGTGCTTATACCATTCAATTTGAGAATTGTTATAAGTATGGTTTGTTTTAATAGTGTCTTTGCTACCATCGGCATGTTCAATTTCTACCGTTATTTGCTTATCTGGCGCAAAATCTTCAAGATCAATAAAGTTAAAGGTATCGTCTTCCTGAATAAGGTCGTAATCGGCTTCATTGTTAAAAGTTAAGCCTAACATTCCCTGTTTCTTGAGATTGGTTTCGTGAATACGGGCAAAAGATTTCACCAATACCACTTTCACTCCCAGATGACGAGGCTCCATAGCCGCGTGTTCCCTAGAAGAACCTTCTCCATAATTGTGATCTCCCACAACTACCGTTGGAATACCTTCTTTCTTGTATTTTCGCTGTACAGCCGGTACCCCATCGTACTCTCCGTTAAGCTGATTCTTCACAAAGTTGGTCTTTTTATTAAAGGCATTAATAGCTCCAATAAGGCAATTGTTAGAAATATTATCTAAGTGCCCTCTGTAACGCAACCATGGTCCAGCCATAGAAATATGGTCGGTTGTACATTTTCCTAAAGCTTTAATCAACAATTTCACTCCGGTGAGGTTTTTGCCATCCCAGGGATCAAAAGGAGTCAGTAATTGCAATCTGTCACTATCTTCGGCCACTTTTATTTCTACCGAGCTACCGTCATCTTTTGGCGCAACATAACCGTCCTCTTCAACAGCAAAACCATTAGTTGGCAATTCTATTCCGCTTGGCTCATCCAACATTACTTCTTCGCCGTCTTCATTCATCAATTTATCACGGGTAGGATCAAAGTCCAGACGTCCGGAAATTGCGATTGCCGCTACCATTTCGGGAGAACCTACAAAAGCGTGGGTATTTGGATTTCCGTCGGCGCGCTTAGAGAAGTTACGATTAAAGGAGTGTACAATTGTGTTTTTCTCATCGCCTTTTCTATCGCTACGATCCCATTGGCCAATACAAGGCCCACACGCATTAGTAAATATTGTAGCATCAAGTTCTTCAAATATTTGTAACAACCCGTCACGCTGTGCAGTAAACCTAATTTGCTCTGAACCAGGGTTTATACCAAAATCTGATTTCGCTTTTACTTTTTTATCTACGGCCTGCCTGGCGATAGAAGCTGCACGGGTTAGATCTTCGTAAGAAGAGTTGGTACAAGATCCTATTAATCCCCAATCTACATTAATTGGCCAATCATTTTCTTTAGCTTTAACCGCCATTTCCGAAATAGGCGTCGCTAAATCTGGTGTAAAAGGACCGTTAAGATGTGGTTTTAATTCAGAAAGATTAATCTCAATTACTTCATCAAAATATTGATCTGGGTTTGCATAAACCTCATCATCCCCCGTTAGGTGTTCGCTAACTTCATTAGCGGCAGCTGCAACATCTGCACGGTTGGTAGCGCGCAAGTAGCGGTCCATAGAATCATCGTAACCAAAAGTTGAAGTGGTAGCACCAACTTCAGCTCCCATATTACAAATAGTTCCTTTTCCGGTAGCAGACATAGAACGGGCACCATCGCCAAAGTATTCAATAATTGCCCCGGTACCACCTTTTACGGTAAGGATTCCGGCTACTTTCAAGATCACATCTTTAGCGGCGGACCATCCGGAAAGTTCTCCCGATAATTTCACACCAATAAGTTTTGGGAATTTAAGTTCCCAGGGCATTCCGGCCATTACATCTACGGCATCTGCTCCTCCAACACCAATCGCAACCATTCCTAGTCCGCCGGCATTTACTGTGTGAGAATCGGTACCAATCATCATCCCGCCCGGGAATGCATAGTTTTCCAGAACTACCTGGTGAATAATCCCTGCACCGGGTTTCCAAAAACCAATTCCGTATTTATTGGAAACAGATTCCAGAAAATTAAAAACCTCACTACTGCTTTTATTGGCAGCTTGCAAATCTATAGCAGCCCCCATTTTAGCCTGGATAAGGTGATCGCAATGAACCGTTGTTGGCACAGCCACTTGCTTTTTACCTGCTTGCATAAATTGCAATAACGCCATTTGGGCGGTTGCATCCTGACAGGCAATTCTATCTGGTGAAAAATTTACATAGTCTTTTCCTCTTTTATAAGCTTCTTTTGCGGCTCCATCCCACAAATGCGAATAAAGAATTTTTTCTGAAAGGCTTAAAGGTTTTCCAACAACCTCACGTGCAGTATTTACACGTTCGGCCATTTGGCTGTACACCTTTTTAATCATATCAATATCGTATGCCATATCTTTGTGTGTTTAGTTCTAAAAAAGTCTCGCAAATTTAAGGATTTAGAGTGGATTTTAAAAATAAGAACTGATTATCAAAATTTAGTGAAAATAATTTTCCAATTAATAATAATTAATGATTTAAATTCAACTAAATAGAATAATAAGATTGAATATTATGAATTCCGTAAACAGAGATATTGTAGATCTATAAAAAATATGCCTGCGGAGTTTAATAACCGGAAATTTAAACCGATTCTTGATAAGGAAGGGTGCGGTTGTCGGTTATCAGTTGTCTGTTTTCGGTTTCTCGGTTGTCATCAGCTTGGTGACCGACAAACTGAGAACTCACAACTGCTCGCTAATTACAAGAAGGAAAGTAGAATTTAAACCAATTCTTGATAAGGAAGGCTAGGTTCTTGGTTATCGGTTGTCAGCTTGGTCATTTTCACATCTTATATGCTCCAACTTTAAGAAAAATATCTTTGAGTTCTTCTTTAGTCCTAATATCAAATTTTTTCATAATAATCGGGAAGTAGTCTTCATCCTGCATATCCCAATATTTTTCGCTCACTATTTCATTATAAATTTCTAACTCTCTTTCTGTTGGCAAATCGGATTTTTTAATTTTCCCAACTTTATCTTTGATGCTGATTTCAATTTTATAATTACTTCGAATATTACTTTTTGCAATTTCGGGTGTGGCATTGCCAATTTCCCCCTTTGGAGCCCATAATAATTTGGCGAAAGTATATCCAGTTCCAATATCATTTTTATCGTCGTAGGCAAAAATCATAATTTCATCTATGTTTTTATCATTTTTAGATTTTTTATTTACGATATATTTCAAGGTGTTTTCAAGATTTTCTCTACTAATATTATACGGCACTACTATTGATAAAGTTATAACGTATGTAGTCTGGCAAATCTTTGAGTTCTTTCGTTTTATATTCGGATAGCTTTTTCATCATAGGCTTGAAACTATCTTTCTCCGAATCCTCTATTTTATAGGTTGATATTTTCTTCGAGTCGAAAATTAAGTTAGAGGATAATTTAATTCCGGAGGTACTTACTGTTGCTTCCTTGTCAATTTTTTTAAACTGTAAATCGAACCCATACTCTTTCAAATTTTTGGCATATTTTAAACCTAACTCTGCACTATCATTTTTAATATTTTTAAATTCATTTTTTACGCTATCAATATTTACTCTAAACCCACTGTCTTTGATTAATAAAATAGCGGTTTCAAAATTTTCATTTGATTTCAAGTTTAATCTATTCACTATAGAATCTCTTTTCTGTTTCTCAATTTCTTCATAAGACTTTTGTTCTTTACAAGAAAGAAATATATTAAAGATTAGAAATAAAATTATTTTTATTTTGAAACTCATATTTAACTTGAATTATCTTAAAACATTATAGAGATAAACCCATTGTGCATACTGATTTAAAGGAGAAAATTATCCAAATCACTGATAATCAGTAAATTGTCTTATCCATAAAACATTAGGTATGAGCACCTTAAGTGCAAATTACGAAAGAATATTTGAAGTACTACAAAAATATCACAAGAACAACTGCTAACTAATCGCAAGCCCGCACTACGCAAATAAGTCCCTAATAATATCTTCTTCTGAAACTCCTTCAGCTTCTGCTTTATAGTTTTTAATAATCCTATGTCTTAAGATTCCAATAGCCACGGCCTGTACATCTTCAATATCTGGAGAGAATTTTCCATTTACGGCAGCATGGGATTTTGCGGCCAAAATAAGGTTTTGAGAAGCTCTTGGGCCCGCTCCCCAATCAAGGTAGTTTTTTACAAATTCTGGCGCTTCTTTGGTATTCGGTCTTGTTTTCCCTACCAGTTTAACCGCATACTCCACCACATTATCGGCCACAGGGATCCTTCGGATTAATTGCTGAATTTCCAGAATTTCTTCCGAAGAAAATAAGGGATTAATCTCTGGTTTTTTATCTGAAGTCGTATTTTTTACCACATCTACTTCTTCCTGAAAGCTTGGATATTCCAATAAAATGGAAAACATAAAACGGTCTAATTGTGCTTCGGGCAAAGGATAAGTTCCCTCCTGCTCTATTGGGTTTTGAGTGGCGAGCACAAAATACGGATTGGCAAGTTGGTGATGATGACCAGAAACGGTTACCGAACGTTCTTGCATTGCTTCCAACAAAGCCGCCTGGGTTTTAGGTGGAGTTCTATTTATCTCATCTGCGAGAACAATATTGGAAAAAACCGGTCCTTTTATAAATTTAAATGTTCTGTTTTCATCTAAAATCTCGGCTCCAATAATGTCACTTGGCACAAGATCGGGGGTAAATTGTATCCTTTTAAAATCTAAGCCCAAAGCTTTAGAAATGGTATTTACCATTAAGGTTTTGGCCAAACCGGGTACCCCTACAAGCAAGGCATGACCTCCCGAAAAAACAGAGAGCAGGATCTGGTCTATAACCACATCCTGCCCTACAATAACTTTCGCAATTTCTTTCTTTAAATCCCGGTGTTTAATTACCAGTTTTTCTACAAGAGCAACGTCTGACATTGATAAAAACCTATTTTTTTAACCAGTTACTGGTATATTCACAGTTTTTAAATTTACCATTTACCTTGATATAGGTATCGCCAATTTTCTCTTTTTGCCACTCTTCTATAGCTTCCAATTGTTTACCACGCAGTGCCAGTTCCTTTATTTTTGTATAATCTGTGGCATAATTAGCTTCGTGCTCGGGGATTCTTTTAACTACTTTTAGAAGTTTAAATTTAGGACGGCCTGTTCTATCTTGTTCCTTCATCCTTAAGGAAACTTCATCTTCTTTTAAATCCCCTACCTGGTCATATAATTCGGGATCTATTTTAGTCAATTCAAATCTGGTATCACCGGTTTTGGGGTTAATTAGTTTTCCGCCGTCGCTGCTGGTTTCCTTTTCATCAGAAAATTCACGCGCGGCTTCATCAAAATCCAATACGCCTTCATTCACCCTCTTTCTAATACTATCTATTTTCGCTTTTGCTTCTTCTACCGAGGCATTGGTCACATCTGGAATAAGCAAAATATGTCTAAGATCTACCTGTTGACCTCTAATGCGGTCAATTTGAATAATATGGTATCCAAAATCGGTCTCAAAAGGCTCGCTTACCTCTCCTTGTTGCAAGCTAAAAGCCACATCTTTAAAACCTTTTATAAAATTATCTTTTCTCGATAAACTAATTCGTCCGCCATCCCTGGCACTTTGAGGATCCTGGGAAAAGAGTACCGCTTTGGTTGCAAAACTGGCATCATTATCTACCACATCTGCCCTAAAATCGTTTAAACGATCTATCACTTTTTGCTTTTCGCTTTGCGGAATTTCAGGTTCTACAATTATTTGAGAGAGTTCAACTTCTTCTCCAAAAACCGGGAGTTCATCTTCAGGAATTTCTTCGTAATAAGCTCTAACTTCTTCGGGGGTAATTTCTACCTCTTCAATAATTTTTTGCTGCATTCTGCTCGCTAATTGTCGTTGCTTATTAAGCTCAAAAAGCTCGCTTCTAAATTCAGCTTCATCTTCTTTATTATAGAAATCCAATACTTTTTCCATAGAGCCAACCTGTCTTACCATTTCTGAAATTTGTTGGTCTATATAATTGTTTACTTCGGCATCCATCACAATAATACTATCCTGAATGGCGTGGTGCGCATAAAGCTTGTTTTCCATAAGAGAACCCGCAAGCTGGCAATCGGTAACATCTGCAGTGGACATTCCCTGGCTTTGCATATCTTTATACATCATATCTACATCGCTGTCCAGAATAATAAAGTCGCCAATTACCGCTGCAATTCCATCTACTTTCTTACGTTCTGAAGAATTTTGTGAAGATTCGTTAGCTTGTGCTATTTCTTCCTGAGGCTGAATTGCAGTACTATCGGTCACAATCACTTCTTGCGCCATTCCAGAAAATCCAAATAAAATAGCCAGCATAAAGCCGGAGGTTTTAATTATAGATTTCAAATTGTTCTTTTTTAATTGCATCTTTAGTAATATCTTTTTCAAGTTCCTTTATTAAATTAAGCTTTTGTTTATTGAGCAAAATCTTTTGTATTGTAGGCTTAGCGTACTCCAGGGGCGCTTCTTCCCCGCGCTTTAAAACTTCGTTAATATAAATCAAATATACGTCTAATGAATCTTTCACCTCAAGAAAATTAGATTTGTTTAAGAGATTGCTTCTATCTGACGCCGTTAAGGGTTTTATTTTATTGTAAACCGTTTGCAATTTCACCCAAACCGAATCGTTTAATGAGTAATTTATAAACTGCAAAGAAAGCTTATTCAATGCTATTTTATCCTCTTCATTAAAGCGTTTAATAAGTTGTTTTATTTCATTCAAATTTGAATTATTTTCCTTCAGGTTCACGTATCTCAATTTCACAAGACTTTCTCCCAGAGTGAAATTCTCTTTATGTTCCTCAAAATACTTTTGCAGTTTTTCTTCAGTAATATTAGTATCTAATTTTGGCGTTACTACTGCCGAGGTGTAGGCTGAAGTGTATAGTTCATTTCTATAATTTTCTACCAAATCATTGAATTCCTTTAGTTTGCTTTCCGGAAGATTTAACCTGGCGCGATCTATTAATAATTTTTGGGTTGCCCAGCGGGTAATGTAATTAGACACAATAAGGCTGCTGTCTTCCTCTGAAATATTTTCGTTTATCAAGGCATTAATATCTTCTTCGTATAAATAGGAATCATTTACCCTTACCACTACTTTTCTATTTTCTTCTTTCTCAAAATAAGAACAGCCTGTTAAAAGACTAATGCCCAACAGAAAGAAAACAAACTCAGGTAATATTCTAAATTTCATTAGCATGCAACTCGCAATTTACGTACCATTTTTGAATTGCCAATAGCCCATAAATTGCCAAAGCGCAAAAATAAGAATTCATTTATGTTCCACAAGCTTATCTTTAAAGGATTAGAGAAACAAACCAGGCAGATTTCCTGAAACGCAAGAAACTATTTCAAAACTCATAAATTATAGTTTACCAGGCGCTCAGTAAAACACCTCGGAGCAAGTCCACGAGGCATCAAATTTAAAAAATAGAATATTACGACCCAAGCCCGCCTGAATGAATTCATCCCGATAACTATCGGGAATAATCGGGATCAAACCTCACTTAGTGAGTAAAATCCAAAATTCTGATAAATAACATATTGGTTTCTCACCAATACATTAATTCTACCTTACCAGGGTATTGCTTTTAGGTTTCATACCAAATAATTAATGAAACGCAGATGATGCTGATTTTTATCAGTGGTGATCCGCGCCATCTGCGTTATCAGCGTTATATTTACCGCCATAAATTTTAATCAAAAAGTAATACAGTCCGAGCCAATAAAAATAGTTTTTCTTAAAAAAATATGAATAATTAATGCGGGCTGTTATATTTGCGGAAAACAAAATAATTATTATGATACGCAACAGCTTATTAATCTTCTTTATGTGTTTTAGCCTTTTTGCAAGCTCACAAACAAAAGTAGGAACCATTGACGCCGATTACATCTTAAACCAAATGCCAGAAATGTCTCAGGTAAAAAGCGGTCTGGAGGAATACAATAAAGAACTGCAGGGAAATTTAGATGAAACCATAAAAAAATACGACACCCTGGTAAAAACCTATCAGTTAAAAAATAAAGATTTAAACGCCGAAGAACGTCAAAGCAAGGAAGGGGAAATCATTGAATTGGAAAATGAGATAAAAGGCTTTCGCCAACGAGCATCTGTAATGATGCAAATGCGCAGAAACGAGCTTACTAAACCCTTGTACGGTAAAATTGATGCGTCGATGAAAGAAGTGATTCAAGAAGAAAATTACACACAAATTCTACACGCCGGAGGGAACAGCCTCGCTTTTGCCGCAGAGCAGTATGATATCACCCAGAAAGTGATGAAAAAAATGGAAATTAAAATTCCGGAAAATGCATCTAAGGAAGAGTAAATTATAACGGCTTCACAGAGTAGATCTCACAGGTTTTTAAAACCTGTGAGATCTTTTACTTTACCTACTATAATTAGGAGATTCATTAGTAATAGTTACATCGTGCGGATGACTTTCGTTAATTCCAGAAGAAGTAATCTTTATAAATTTAGCTTTCTCTTTTAATGTCTCCACATCTTTAGCACCGCAATAGCCCATTCCGGCTTTTAAGCCACCAACAAATTGATGAATACTCTCCTCCAATTCTCCTTTGTAGGGTACACGTCCCACAATACCTTCGGGCACCAATTTCTTGATATCGTCTTCCACATCCTGAAAATAGCGGTCTTTAGATCCTTTTTGCATGGCTTCTACAGAGCCCATTCCGCGGTAAGATTTAAATTTTCTTCCTTCATAAATAATGGTTTCCCCCGGAGATTCTTTTGTACCGGCAAGTAAAGAGCCCAGCATTACACAATCGGCACCAGCAGCGAGGGCTTTTGGGATGTCGCCGGTATATCTAATTCCGCCATCGGCGATTACCGGTACGCCACTGCCTTTTAATGCCTCGGCAACCTCGAGCACCGCAGAAAATTGGGGAAATCCAACTCCTGCCACCACTCTGGTAGTGCAAATAGAACCGGGACCAATTCCTACCTTTACAGCATCGGCACCGGCTTCAGCTAGATATTTAGCAGCCTCGGCGGTGGCGATATTACCCACCACTACTTCAAGGTCAGGAAATTTAGTCTTCACCTGTTTCAACACAGTAACTACTCCTCGGGTATGACCATGTGCAGTATCAATAATAATAGCGTCAATCCCGGCGTTGACCAAAGCTTCCGCACGCTCTATCGCATCTTCGGTAACGCCAATAGCCGCAGCTACGCGTAATCTTCCGAAGCTATCTTTATTGGCATTTGGTTTTAGGGTTAATTTGGTAATATCCCTAAACGTAATTAGGCCAACCAGCACATTTTGATCGTTTATTACCGGTAATTTTTCAATTTTATATTCCTGTAAGATATCTTCAGCCTGGTCTAAAGAAGTTCCTTCAGCCACCGTTACCAGATTTTCTGTGGTCATAACCTCCGAAATTGGGCGATGGTTATTTTTCTCAAAACGAAGGTCTCTATTAGTTACAATTCCCAGCAATTTCCCTTCATCGTCAACAATGGGAATTCCACCAATACTATGCTCACGCATACTTTCTTTAGCATCAAAAACTTTTGCTGAAATTGGTAAAGTTACAGGATCTATAATCATCCCACTTTCTGCGCGCTTTACTTTTCGTACTTTTAAAGCCTGTTGTTCTGCCGTCATATTCTTATGCAAAACGCCGATACCTCCTTCCCGGGCCATGGCAATTGCCATTCGGGATTCGGTAACAGTATCCATCGCAGCCGAAACTATCGGAACGTTGATACTTATATTTTTCGTGAATTTTGTTCTAATACTTACCTTTCTTGGTAATACATCAGAATATGCGGGAACCAGGAGTACGTCGTCGTAAGTAAGACCTTCTCCTAATATTTTGGAATTATGTGCGATCATAGCAATTAAAGATTAATTGCGTGCAAATGTACGGTTTAAAATTGAAACTAATTTGCTTATCTCCAATTAACTCTCATTTAATTTGACACGTTTATATGCTTTAAAATATCACAGCTGTTCTCGATTTACTCTTATTAAAACTGATTTACAACACCACATCATGGTATTACTAAAGCTTAAACTGAAGGCTTGTGTACCAACTTATTGGTTGGGCAGGAATAATTCCTGGGCCGGGATAACCTGTAGCTCTCCTGGTAAAGTAAGAATTATCCAACAAGTTATTAACCCCAGTTTCTAATTTAAATTTCCCAAAACTATAGGAAGCTGAAAAATCCAGGATTCCGTAGGCCGGGATTGCCCCTTCTATCCCCCGTTGCGAATCGTTCGCATCTTGCGGCGCGTTGGTAGCATCGGTGAACTGTTTTGAAAGATAAGTGTATTGAAAGCTTCCAAGTAAATTTCTGTACCCAAAATTAAGTCCGGTCTTAAGATTTACTTCTGGAATAAATTCCACCTGATTTCCCTCCACATTATTCTGTTGGGACGCGATATATTCTGAATTGGTAAAAGCAGCATTAACAAATAATCCTGCGATAAATTTTTTATGGTNTTTAAAAAAAGTTTTCCTTAAGTTCCAATTTGCAAAGCTTTCAANCCCATAAATAAAAGCGTCCCCAATGTTTCCTCTAAACCGAATAAGCTTCCCGGTTTCTTCCGGCTCTCCCTGGCTATTATTCNTTACCTCTGGTTTTAGCACTTCCCCAATCCTTTCATTATATTTCAAAGCGAATACACTGGCATCAAAAGACAGTACATCTTTCCAGCGTCCNCTAAATCCCAAATCTGCTGTAAATCCCTCTTCATCAGTAATATTNGGACTTACCTGAAATACAGGGTTTATTACCCTAATATCATTAAAGGTNACCGAGCGGTAGTTTTGNGAAAAATTCGCATAAAATTCTAAACTGGGCCTTAGNTTATATCCTGCACCCACACCAAACAATAAGAAACTTCGTTCAAATTGGCGGTTATCGGCTAAAGTTTCATTTTTAAGTACATTTCCCGCCAAATCTGTAAATATATCTTTGTAGGTACCTTCACTTCGAGTATTGATATATTCAAATCGAAAGCCCGGTGTTATAGCCAGTTTGCTGGTTATATTAAAAATATTTTCCCCAAAGAAAGCCAGGTTATTATTGGGAAATTCAAAATCTACCTGCCTCGAATAATTGGGATATTGATTATTGGCGAAATTAAAATCGGGACCTGAATTTGCGCTCCCAGGTCCCTGCCTTTGCTTGTTACTGGCATTATAATATTTACTACCCAACAGCAAGACCGACTCTTCCTCAAGAAGATTATAGCGCGTTAGCAACCGGGCTTCTGCTCCCCAGTTATTAAAATTATCGGCAAGAAGTTCCCTGGGCGCACTTAGATCGTCGGGTTGGGAAACCCGGTTTTCTCTATACCCAATCGCTTTGCGGGAAGCATCCAACCCAAAGATATTCAGGCTAAAATCGGTTTTTTTAGAGAATTTATGTTCCAGTTTTAAGGCATATAATTTCCAGTTTACATCGAACCAGTTCCGGGTGCGATTACTGTAATCGGGATTGCTATAAAATTGCTCATCAGTTAATCCGCCGGGCTGTTGTAACAGGTAATCTAGATAAGTGAACTCAAAACTCAAGTTGGTATTTTTGTTAAATTTCCATCCCAAATGTGAAAAGAAGTTATTGGATTCGTACTCTGAATTTTGCCTAAATCCTTCCCCCGATTTATAATTATACCATGTATAGTAACTGAATTTTCCTATGGTTCCCGCCAAACTGTTGAAACTGGTAAAAAGATGATAAGAACCAAGCGACTGCCTGGAAACCAATTCCAGCTTCTTATTGCGAGGAGGTTTTTTAAATTTAAAATTGATGAGTCCTCCAAACTGTGTTCCATATTGCAGGGAAGCCGCGCCCCGAACCACCTGTATCTCACTCAAAGCTTCTGCTGGAGGAGTATAATAACTCTCTGGATATCCCAAAACATCGGCCGAGATATCATAGCCATTTTGGCGGGTATTGAAATTTTGGGTCCTATTTGGATCCAGCCCTCGTCCGCCAATATTTAGTTGAAGTCCGGCATCCCCATTGTCATAAATATTAAGTCCAACCACCTGGCTGTAAATTTGCCGGGCATTGTTGGCAGCCAGGTTCCCCGTTACCTTATCCATCATCACAACCTCCGTCTTTTTACCCGCGTAGATGGCGGTGCCTTCTACTTTTCTTAATTTCCGAAGTGCAAAAAGTTTTTCACGCCTCTGGGTAAGTACTACTTCTGAAAGATTTTCGGCAAGCCTGCTAAGTGTAAAGCTTAGTTTTCTATTGCCTGAAATTACCAGGTCTTTTTCCAGGATTTGATATTGATGGGCATAGATCACAAAACTAAATTTCCCTGTTTCAAGCCCGTTAATAGTAAAACGGCCTGCTTCATCGGTAATTTCTAATTCCCCGGTAGTTTTGTTGTAAACTTCGGCAAAGGGAACCGGCGTATTGTTTAGGGCAGTGACTACCTTTCCGCTTAAGGAGTTTTGTGCATTGGCAAGACCAATCACGCATAAAAATAATATCAAAAAATTAGAGACCTTTAATTTCATTGTTGAAGGGTAAAATAAATGTTTTGGGTTTAAATGAATCCTTATGTTTCAGTAAATTCACATTTGGATCTATATAAGGCATACTTCTTCGCCCATTAAGGGCTACATAACTTTCTACGTAAACTTCAATATTTTTGTGACCATCTTTCTTAAAATGCTCAGCCAGGTAATGTGCATATTGTAAAATAAAATCGGGTTGAAAAGCCATTTGTTTTTCCTGAAAAGGGGTTAGAAAATCGGAATTATCTACATAAAAGCGCTTTCCGGTTTCGCCATCTACAATTTTAAACTGGGCGTATCCTGCCTTCTCCATAAGCATTACCCGCCAGGAAAATCGGAAACCTTCTTCCCTCCAAAACAGCTCACCCGGATACAGGAAATATCGCCAGGGAAACAAAAGCTGAACCACAAAGAAGACTCCTAATACTGCCAAAACCGCTTTTCTTTTAGTTTTGCTATAGGAGAAGCTAAGCCCTGAATTGAATTTGGCTTTATTCACTTTAAAAAGTCGCGCAAGAAAGTCAAGGATTTTATGATGAAATCTGGCATCAAAGAAAATAAGGGCGTTTACAATCATAATATAAGGGAACATCCCTATTGGGAAAAGCACACGGGTCATGATGTGAAAAATTACCACCAGGAAAAATGCGTGTAAACGGGTTCTTTTGTAAAGTAGCAGAAAAGGTATTAAAAGATCGTAAAACATCCCGCTCCAACTAAAAGCAAAGTGCATCCATTCCTGCTGCAATAAATCTCCCAACAAGGGCAAATCGTATTTTGAAGGCAACCATATCTTTAAAGGCATCGCCCTTAGCAGCCAATCGGAATTGATCTTTGCCAAGCCTGCATAAAAATATACCATTGCGATGAGCAGCTTAACGCTGCTTATGCACCAAACGGGAATATTTTGAAACCGCTTCGATTTATTTCTCCAGGCGTCCAATGAAAAATAAGCTTGCGCCGGAAGGAAAATCATTAAAAAACTAAGAATACTTATAAAATAATAATGGTTAAGATAGGTGGTCTTATCCATCAATTCTATATAAGTAAAGCTGAGGAAAAACACAATAATGGACAGCCGGTACTTATAACCTAAAGCGACCATTATGGCAGAAAACCCACAGCATATAAAAATAATATAGGTAAAACCACCAAGGGGTTTTACCCATTCAAAGCCGTAATATGAAAATGAGAAATTAGGATTTATATAAAGTTTTTCTATCCAGCCATTAAGCCAAAACCGCACAATGCTTACAAACATCATTAGCCCAAAAAGTATCCTAAAGACAGCAAGAGGCGCGGCACTGGTAGTTTTGCTAAACGATGAAGAGAAACTTCTTCCCATTTTTATAGTTGAGATTAATCCCCGTCTGAATCTACATAATCTATGCTTATAGAAAGGGCTTGCACCATATCTACCTTAAGTAAAACCACATTCTTCTGTAATTCGTCGTAGGCGGTTAGCATCTTGCTATTGTCTACCTGAATTTGTGTCACAAAATTCTCATTTAGTACTGATGCTTGTTGCGCCACCGTATCAAACTGTGTATTTATAAGTTTGCTAAGATCCTCGCCATTTTTAATAGTGTTAAGGTAATCGAGATAATCATCGTAGCTCAAACCACTTCCATTAGCTTCAAAATGTTTTCCGAGGAAAAAGTCCTGAACGCTTTCCAGGGATTTAAGATATAATTGTTTCGATAATTCGGCAGAATGATAAGCTTCAACATTTCGGGGCACCGGATTCCCGCTAAAAACCCCAGCGGGGATTCCTATTTTCTCCGCTGAAATTTTTCCAGAAGGATCAAACTGAAAACTATCACTATTAAAAGGGCTGAGAGATAAACGGCGGTTTCCGGTTCTTCCAGCGAAAACCAGGATCTAAAAATCCCTGTGGTAAAAGTATTCACACCAAAATATTTTGCTGCGCCATAATCATTCAAAACTTCCATTAATACCAGGATGAGCCCGGCTACAATTGCAGGCCTGGCCATTGGGAGCATTAATTTAAAGAATGTTTTTACCGGCCCCACGCCAAGCATTTCTGATGCTTCCATAAGACTGTTGGCCTGGTTTAAAAAGAAAGCTCTTGAACTAACATATACATAAGGGAAAAGGGATATTCCAAGGACAAAGGCTAAACCGCTTTTGTTCATAATGTCAAACCGAACAAATTCCAATCCTGCAGCTTCCAGAATTAATTGGAGTGTCCCTCCATAATCAAAGATACCGGCATAGGCATAGGCCACAATATACCCAGGAATAGCAAGGGGCAAAATAAGCAACCATTCCATTTGTTTTCTTAGAGGAAACTCATATCTAGCCACAAGCCAGGCTGTTGAAACCCCAAAAAGCAATACAATTGCCCCACAGGCAAAAATAAGAAACAGGGAATTTCCAAGGTAATCCAGAAGCAGGTTGTCCACAATATGGCTCCAGGTNTCTCCAGGACCCGAGAAAAGTTTAACNCCTATGGAAACTATAGGCAAAACAATTAAAAACAGAATAAGCAAAGTGAATATGGCCCACTTATTACTATCCCGCTTTAATCGTTTTAATCTATATTTAAAGGAAAAAATATTTTTACTTCCAGCCTGCTTCATCAAAAGTCAATACCGCTTTTTTGTTGAACTCGCCAAGCTTGGAGAGCGTTAAAGAATCTTCTTTAAATTAACCCCATTGCTGCAAAAGCGGTGCGGGTTTTACAATAGGATTTACCGGATATTCATAATTTGAATTGGCAAATACTTCCTGTGCCTCCTTGGAAATAAGGAATTCTATAAATTTAATCGCATTTTCTTTATTTGGTGCATAGCGCGCAACTCCCGCTCCACTTACATTGATATGAGCCCCACGACCCTCCTGATTTGGAAAAAATATTCCAACAGCTTCTGCAGCCTTAACTTCTTCCGGATTAGTTGAATTTAGCATATTCCCAATATAGTAGGTATTTACTATGGCGATATCTCCTTCCCCTCCAACTACGGCTTTTACCTGATCACGATCATTTCCTTTTGGGCTTCGGGCCATATTTTTAACCATGGCCTCTGTCCACTTCGTGGCCTCCTTCTCACCATTATGTACGATAAGAGAAGCCAAAAGAGATTGATTGTAAATATTCTCTGAAGAACGTATAAGTATCTTTCCTTTCCATTTATCGCTTGCAAGATCCTCGTAGGTTGAGAGATCGGTGCTGTCTACTCTTTCCTTTGAATATGCTATTATCCGCGCTCTTTTTGTTAAGCCAAACCAATAATTTTCAGAATCCTTTAGGTGAGGTGCAATTATTCGGTTTAAAACATCAGACTCAATAGGTTGCAATAAATTTTGATCCTTTGCCCGGGTTAACCTTCCAGCGTCCACAGTTATCAATACATCTGCAGGGGATTGAGCTCCTTCAATAGTCATTTTTTGAATCAGCTCATCTGCACTGGCATTAATTACATTAACTTTTATACGAGTGGTTTCTTCAAATTGCTTGAATAACAATTGATCTGCAGCATAATGCCTGTGGGTGTATACATTCACAACATTTTCTTCACTTTCTGAAGATGATCCGTTTTTATTTGTGTCATTTTTACAGGCACTAAATGCTACAAGTGCAATTAAAAATATAAGTTTCTTCATTTTCTTATTTTTTTTAGAAAAGCAAATATAACTATTTAGAATAGGTTTAAATTAAAAAACGCCAAATAATGAGCGATAAAATTTAATATTTACCTGATTATTTCAATGTGATAAAAAAAGGAATAAGATGCTTTAACCCAATCACACTCAACAAAACATAAATTCTAACTGTAAAGGATTAATAATGAAATAGTTTCATTTTTTTATTTAAATTAAGTCTAAATAAGCTTGCCTGAAACATAAAAGCGATTTACTTTTGCTCCGTTATCTAAAATCAATCTAAATTAAATAAAGATGAGAAAATGTTTATTCGCTGCCATTTTAGGGATGGCATCAATTGCTTCACAGGCGCAAGAACAAAAAGTTAAAAAATCTAAAGATTCTGTAGAAACCTTAAATGAGGTTATTATTTCAGCGAATGTTCTTTTTGGAAGTAAGTTTGAAGTAGAAAATCAAACCGGTTCTGCATATTACCTTTCTTCGGAAGAATTAAAAGTACACCGGTATACAAATATAAATCGCGTCCTGGGCCAGGTTCCCGGGGTAAATTTTTATGAAGAGGACGGGTTTGGACTTCGCCCTAACATTAGCTTAAGAGGAACATCTCCTGCACGCAGTTCGAAAATTACCTTGATGGAAGACGGGGTTTTAATTGCGCCGGCACCATATAGTGCTCCGGCTGCCTATTATTTCCCTTCGGTAGCCAGAATGGAGGCCGTAGAGATTTTAAAGGGAAGCAGCCAGATTCAATATGGCCCTAATACCACCGGAGGAGCTATCAATTTTATTTCCTCCCAAATCCCCACAGATTTCTCCGGCTCTTTGTTTGCTAATTATGGAAGTTTTAATACCTCTAACCTGCATGCAAAAGCCGGGAATTCGCATAAAAATATAGGGTATCTTGTAGAATATCAAAATTATCGATCTGATGGGTTTAAGGACCTGGATTCCGGCGGGGATACTGGATTTAATAAAGACGATATCGTTGCAAAATTTAGGGTAAATACAAATCCTGATGCTAAGGTTGGACAAGCCCTTGATTTGAAATTTCAATATTC
>JGI1221J11331_1000090_pt1 | contig 25546 bp, 19 predicted proteins | sample LakVidmifraction_4_FD_11331 | JGI IMG/M metagenome (IMG submission 11331) | reverse complement strand
CCTGTAGCGGCGGGCGGTGACCGCCGAAAATAACCTGCAACCAGAAAAACAAGGGCTCTAGCGGAAAAGCACATTTTTCCTTGTTTTCCCAAATTTTAACTTTACAAAATCACCAACTTTGGTAACATATGCGTTATTAATGTAATTTCTTAGTAACATATATACAACAAGGGGTTTTAAATGAGTGCACCTGGTTTAGAAAATGGATTAAAGATTTTAGAGTATGTTTGTGATAATGGTGGAGGAAGTTTTTCGGAATTCAAGAATAAGCTTTTAATCAATGGTCCCAGTCTTTCACGATTTTTAAAAACATTGGTTGAGAGTGGTTACTTGAGGAAAGAAACCAGCGGGTATTTTCCGGGGTATAAAGTAGAGAAGTGTGCAGAGTTAGTTTTGAGAGAGACTGATTATAAGAGTATTTCCACTTTTTTGTTGGAGGAAGTTGGTGGCTTGGTTAACAATTCTGTAATATGGGTTGATTATCTTCATGGTACCAGGGTTTGCTATGACAGATTTCAGAAAGAAGATAGCATTGTTATGACAGCTCCTGGTACGGTACAAAACAATATTTTAAACAATCCGGCTGACTTTATATATTTACAGTCTCTTCCAACTAAGATGAGAGATAAACTTTTTGAAATAAAATATGAAGATGTTAAGGATGAAATTTCTAAGGAAAATTGTCTTGATTTTCTTCAGCAGGCTAGAGATTATGATTATGTTGATGATAAAGGGCTGATTAATGAACATTATCGTCGAATTGCATTTAAATTACCTGTTGATTTTGGGATAAGTGTTTTGGTTGTTGGTATGATTGAAGGCTCTTATGATAGGGAGTCAATTAGCCAAATGATAGAAAATGTACAGGAAGTTATTAATGAATATTTTTAAGAATGAGAGTATGAGACCGAATATACTATTTTTATTTCCTGATCAGTGGAGAGCTGACTGGATTTGTGAGATACCTGAATTGCCATTGAGAACCCCAAATCTTGATAAGTTAAGAGAGCGTGGCATGACATTTGGAAATGTATGGAGTCCGTCACCTGTATGTGCACCGGCACGTGCAGCCTTGGCTGTTGGCAGATTGTATGATCGCTGCAAGGTCAAGGATAATAGTGTTGCCGCTCCGCTTGACATACCTATGTTTTACCATCACTTGAGAGATAATGGATATAATGTATGCGGAGTTGGTAAGTTTGATTTGGACAAGCCTGGTTTTAATTGGAAACTTGATGGCAGCAGTAATTTAAAAGCTTGGGGGTTCACCCATGGAATTGATAATGAGGGCAAGATGGATGCTACCAGTCAGTATAGAAAATATGATGCTCCAATAGGACCATATATGAAAGCTCTTGATGATGCAGGATATGCCAGAGAATATGCTGGAGAACATATTACAAGGGGGGAAACAAAAGATGCATATGTCTCATGTGTTCCAGAAGAGCTTTATTGTGACAATTGGCTGAGTGATAACGGTATCAATATTTTGAAAGATCTGCCAAAGAATCAACCATGGTTTATGCAGGTGAACTTTACTGGCCCGCATAATCCTATGGATGTAACTCAAAGAATGCACGATGATTGGGATGGAATGGAGTTTCCAATGCCATGCAGTAATAGTGATGATGGCTATACATATGAGGATCACCAGAGAAATCGTCAGCATTATGCAGCAATGATTGAAAATATTGATAGGCAGATTGGCAGGTTTCTTGATGAAGTGGAAGCTCGTGGAGAGCTAGACAATACTCTGATTGTATTTTCATCAGATCATGGCGAGATGCTTGGAGATCACAATAAATGGGGCAAATCAGTTCCGCAGTTTGGCTCTGTAAATGTGCCTTTGATAATTTCCGGAATTGGTGTACAAGCTGGTGTAGTTTCAGAAACTCTTGTTAATGGTATTGATCTTGCTGCAACATTTCTCTCTTTGACGGATTCAAAGCCTTTACCAGATAGTGATGCAAATGATCTGGCTGATGTTCTGTTTGGCAAGAAAACTGTTAATAGAGAATATATGACTAGTGGCTTGAGGGATTGGCGCGCGGTTACCGATGGAGAATGGAAACTTGTTGTTTATGATGATTGCAGAAGAGAGCTATTTAGGTACGGTGGAGTTGGAAATGAGTGCGAGAATCTGATTGAGGCATTTCCGGAGGTCGCAGGAAAATTAATGGAACTTCTAAAACAAGATTGTGGAAAATTTCAGACAAGGTCTGAATAATTGACAATTGAGGATTGAGAGCTTTCGCTTTAGCGGAAAAGTACAAGAGAGACGCGATAAATTTCGTCTGTACTAAGAATAAAAAGAGGAAGATAAGAATGAGTGATAAGAAAACGAATATATTGTTTTTGTTTAGTGATGAACATAGTTTTAGATGCATGGGGCACGTGAGCGATGAGAATGGTGGGGAGGATGTTTTTACGCCAAATTTTGATGAGTTGGCAAGGCATGGAACAGTGTTCAATAATACATACTGTCAGGTACCATTGTGTACACCATCAAGAATTTCACTTTTCACCGGGCTTGATCAAGCACATTCAGGAGCATGGACTAATAATTCATATTTGCGTCCTGAATTGCCGACTATTGCAGGAACGCTACGGGATAATGGTTATTTAACTGCTTTAGTAGGAAAGTATCACCTAGGTGGATCCAATCAATTTGGTGGTTTTGAGCATCGTCCTTATGGAGATTTGACAGGAGCCTGTGGGCATCAGTGGGAACCTTTGACCGAGCCAAATACGATGGAACAACGAACTTTAGGTGCAGGAGTTACAGGTATTCCAGAGAGTTTAATGCAGGAAAATATGGTAACCAATGAAACATTGGCATTTTTAAGAGAACAGAAGTATTCCAAATCAGAGAAGCCATACTTTTTGTGTGCATCATTTTCAAGACCACATTTTCCATTGAATGCACCAAAGCGTTTTGTTGACATGTACAATCCTAAAAAGATTGCAGAACCCAAAGTTCCTGCTAGTGGGGATGCATATAATCATCCAATGAGTGTTGGGATGCGCAAAGGATTTAAAGCGGATAGAATTGATCATGATGAGATGATGAAAGCTCGATCTGGATACTTTGCAAATGTAAGTTATATGGATGAACTGATTGGTGATTTACTTGTTCGTATGGAAAAAGATGGATTGTTGGACAACACAATTATTATTTATTCTACTGACCATGGTGAAATGGCAGGCGAGCATGGAGTATGGTGGAAAAATGGCTGGTACGAAGCATGTTCACGAGTGCCATTGATTATTTCTACTCCAGAGCAGAGAAGAGGAGAGCAACCTTGTGCTCAAATTGACTCTCTGGTTGGTCTTTATGATTTGTTTCCAACCTTGTGTGGCTTGACTGGAACAAAGTTTCCTGATGGACTACATGGGATTGATATTTCAGGAGCTGTACAAGGAAAAGGCAAGTTGCCTGATGACAGACCTGTTTTCTCTGATGGTCTAGTACCGCGCTGGGGAGAAGGAACTGAGTATAGAATGATTCGTCTAGGAAATTACAAGTATGTGACATTTCGAAATGCAGAGCCTTTGATGTTTGATGTGGTTAAAGATCAAGGAGAACAACATAATATTATTGATTCAGATTTAGAAGAGGTTAAGTCATTTAAAGCAAAGTTTGAAAAAATAGTTAAAGAGACTGTTGATTTCGAGAAGTCGGATGCTATGCGTGCGGCTGATGAAGAGGAAAAGAGACTGCACCCTCTGAAAGTTAAAGATGGTTTGAAATATTCCAATTTGTATATTATGCCTGATTGTAGGGTAGTTACTGCAGATGACGAGTTGTACAGACCTAATGTTGCAGCTGAAGATTATAAGGATGTTTTTCAAATATAATTTGATTGGACAGATCGGTCTAATCCGACAGATCTGTCTGAATGTTAATTTTATTTTTTCTTGATTATGGTTACTGGTTCGTTGGTGATGCCTGCGTAGAACACAATGATTTCAGCAACATTTGTTCCTTCGTTTGCGCCATAGTGCCATGTGTCGACGCACTCTACAATTGGGTCGCCAGCTTTCATGTGCAAGGTTTTGCCGTCTGTGGTATGAACAGTAAGTTCTCCTTTGAGCAGGACACCTGCGTTAATAACCGGATGCTCGTGTATAGGCAGTTTTGCATTAGGTTCAATTGATATTTTTAGTATTGTTACTTCCGGCTGTCCTTTTTGGTATGCCGGTAGAGTAGCGCCATTCCAGCTTTTTGTGGTTTTAGCCAGTTGTTTTACTGTTATTGGTGCATTTTCAACCGTGTTTGTAGTTAAATCGTGAGAACAAACAATGTTTGTTATTATCAAGAGTAGGGGCAGTACTGACTAATATCTGTTTCATTTTTCATTTTCCTTTTTGTTCTTCTAAAAAGTATACAGTTTATAGTGTACAGAAACAGCTGTTAGTTTATAGTCTTTAGCCATGGCACTTTAGTCTTCGCCCTCCGAGCTACGCCCCCGACACGGCCGTGGGCAGGGAGAATCAGTGATCAGAGGTCAATGATCAATGAAAATTGAAAAATGATCAATATTATGTCTGACTGTCAGTCCTTTTCGGCGATGACCCATCGCCGCTACAGCTTAGTGTTCGAGTCTCTTATAGTTTGCTGTAGCGTCGACCGTTGGTCGTCGAATTAAATAAATATCACAGGAGCTATTCCACAACTTGCGCATTTGCGAACTTTAAGCATTTATTACTGTTTTCCTGTAGTTAAAACAATTGTATCTTCCGGTTTGATTTCAATTTCGAGTATATTACCGTCTATAGTTGATATTGAACCATTTATGTCAATTTTGACAGTTGCTTCGCCCCAAGGGTTGCTTAGCTTAAAGGTTGAAGCGTCTTTTGAGGTAATTGCTACAAATGTCACCTCGTTATCTTTTATCTCGGCACTTACCTTTACGGTGCCTTTGCAACTCATGTCTGCAAATTTACAATTTCCCCATCGAGCTGGCACACCGGAGAAAATATGATATACGCCTCTTCTGCTATGTATAAGCATTTCCTGAATGGCTTTTATTGCACCCATGGCACCATCCATCTGCATTCTGCATGGTCCAGAGTCAGCAGGCTTATTAAATCCTGGAGCGCCCATAATTGAAAGACCAATTGAAGTGGCATCGTGAAGAGAACCATGTCCCTTGTTGGTAAAGAACTTCTTCCATAATTCAAGTACAGCTTCGGCCATTGTACCGTTCTGTAGTCGAGAATGAAGTATTGAAGCCCATGTCATGCACCAGCCACTCCACAGCCCCATACCTTTTGCAACCCAATGATTTGATGAGTTTCCAATGATTTTGTCATATTGGGTATCAAATGGGTCTATTACATCAAATGGGGCTATTGATCCCAGGTGTGAATGATGTCTATGGCTTTCTTCGAGATCCGTTCCTTCCCAAAGAGCGATTCTTGAATCATCTATTGTTGTAAATTTGGGAAGAGCTGTTTGGATCTTTTTCCACGCAGGGTCTTCTGTTTCATGAAGGATTATGCTGGCAGACTGTAGATCTTCAAGCAATTTGTGCATCGCTGCAAGTTGAAAACTTGCATTTTTACCCCATGCATTCATGGCAGCACCTCTGTATTCAGGGGAAACACTCACCGGTAGACTGCAAATGTCACCATCCCATTCGAGCATCTCTTCATATACTCTCATTGCACCTTTCATAAATGGATATGCCTGGTTTTCTAGAAATTCGTAATCATTTGTGTACTCAACATATTCAAACATCATTATTGCCATCCATGCTGTACATGCATGGTCAATGGCACCTGTCCAGAATGAACCCATACATGTGCATCGGTCATCAACAGCGTGAGGCAGCATATATCCATCATCTATGCCTACAAACAGTTTTGCGTTTTTTTGCATTTGCTCTTTCCACGACAAGACAAGGTTGAAAATAGGCATAAGATGTTCAAGCTTGCCGCTTTGATATGCCGGCCAGTAGCACATTTGAACATTAATGTTAAAGTGGTAATCGCTGGACCAAGGTGGAAAATCATAATCTTCAATCCATGGACCTTGTAGTGTTGCAGGAACTCCTTCTGGATTTGTAAAAGTTGCAAATTTATACATACCATAGTAGTATAGAAACATTAAATCTTCATTTGGAATATCTATTTCCGGAACATCATTCCAGAAGCTATTCCACCAGTTCTTTAGATCGTTATCGAATGTTGCTTCTTGTTTTGCAGTTTCTATGAGAGTATTTTGGTGTTCGCCAGAACTGCCTCGTGCTGATGATATCCATATTGAATTGTTATCTTTAAGAGATAGAACCTGTATTGAAGGATCAGCAGGTAGTTTCTGTTCCCATCCAATAATGTTGGCAGAATTTATTTCTGTTGGAGCTTCAAAAGAGATGGACTTGAAGAAGTCTTCCTGATACTGCCATGAGGTTACAGGTTTTATGCTTTTTATGTCGTTTTCATCCTGAAATTTAATTTTAACTATATCTGCATCTATACTTTGCGATATTGTTATTGTTTTTATTTCTGACTGATATGCATAAAAGACTTTTATTATTCCACTTTTGAAGAATATTTCTCCGTAGGTTAGATTTGCTGCTTTAGGCAGTTCTATATCAAAGCGTCCAACGGGAACAATTGATGGTCTGCTTGGAAGTCCATCAATGTTTTCGCTATCTGTCTGGAAAATTTGATGAATGGCATCGGCATTATTTGCTTCAAGAGCCTTTTTGATGTCCTTGTAGTTCTGTTTGGCGGTCCACTGCATGCCACCACGGTGATCCCACAGATCTGCTCTGCCAATTGTGATTTTAAGTGTTGAGTTTTCGCCGAAAACCATAATACCCATGGTTCCGTTGCCGGCAAGCATACCTTCGTGTGTTGTCTTTAGGGGAAAGTCCCATTTATATGAATTCATTTGTTTTCTCCGTGATACGTACTGTGTGGTACGTGTTAAGTTTTTAAATATCCAATGCAATAGTTGTTAGCTTGTTATATCGTTCTAAGGTCTAAGTTCTGTGGTCTAAGTTAAAATAAATTGTAAACTGTAAACTCAGGTGTTGCTTCTTAACTTATCTAAACAAATAGATGCGAAAGCAAATCCTGTTATTCTCGCATTTTCGAACTTACGAATTTTCGCATTTTACCTGAATTTGAGTATGATATATAGTTATAATTTAATAATCAATAATAAATCTTTGATTCTTGGTTTTTTGTTAATTTTAAGAAGCTGTTTATCCACAGATTGAAGAAAGATTGTTACCACGGAAAACACCGAAAACACGGAAGAAAGAGAAAAGGTTTAGCCACAAAGAACTCAAAGGGGCACAAAGAAGAACCGCCTTCGCAGTGCAGCGTGACAGGGAAGATAAGATGTTAACCACGAATCTAGCTAATCTACACGAATCAATATATTGCAGTATTTTAATATTGATATTGGTTTGGCTTCGCAACCAATTTCAACATGAAAATTCTGCAATAAGGTTGCAATTTCTTTAATCTCAAATCGGTAGAAGATTATTATAAAGTTTTTTAACTACAAATAATTATTTCCTAGGTTTTTTTTTGCAGTTTCATATAAATATCACTAAGAGTAGATTTGATTCGTTTAATTAAATAGAGATGATGTTTTTTTAATAATAAATGGAGAATATTAAATGAAAACTAAGATAATTATCTGTTTATTGTTGGGGATGTTGTTGTCTGGCAGTGGTGCTACCAATATTTTTAAAATGATTTCTGTCGATTTAGTTCCAACAGGATTTGTTGTGCGTTGGAATAGCACTCTAGGAAAAACTTATGCTGTGATGACAACAGATAATTTAATGAGTAATTCCTGGCAGATTGCTGTCAATGGAACCAATGCTAATTACCAGAGTATTGTCAAAGCTGCTGCAGATGGTGAACTGGAATATATTGATCAAGATGGCATTACAGGAACAAATAGGTTTTACAAACTTGTTGCTTATGACGTTCCTGATAAAATGGTTTTGATTCCCGGAGGTATGAATAGCGGAACAAATTATTTAGTTGCAGGAGACATTTATTATGATTGGTATCCGAGTAGTTATTCATTAACTTGTGCCTTTTTTTATATGGATAGGACAGAGGTGACAAATGATGAGATGATTCGAGTTATGCAATGGGCTTATGATAATGGCAAACTTATTGTTTCCAGTATCAGTGTGAAGAATGCACAGGGTAATCAGCAGGAGCTGTTAGACTTAGATGCTAGTTATTGTCGTATCACTTGGAGTGGAAGCACATTTGGAGTAAAAAGTACCAAAGGTAGTGGGTATCCATGTGTTGAGGTTAGTTGGTATGGTTCATTAGCTTATTGTAATTATCGCAGTGAGATGGATGGACGAACTCCTTGTTACAATTTAAGTGATTGGAGTTGTAATACCAGTGCAAATGGATATCGTTTGCCTTCAAGTAGTGAGTGGGAATATGCTGCAAGAGGTGGATTAATAAGTAAACGTTTTCCGTGGGGGGATACCATTGACCATAATAAGGCAAATTATTATAGTGTGTGGGTCAACGGTTCTCCTATGTACAGTTATGATGTAAATTCTACTGATGGATATCATCCTGCTTATTATGATGGTGAATATCCTTATACAAGCCCCGTTGAGAGTTTTGCTCCAAATGGTTATGGACTTTATGATATGGCAGGAAATGTTGCGGAATGGTGCAATACCACGTCAGGAGTGAAACGTGTTGTTTTGGGTGGCAATTGGTTCAGCTACCCTAACTACGTGCGTTGTGGTAGGGAGTACTCGTACAACCCAATCAGCACTGACTGGAGCATCGGTTTGCGTCCTATCTGCCGTTAAATATTCTCATCTACTCCCTTATTATTAACAGCATGGTTTCGTGAATGGCGAATGATTCAAGCTGTGGGATTGGAAAAGATGGACAGAATGGACGAATATGGACGAGATGGACAGAATGGACAAACACGGAGAGAGGTCAGAGAATGTAGAACATTCAATGATGAATGGAAGACACTGCTGTGGGCGAAAAAGAAACTGTAAACGGTAAAGGGTAAACTGTAAACGATGGTGTTGCTTCGCAACTTATCTTAATAAATACTGGCGGAGCTTTCCTACCCACGGAGTGAACCATTTACCATTTACTATCAACCATTTACTATTTACCATTTACAGTTTCTTTATTTACAGCAAATCGGAAAATGGATTTGAGTTGAAGTCAGATTTTTTCTGAGATTTCTGAGAGCTGTTATTGTTTTTGTTGCCACTGTTTTTTGGCTGTGTTCTTTTTGTTGCCGCAGCGGGTCGTTCACCAGGGTTTTTCTTCATGGACAGAGATATACGTTTACGTTTTTTATCAATTTCCATGACAGTAACTTCAACTTTTTGGTGAACCTTTAATATTTCAGCTGGATTTTCAATAAAATGGTCTGCGATCTCACTGATATGTACAAGGCCATCCTGATGAACACCAATATCAACAAAAGCACCAAAGTTGGTTACATTTGTTACAATGCCAGGAAGTTTCATTCCTGGGTTTAGGTCTTCCATACTCTGTACGGTCTCTTCGTATGCAAATGCTTCAAATTTCTTTCTTGGGTCACGGCCAGGTTTTGCAAGTTCTTTAATGATATCATTAAGGGTTGGTAGACCAGTTTGGTCTGTAACATATTGTTTTAGGTCAATAGATTGGGTGATTGTGTTATTCTCGCCAATCAAATCTTTTATTTCAACACCTTTGTCTTTGGCCATCTGTTGAACAATTTTATAACTTTCAGGATGAACCCCACTTGAATCAAGAGGGTTCTTAGCATTTCCAATACGCATAAATCCGGCGCACTGTTCAAATGTCTTAGGTCCAAGTTTTGCAACTTTTTTGAATTCAGCTCGCGATTTAAATGGGCCATTTTCATTTCTGTGGTTTATTACGTTCAAGGCCAGTGATGGTCCAAGACCTGAAACGTATGACAAAAGTTGTTTACTTGCTGTATTAACTTCTACACCTACATTGTTCACACAGGANATAACAGATTCATCNAAGCTTGTTTTGAGTTTGTTTTGGTCAACATCATGCTGGTATTGTCCAACGCCAATGGATTTTGGGTCAAGTTTTACAAGTTCTGATAGAGGATCCATAAGTCTTCTTCCAATTGAAACTGAACCTCTAACAGTTACGTCCTGATCAGGAAATTCTTCTCTTGCTTCTTTTGATGCTGAGTATATTGAAGCACCACTTTCGTTTACCATAACAATAGCTTCTAGTTCTTTGGCTATTGGAAGAGATCTTATGAATTTTTCAGTTTCTCTACCACCTGTGCCGTTACCAATTGCAATTGCTTCAATCTTAAAATGTTTGACTAAATTTGTTATGATTTCAACAGCTTCTGTAAGTTCTTTAGGAGATTTGCTGATATAGATTACGCTGTTAAATAGAAGTTTTCCTTGTTTGTCTAGACAGACAGTTTTTGAACCAGTTCTGAACCCTGGGTCTATAGCTAAAACTGCTTTTTGTCCAAGAGCAGATTCCATAAGAAGTTCTTTTATGTTTTTTACAAAAACTTTGATAGCTTCGTCATCTGCTTTTTCTCTTAGCATCATTCTTGTTTCAACTTCCATTGACATTGACAGGAGTCTGGAATAACAATCTTTGATTGCAAGGTTCATCTGCTCGGTTGTTTTGTTTGAGCCTTTGATTACTTCTCTTGTAATGAGCTGAATGGCTTCATCTTCTGCAGGACGAATGAATAGGGAGAGCACACCCTCTTTCTCCCCTCTAAACATTGCAAGGACTCTATGGCTTGGAGCTTGTGATGCAGGTTCAGACCAGTCAAAATAGTCTTTGAATTTTTCGCCGACTTCTTCTTTGCCTTTGAGCATCTTTGATCTTATGGCAGAATTTTTTTCAAAGAATGTTCTGGTTATCTGGCGAATATCTTTGTCTTCATTAATATATTCAGCAATAATGTCACGAGCACCAGCAAGGGCTTCATCACTATTATGTACTTCTTTTTCTTTGTTTATATATTCTGATGCCATAGCTTCTGGATCAGTATTATCAGATTGATCCATAATAATCTTTGCCAGTGGTTCAAGCCCTTTTTCTTTTGCAATTGTTGCTCGTGTGCGACGTTTTGGTCTGAAGGGCAGGTATATATCCTCTAAGACCGATAGTGTTTCAGCTCCTGCAATTTCAACTCTCAGTTCGTCTGTAAGCAGTTCTCGTTCGTTTAGTGATTTCAGAATGGAATCTTTTCTGTGGTCAAGAGCTTCGAGTTGATCATAGCGTTGGCGAATATTTCCAAGCTGAACTTCGTCCAGATTACCTGTTACCTCTTTTCTGTATCTAGAAATAAAAGGAACGGTTGCTCCTTCATCCATAAGTTTTAGGGTTGCCATTACTTTTTGAGGTGCAATCTTAAGTTCAGTTGCTATTGATATTATATGCTGTTCATTCATATATCGGGAAGTCTCCGTTTAATTTAAATTGTTTTTATAATTTTGCAATTATATACAACACATAGTAATAAATCAAGAAATAAGAGTTCTATCCGCAGGGAAAAAGTTCTACGGTCTAAGAAAACTTGAGTTAAGAACAAATGGACGTCCAACATATAACATTCAATCTCCAATGATGAATAAAAGATACCTCTCCGTCCTCGCACACTACGAAAGGGAAGAGAGACAGGAACTTTTGACAGCAATAAGTGCAACGAATGGCCTACCTCGTCCACCTTCGATAAAGTTCTAAGGTCTATGTTCTAAGGTCTAAGTTGCACTGCTGTGGGTAGGAACGGTCAAGCCCGTGTATGAAAGATTAGTTGTTTAGGAGCACTTGCTAACCAGAAGAGGGCGGGGCAGAAGAAGGAAAAAGGAAAGAGAAAAAAGGAAGCAATGAGGAAAAGGGAGGAGGGGGAATGGGATTCCGCTTTAGTGGGAGAGAACAAAAAGGCGAAAAAGTGGTTCAAGAGGCAAATAAGTTGACAAAAAGGACTTTAACTGGTATTCTTTTGGCACTTTTTTAATATTAAACAAGTGGTATGATTTTATTATTAGTATAATAAGAGAGGATAGAGATGGCTATAAAATTAAAACCGAGAGACAAAGTAGTTAATTGGATTAACAGTCAAGTTTCAGGTCAGTTTTTGAGGGATGGAGACAATTTACCTTCAGAGAGAAGTTTATCGGAAGAGCTTGGAGTTTCCCGGACAGCAGTTCGTGGAGCATTGGATTATTTAGAAGAGAGAGGTGATCTTGTTTCTACAGGTCAGGGCAAAGCAAGAAGAATATCAAATGTGAGGGTTAAAGTAATGGCAAAGAAGAAAGTTTTAGCGAGAAAGTTGTTTGGCACAGATGGTATTAGGGGAACAGCGAATGAGTATCCGATCATACCAGAGATAGCGTTAAAGGTGGGCAAAGCGATTGCGGCAGAATTCAGGACTGCGGGTCACAATAATAATGTTGTAATCGGAAAAGATACCAGGTTGTCGGGTTATATGCTTGAGACAGCATTGACCAGCGGATTGGTATCGATGGGAATGAATGTTTTATTGGTTGGTCCGGTTACCACGCCGGCCGTTGCACATTTAACCAGAAGTATGGGGGCAGCAGTGGGGATAATGCTAACGGCATCTCATAACCCTTATACAGATAATGGAATTAAGATTTTTGGTTCAGATGGCTACAAGCTTTCGGATGAACATGAAGCAAGAATAGAAGAGATGATTATTAATGGAGTAGCTTTAGAAGGAGTAAATAAATTCAAGATAGGTAAGGCACTTAGGATTGAAGATGCACGTGGTAGATATATTGAATTTGCTAAGACAGCCTTAAACAATATTTCTTTGAAGGGACTGCGTATCGTTCTTGATTGTGCAAATGGCAGCGGGTATTTTCTTGCTCCACTAATTTTTAAAGAATTAGGTGCAGAAGTTATTAAGCTTTCAGTAGATCCAGATGGAATAAATATTAATCATAAATGTGGAGCTACATATCCTGAGAAGATGGCAAAAGCAGTGGTTGCCCATAATGCAGATGTTGGGATTGCACTTGATGGAGATGCAGACAGAGTAATTTTCTGTGATGCAAAGGGAAATATTGTTGATGGCGACAAAATTTTGGCAATGTGTGCGATTGAGATGAAGAATCAGGGAAATCTTGAAAACAATACATTAGTTGTTACTACAATGTCTAATATTGGTTTACATATAGCTATGAAAGAGCATGGCATTAAAACAGTTACTACAGATGTTGGAGACAGGTATGTAATAGAATCAATGCGCGAGAATGGTTATAATCTTGGTGGCGAGCAGAGTGGTCATATTGTTTTCGGGGATTTTGGGACAACTGGAGATGGAATTGTTTCAGCATTAAAAGTGCTGGAATTGATGCATGAATCAGGAGAGAGTGTTGAAGAACTTTCCAAATGTATGAGACAGTATCCACAAACACTTGTAAGTTTGCCAGTCAAAGAGAAACGACCAATTGAAGAGCTGACAAAATTAAACAAAGAGATTTATAAATGTCATATGGAGCTTGGAGATCAGGGACGAACGGTTGTGCGTTATTCAGGAACAGAGAGTAAGATCAGGTTATTGGTTGAAAGTGCAGAGCAGGATTTGACAGACAAATGGATTGACCGGTTGACTAAGGCAGTTTTAGAGGAGATAGGTTAATATGATTACGTTTATTAATGCAGATGAGAATATATTAAGGCATTGTGAGCCTATAACATCTTCAATGAGTATTGGAGATGTTCAAGTGGCTGGTTCGACATTCAGAGAATTACAGATTTCAAACTATAACAAAGCTTCAGCAGTATGTAGAGATATAAATGATAAAGAGATATACTGTATGGAAAATGCACTAGTTTCTGTGGAAACTATGGTTAAGCTTTTAGAATCGACAGAAGAATTTAGAATATGTGATGGTGAGAAAGTACTTGCGTATTATTCTAAGAATAGTTGTGATGTTATTGATGCCTGTGAAGACGATTTTTTCATACAATATTCCTGGGATTTTTTATCAGTAAATGAGACGCTGATTAAAGATATTAAGAGTGAGATGTCTGGAGAAGTTCATGCATCAGCAGTGATTGAAGGAGAGGTTATAGCAGGGGAAGGAACAAGAATTTTGCAGGGAGTATTCATTGAAGGAAATACAATTTTTGGTAAGAATTGCAAGATTGGTCCGAACTGCTATATACGAGGAAACAGTTATATTGGAGATAATTGTCATATTGGTCAATCAGTAGAGATAAAGAATTGTATTATTATGAATGGTTCAAGCATTGGACATTTAAGTTATTGTGGTGACAGTATTATTGCACAGAGAGTTAATTTTGGAGCAGGAACAATAACCTCTAATGTGCGTCATGACGGAAAGAATCATAAGTCAATGATTGATGGAGAGCTTGTTGATACCGGACGTCGAAAGATGGGAATGATAATTGGTTCGGATGTTCATACAGGGATTAACACGAGTTTTTATCCCGGCAGAAAGATTTGGCCTGGGATGTGGACTAGGCCTGGGGATGTTGTGGAGAGGGACTTGAGATAAATGCGAAAATTCGAAAATGCGGAAATTGAGGATTCCGCTGTAGCGGAAGAGGACAAAAGGGCGAGGCAGGCCTAGCCCGTACAGTGGGGGGGGGAAGAAATGCGAAAATGCTAAAATTCGAAAATGCGNAAATTGAGGATTCCGCTTTGGCGTAAGGGAAGAAAGGGGAAGGNAGAGACGCGATAAATCACGTCTGTAGGGGGAAAGGGGAAGGGGGGAATGGGCGGACACAAGGCCCGCCCCTACGATATTATCTGATTTGGCGTACACTTCTGTACTGACCATGATACTGGCTTGCCAGGCCTTTAAGGAACGAGCCGCCGTCTGATTCAATCTGGTATCCGATGCAGAAGATTACAGGTTCGTCCACTCCTTTTGGTTTATATTCTTTATCATACATCAGACCCAGATATTTCACAAAATCAGCAAGAGTCCAGTATCCAGCGTTTGGTGCAGGCGGAGGGGTTGGTCGAGGTCTGTTAAATCCACCGACATGAACCGTTTCCCAGTATCCTTCTCTAGCTTTTGTAGGCTGTTGTCCTTCTTTTGGCGGACCTGAAGAAGCTTTTACAGGTGGAATCCAAACTTTTTGAGCATCACCTGCAGGAGCGGCAGCTCTAGCTTGATTCCATGAGTCAACAGCACCCTGATTGTTGTCAAACCACTGTTGACGTTTGTTTTGATATGCTTCCATCTGCTGGGGGGTAAGCGCTTTTTCAACTCTAGGAATACCATCACTGATAATCATAATAGTATCAGCACCTTGAGCAAAAGCACCAGTTAGGGCAAGGTCAAGTCTTGTTGTTCCGCCAACGGCTCTAAGGTCGCCAAAGTTTTCACTTTCAATGTTGCCGGAAGTTAATCCCCAATTGCCGTTAACATTAAACGGGCGAATAAACATCTTGGCATCATTCTTATACTTTTCATTTGCAATAATCATTTTAGGAGTCATTGATTCAGCGGCATCAGCAAAAGCGATTACCGTGAAAAGCGATCCCGGAGATAGGGCATCTATAACATCTTCAATTCTTTGTTTAACACGCAGATATCCAGAAACGCCACCTTTTTCTTCTTCGACCATACTTACGGAAACATCGACCAGGATAGCAATTTTTTCACCTTTAGCTTTAAGACCAAAGAAATTAACAGATGACACACCACTACCGAAGCCGTGAGTACCATATCCTGTACCAAGTCCTGCACCCATACCTTTTCCAGTAACAGCTTTAAATTTTGGTTGAAAGGTTGTATGCAGGGTTTTCGGGTCAGCTTTTATTTCAGGTAGATTAATAGAAGTTTTTTTCATTGCAGTCATTCTAGGAATAACAGAAGGTCTACTTGAACTACGCTGTTTTTTCTGCACCTTAACTTTATGTTCCAGTATTCTTGGTTCATATTTTTTTGTAGGAGGAGGGGCAACAAAAACGGCTGGTTCCTCTTTTTTTGCGGTCATAATGACATAGCCGCCAAATACAGCCAGTCCAACAAGAGTAATCATCAGTGCAGTTAAGAAAGAATACATCATAATTTGTTTTCTTTTTCTTGATAACTGGTAATGTCCCAAGCCTGAAATCATTATATCTTTATTTATTTTTTCTTTTGGATTGTTCATATTATTTAACCTGTTACTCAAGTGACGTTGTAAAAGTTACATTTTTAATTCCTGCATCAGCGCAGGCATTCATAACATCAATGATTCTTTGATGTTCGGATTCTCCGGCGGCCCAGATTGTAATTAGAGCCTTATTTTTAGAAGCATCAGATGCTTGACGATATCTTGTTAGAGTTTGTACGAGATCCGGAATTTCATTTTTGTCTGGGGTACCATATTCGCTTCCGTTCAGATATATTCTTCCATTTTCTCTAACTTCAATAATTTGTTCATCGGGCATATCAACAGCAACAGCCTGTTGTACTACACCCGGCAGTTCAAGACTCAAGTCACCTTCAGACTTAACCAGACTTGCTGTTACCATAAAGTAAACCAGCAGCAGGAATACCATATCGATTAGCGATGCAACATCTAAGACAGGGTCCTCAATTTGAGAATGTGAAAGTTTCATAATTAATCTCCCGGTATAAAAGCACCAAATATAAAATTATCAAATCCATTTTCAGCCAAAGAGTTCATCACTTTGCTTACGTATTTATGATGGGTTTTCTGATCAGCTCTAATATATACCTTCATATTTGGTGTTATCTGTATTTCAGATTTGGCAATATCTTTGAGTTCATCAATTGTTACGAGTTGGCTACCACAATAAATAGTTCCATCAGTAGTAATATTAACAATAAAACGATCCGGACGTTCTTTTGGAACAACGGCCTTTGTAGCGGTTGGGATTTCCAGAGGTATACTCTGTACCACACTCATGTGGGATGCACACATAAAGAATACGAGCAGCAAAAACACCATGTCAATCATGGGAGCCATCTCAAATTGTGCATCACCTTCTTGTGCTAACGGTATTTTCATAATTAATCCAAAATTATTTTTTAATTGCAACAGTCAATGTGTGTAGTAAGTTACCTAAAACTCTTCCAAGTCTTGTAACGTTTGTATTATACTTTCCTTTTAAATAAAAGTACAAAAACATTGCGGGTATGCCAATTATCAGACCTGTAGCAGTTGTAACCATAGCTTCACCAATGTTTCCAGCAAGCAATTCCGGTTTGCCCATGCCGCCTTGTCCAATTTTCTGGAATGCTTTAATCATACCACTAACAGTACCAAGCAGTCCAAGCATAGGAGAGATTTGAGCAATAATAGAGAGATAACTAATAGATTTCAGACCGGATGCAGTTTCTTCAATAGAAGCTTCTTCCATTGCTTTTTCCATATTAGAGACATCATCCAAACCTATAGATACCTGGTCAAGTCTTTGAAGGCCTGCACCAAGAATATTAGTCATTAGCCCGGGGTTGCTTGCGCAAGTAGTTTTTGCCTGTTCGATATTCAGGGTTGACAAAGCATCATCAAGAGGAGGAATAAGTTCAGGGGTAAGCATTTTTTTATCTCTTGCAATAATGAATCCATAAGCACCGAGCCCTAGAGTTGCAATAAAGCATATAGCTAGAGGGTACATGAGCATACCACCTTGTTTAAGTATATCCATAAAAGTAGTTTTTGCCGGAGCCGTTTCTGCTACGATACCTTTTTCAACTTCCTGAGCACATATAGGAGTTACAAATGCGGCAACGCAAAGAGCAATTCCAGCAATGAGTGTTAATCTTTTTATTTTAGTCATGTTATTTCCTTTTTAATTTGAGACGCGATAAATCTCGTCTTTACATGAGGCGCGGTAAATCTTGTTTTTAGTTATTCGCCAAATTTTTCAAACAGTTCCTCGTCGTTATCAAGCGCCGGGGTTTTTGTTGCATCCGGTTCTTTAGTATTTTCTTCATCCTCTTTATTTTGTTCAAGTTCTTCCAGATATTTTTTTTCTTTTTTAGCATCAAGTAGTTCTTCGACCTGTTTATTGATATCTTCAGAGAATCCAAAGAAGACATTTTCAAGAGGTTGTTGTTCTTTTTTTTCTGTAAGTTTTTTATCTAAAATGGATGTTAGATTAATTAGAGCAGTTTCTTCCCATTCGGTGTTGGGAAATATTTTTGCAATTTCATAGTAGACATCTCTTGCTCTGTACCAGTTATCTAGTTTTCCATAGCATTTTGCGGTCATAAGTAGAGCATCCGGGAAAGTGTCAATATCCTTGTTTTCAAAATCAACAGACATTACAGCTGCATCTATTGCTGCCGGATAGTTAGTTTGTTGCCAAGCAATATATGATTTGTTGAGCCAATATAGCCCCATAGCCATATCGCCTGGACGGGGTTTGTCCATTGAGTCAAGTTTGAATTCTGCAGTTTTTATTTTTCCCATTCTAATCAAGCATTTTATTCCTTTCAGATCAGAGAGAAGACCATAGTATGTCCAGTCAGCACGTCTTAGATAGCGATATAAGTTGTATGCATACTCATACTGTTTTTTCACATACTCTTTTTGTTTTTCTGTTTCTGCAAATTCAGCATTTTTGTCGCATTCATACATAAGATAAGTTGCCATTTGGAAAGCTGGTTCTATTGCATTATTATCGGGCAGATTAAGGTAGGGCAAACAAGGTTGTAATTTATTAAACATTAAGTTAAATGCTTTTCTCCACTGTTTTCTACTGATGTATTGTGAAACATCTCCGTAGCTAAGTCTTAAGTCAGTAAACCATGCAGAATCGATTTGAGAGAGTTCGATTCTCGTAGTTGCTGTTGATGTTCCAGAACTAGCTTTAACGACAATAAAGTCTTTTCCGAAGCCGCAAGCATTAACAGTAATTGCTTTATCTCCATTTTTGATTCTAATTGATACATCTTCAGTTTTTGTATAGCTTTGTGCATTAACAAAAGTCACACATAAAACAGCAATTATAATATAGAATATTTTGTTCATTTTCTTCCTTATAAATTTTTCAAAAGTTCTTTTGCATTTTGAGCTTCCGGTGTTGCATTCATTTCCGGCATACTGAGCATTTCATTAATAACTTCTTTTGCTTTATCTGGTTGATACATTTTTTGCAGGCATATAGCTCTTTGATAGTATGCTTTAGCAGCCCAGTTAATATATCGTGAATACATTATATAAATTCTTTCATAATAGGCACTAGCTTTAGCAAATTCATTTTGTTCAAAGTGAGCTTCACCTCTGCCGTATAGGGCTTCAGGCCAGTTTGGTTTCCACCCCTTAACCCCCAGAACCTGTTTGAAAGATTCATCAGCTTTTTCGTAGTCTTTTTTAGCGATGTATAACCAACCAAGTTTAAGCAGAGCCTGGCTAGCTTCACCACTACTTGCGTAGACTTCTCGTATGACATTTAGATTTTCTTCAGCCTGTTGATAAAGAGCATTAGCTTTTTTTGTCTCTTTTTCTTGTTTTGCCTGATTAATATAATCGTCAGCAATGACCATTCTAGCATCAAGGGCGTAATCAGTTTCAGTATATTTATCAATAATATGATTTGCGATTTTAAGGGCAAAGTTCATATCGCCATCTGCAACAGCGGTATCTAGCATGAATTGACAAACAGCCGGACTTGCATATGGGAGAGTAGCTTCATCTCGCATAGAGTCCATAATTCGTTCTCTAGCATTTGTACTAATACTAGTACTGTATAGCATTGTTCTTTTGAGGCGAGTTGTAAGAGTTTTCTGGTCCTTTTTTACAGCGTTAACATAAGCATCTTTTAGCTCCTGCCATGCAAGATCAGATGTTTCTTTGTCAGCTCTTTTGGCTCTTCCAATCCATTCATCCAGGATCATATCGACACCGATAGCAGTTGAGTCATCACCAAATCTTTCGACCGCAGTAAGGTAATATTTCATTGCATAACCTTGTTGTCCACTATTCCATAGCGAGTAACCAATCCAATATATAGCTAAAGGAATGTTTGAACCTTCTCTTCTTTTTTTAATATATTTTTTATAATGGTCAATTGCCGCCTGATATCTTTCATCTTCAACCAGGATTTTTCCGGCTTGGAAAGAGGCATGATTGTATAATTCAATATTCAGATTAGTAAAAGTAGCAGCCTGGTCGTAATACATTACAGCGTCATCAAGTCTACCGTCGACACCAGCGATATCGCCCCGAGTAAGAATTGCTTCGCATACATTTTCATTTTTTGGATATTTTGTAATAAACTCATTAAGTCTTTTATCAGCGTCTTCAAATTCAGAGAGCCCATAAGAACATACGGCTCTTCTATATGAGCCATCTTCTGCATATATATTGCCTGGGTAGCTATCGAGTACGATATCAAAGAAGCTTACGGCATTTGTATAGTTTCCATCAAAGAGATAAGACATAGCAATCCAGTAAGTTGCAGGTTCTCTTAGTTCAGTTGCAGGATAATCTTTAAGCATTTCAGTCAGCCATTGAACAGAGTCTTTAAGTTGTTCTTCCATGAAAGATGCGTATCCAAGAAGGAACTTACATTCAGCCCCTGAAGAGTGCTGTGGATTTATTATTAGGGTTTCGGAGAGATGGGATATAACCATTGGCCAATCTTTTTGTTTTGCATATAGCTGTCCCATCATTATAGTAAGAGGATCAAAATATTCGCCACCCGGGAAAGTTTCCATATATTCTCTACCAATTTTAAATGCCTTTGTCCAAGGTGTAATCATTGTTGCACATTGGAATGCAGTGTAAAGAGCTTCGTCAGATTCTCTACCTTCGGTAATACCATGAAGGTAATAGAACATTTCGCCGGCTTCACGATATCTCATCATTTCCATATAGCCACGGGCAATACGAAACAGCAGTTCTTTGTCATAATTATCAATTTCATCAAGAGCTTCCAATTGAGCTTCCACTTCGCCAATTGTTTCCTGCATACGAATTAAAATACGGGGGTCTCCAACACTTAATTTTTTAAGGAGGTCAACACGTCTATTAAGGTATTCCAGGAATTCTTCTGTTCTAACGAAAATGAGGTCATAAGAATATACCATTCGATAGATCCACAATGCGTCTTTATATCTTTCTTCACCAAACAATTGATCAGCAGCTTCCAGAGCAGCCATGTTAAAGGCAACGGATCTTGAAGCAAAAGAGTTTCGAGTTAAAATGTATGGAGTAAGAGGATATAGGTTATCAAGATCAAGTACTTTCAGATATGCAGTTGCCAAGAGTGTAGCGGCCCAGTTTTTTCGTAGGAAGTCATTGGCATTATTGTATACAATTTTAAGGGGTTCAATCGCATCAGACCAATTGTCTTCTGCAAGATATGAACGTGCTATACCGGAATAGAGGTCGGCTTTTAAAGATGCATTGTAGTCATAGCGTCTATCAGCAGCTTCATATGCATTAATAGCCTCTTTATGTTTTTCTCTAAAGCGTAGGGAATCGGCAATATATAGAGTTGCATCCGGTGTTTTAAAACCGTGTGGATAGCGTTTGAGATATTCCTGGAAAGCTTTATCGGCAGCACTGAATTGACCAGTTAAGAAGTAGCATATACTAATATTATAATATACCATTTCCATGCTTGTAACAATTTTGGAGTCTTTTTCATCTTTATACCATTCGATTAGCTGCATAAAAGGAGGGATTGCATCCATATACAAACCTTTTTGCATTCTATCACCAGCTTCAAGGCGAACTTCTCTTGGTGTAGATTGAGCAAATGTATTATCTAGAGTGAAAAAAAACAAAATTATAACAACAATTAAAAGCTTTCTAAACATATCTTCCTTATTGTAGAGATTAAAATTAGCAATTTAGAATCTAAGATGTGTAAGGATAATCTAAATGAGGAAAGAAATCAATAAAAAAAATGAGGAGGATTGTTTTTTGTTAGCTGGTGGGATAGACTTCCGCTATAACGGAAGAGAACAGGGGGGGGATGGGGGAAGAGGGGAAAGAAAGTGTAAAGGGAAAAGAGAAAAGGGTGAAGAAGGAAAGAGGAAGGAGGGAGAAGGAGTTGCAAGTGCGCGAGTTGGGGGAGAGGGGGAAGGANGGGAGAAGGGAAAAATGCGGAAATGTAAGAATTAAGATTGAGTTTGAATNTTTTTTTATGTATTATGTAATCAAATTAATAAAAGGGATTTAAAGATGAAAACACATAAGTTGATTTTGCCGGAGCACTTGAATAATTATGGATATTTATTTGGTGGATATATGATGCAGTGGATTGATGAACACGCTTTTATTGTAGCCACGCTTCAGTATCCAGGAAACAAGTTTGTCACAATTGCATTGGATAATGTTGTTTTCAAAAAGACAATTACTCAGGGCTCAATACTTATATTTGATATAAACGAAGTGAAAAAGGGAAATACCTCTATCACGTATAATGCCAAGGTATTTGCACGTCATATTCAGAGCAATGAGGACACATTTGTATTTGAGACAAATATTACCTTTGTGAATGTGGATGAGAATGGTAATAAGAGTAAGATAAGGACAATGAACTCAGAGTTCGAGAATGGGTTGTTTTGAATTGACTGAAAATTGATGGGACGGACGGGAGGGATCCATGCTTCGCCTAAAGGCTACGCAGGACGCGGCGGGACGGATGTGTTTCCGCTTTAGCGGAAGGGAACGGGGGAAAAAGTGTAAAGGGGGAAGGGGAATCATCCATGCTTCGCCTGAAGGCTACGCAGGACTAAAGAGAGAGGGGAAAATGAATATCCAATATCGAACAAGGAATATCCAATGATGAAGGGAAGATACCCCTCCGTCCACGCTACCATTTTGTTCTTTAATAAACAAAATGATGGCGTGGCCACCTCCCCTAAACAGGGCAGGAGCACTTGCGAACCGGAAGTGGGCTTTACTTTTGGGGGGGAATGCGAAAAGAGGGGCGGACACAAGGCCCGCCCGTACGGGGGAATTCGTTTATCGTTGTTCGTTTGTCGTTGATCTTGAAGAGGGGGAGAATATAGGGCATGCGACGAGGTGGTCTTCTGTTACTTTTTCAAGGGTGCAGGGATTTGTGTTTTGCATTGATCCTGAGCGTACATGCACCTTGTATGGAATCTNCATCCGCTTGGAGGGTTAATCGGAGATGGAACTTCTCCNNNTAANGTTATCTTTTCTTTTTTTATTTTATCAATGGTTGGTACAGCAGAGATTAGAGCTTTTGTATATGGGTGGATTGAGTGGTTTATTATTGTGTCAACGGGACCCTGTTCAACAATTTGTCCTGCATACATTACGGCGATATAATCAGATATGTGTGCAATTATACTAATATCATGTGAAATGAATATATATGAAAGCTGTTTTTTTTCTTTTAACTTTGTTAGAAGGTTTATAACCTGAGCCTGTACAGAGACATCTAATGCACTTACAGCTTCATCACATATAATTATTTCGGGTTTTGCAGATAGAGCTCTGGCAACTGAAATTCTTTGGCGTTGACCTCCCGAGAATTCATGTGGGTATCTATGAAGAATTTTGTCTGAAAGTCCAACACTGTTTAGTAGTTCTATAGCATATGATTCTTTTTCATTTTTTGAAATTAATTTATGAAAGATTGCAGCTTCGGTTATTAGATCCATAATTGTCATTCCCGGATTCAAGGAGTTAAACGGATCTTGAAAGACCATTTGAATGTTTTTTCTTATTTTTTTCAATTGGTTAGAAGAAGATTTGAGCAGGTTGCGATCCTTATACATTATAGTTCCTGAGCAACTTTTTTCCAAAAGCATTATTGCTCTNGCNAGNGTTGATTTTCCGCACCCTGATTCACCTACAACGCCAAGAGTCTGATTTTCTTTTAAGGTTAGGGATAGGCCGTCGACGGCTTTTACATAATCCACGGTTTTGGCGAACAAGCCCTGTTTTACGGGGAAGTATACTTTTAGGTCTTCAATTGTTAATGTTGTTTTATTCATTTCGGTGCATTATATAGTGTATAGTTCGTAGTGTACAGAAATTTAATTGAAAAATTAAAGATGGGAGATTCAGGAGGGGCGAGGCAGGCCTAGCCCGTACAGTGGGGAGGAAAGAAAGGGAAAAGGGAAAAGGGGATTCCGCTTTGGCGGAAGAGAATGGGGGCAGACACGAGGCCTGCCCGTACGGGGATGGGGAGATTTATTTTATCTTTCGCATAATTTTCTGTAGTTACAATATGGGCATAGGTATGTTTTTTCACACAAGGGAAACTCAGTTTTATTTTTCGGAATATTATTTTCTACGTCTATGCAGAGTTTATACATTTCCTGAGTTTCATCTCTTATTTGTTCAGCAAGTTTTAGGATGTCTTCATCGGTTGCTTCGATTGACATTTCAGAGTATTCAGGATATAGATAGACATCAACCGGTTTTATTGCGTATTCGGAGAATGCAGTGTCACCGAAATGTTCTTTTGCCCACGCAGCATAGCCAAGGAGTTGTTTGCTATGCTTATATTCATCTTTTTTGCCAGTTTTCCAATCTAGAATAATAATTTCATTATTAAATGGCAGAAGAAAGTCAACCTTACAATATGCTTTTAATCCACCTAGACGAACTTCTCCAAATCCAGGAGGTTCAACAATCCAGTCTTTACAGCTATCTATTGCCTGTTCAGAAGCCCATTTAAAACGTTCAGATGTTATAAGGTTTACCAGGCATGCATTTACCTTTTCTTCAATGTTAGCCGGCGTTACTTCATCCAACTGCTTGTAGTAGACTTCTGAAAATGTTCTTGAAGTTCCACGTTTAATCGCTTTCGCAGTGAAGTCTGCAAATTTTTGCTGGTTGATAGGGCTAGGTGATTGTTGAAGTCTTTTGAACAGGGCTTCAATTACATCATGCACAACACTACCAGTTTCGAGAGGAATAGATGTAAGCTTTTTTAGAAAATCGATTTCTTCGCGACCAAATTCAGTATCAAATTTTGCATAATACTGATAGTAATATTTTCTTTTGCAAAAATTAAATGTATCGTATCTGCTTGCCGACCAACCTAGAATAGAGGTGAAAGGGTATTTTTTTAGATTTGCCATGATGTTTCCTTTTTGTTAATTTGCAGAGTTAATGGTTCAATATTATCAATCATATTTAATGAAAGATTAATTTTGCCGACTAGTGTATTTTCGCCTTCTTTAATGTTTATTTTAGCCAGTCCGTTTTTTTCAAAAGAGACATAAATGTCTGCTTTTTGTGAGAAATTTTTTGTTTCCTCTGCGGGTTCAATTCTTATCATTATAGCAGATGTTAAGATTTCTTCATCTTTAGGAAAGATTTGAGTTATTGTAGATATTTGAGTAGCAATTTCATCAGCGAAGAGATTACCTTTTAGATCAGACATGTCCTTGCCAGCATGAGATTTTATTGAAATTTGTCGTTCACCAGGTCTATTAATAGACAGTTTTTTATTTTTTATTAGAGAAAAGAGAGTAATTTTGTCATCAATATTCAGCCAATTAGAATTTGTATTTATCAACTCTTTTTTAGATCCATATCCATTTAGAGTAAATTTATTATTATCTGTGGTATATACTCTTTGATTCTGGTTGAAGATATCATTTGG
>JGI1221J11331_1000089_pt1 | contig 25562 bp, 45 predicted proteins | sample LakVidmifraction_4_FD_11331 | JGI IMG/M metagenome (IMG submission 11331) | reverse complement strand
GGGAGCGAAGAACTTCCGTGTTCCATTCCATTGTTTCTTTAAGCTTTCTTTGTGGTGGAAAGGGCCATACGTTTGGCATTAGCTGACACCCACTGCGCGAATGGTTTCGGGGTTGCTTTTAATAACGTTCATTATTATTTCTTCCCCTGCACTTGAACCCAAGTAGTCCTCTAAAACGGAAGGGTCTATGCTGTTTACGATGCGAATGTTAGTTTGTGGTTTTTCTTGCGCTTGTGTANNCGCGTNAGCGCTTTCCCCGCCCCGTAGTGCTTCCGCAGTTTCCCGCCTGCTCTTAACGTTAGTCGGGCCGGACACAAGCTCAGGTCCAAACTCACCCACAAGGCCAACCTTACCCTGTGGTATTACACCACCATTATCGTAGGCCCCGGAATAGCTTGTTCCACTTATGGTACTAACGATGCCCGCTGTCGCCGCTACAACGGTCCCCATCGCCCCGAGGTTTGCAGGGAAGGGTAATGCGGCAGCGTTTGCAATACCTTGCTGGATCTTTATTACAGCGTCTGCAATCGCGAAGGCTTTGCTTGCTGCGAACATAACCTTAAAGATGCCGCTTTGCTCTCCTGCAAAGGTTTTTGCAAGCCCAGCAAGCCCACCAAAAAGTTCGGAACTGCTTTGGAAGATTGTTGACATACGTTCCTTCTCAAGTGCAGATAACCGCTCGTTCCTGTTACGGGTAAGCTCTTCCTCAAGTAGTGTACGCTCTTCTTCAGTTATTGCAGTGTTGTTTAGAATAAGCTCTTTTCGCGCAAGGTAGTATTCTTCAAGCTGCACAAGTTGCTCTTCGAACGTATCAGGGTTAGCAAGATCGCCTAATGCTTGCGTTGCAAACTCTTCATCAAGTTTACGTTTAAGCTCGGCNTGCTGTATNGAACCCTCCTCTGTGTTNTCNAGAAGTATTGCAAGGCGNCTATCATAGCTTTCCTGGATAACTTCTTCTTCNCTGCGCAGTGACATACGCAAGCTGTCAAAAGCTTTGTCACGTGCGTCTTGTTCCTTCTGGAGATCCTTTAATGCCTTTTCACGGGCTTTAACTTCTTCTTTACTTGGACCCTTATCGCCACCTGTAGCGCCTAGCCCAAACTGTCCAAGAACTTCGGACCCGGCATCCTTGCGCTCTTGCTTTAACCTGTCATACTCAGCACGCAACTCTTCGGCTTTATCTATTTGCGTATTAAAAGAACTAAGTGCAGCATCCCGCTCCTCAAGTATTACTTCAATGGACTGCCTACGAGCCTCTGTGGTTACTTCCGCGTTCTTGCTTGCCTGCGCCCATATATCATCAGCGCCTTTACTGTATTGCTGAATAACCTTGTTTAGTTCAGCTCGGAAGTCGTACTCATCTGCAAACGGGTTCAGTGATGCTGCAATAGACTTGCCGTATACCTCAGCCTCAGCCTGTAGCTGCTCAAACTTGAGTACCATTACATCTACAAATGCACCACCGTACTCCTGCCCATAATCTACAAGCGCACCTATTTCAACAGCCATAAGCTGTATGATCGCGCGTATGTTTTCAGGCAAGTCTTTAAACGCTTGGATTAGGAATGCGATTGTTTCATTGGTAGCAAATGCAATACCTCCGCCTTCTTCAGTACCAAGGAAGTCGTTCCACATTGCGACAATGTAGTCAAGTGATATTGCAACGTCCTTTGCAAACCCGTCAAACTTACCACTGAGCGCCTCAAGGTATACCGCTGTGCTTCCGTTGTCAGGATCAAGTAGAGTATTAAGTTCACCTAATACATCAATGGCCGCTCTTACGCCCTCCGTAATAAGATCGCCTATACCTAGTTTGCTAATTCCTAACCACAACTTGTTCCATTCATCGCCCAGGTTAGACAATGCACCATCCAGGGTGTCCATGCGTTGCGCCATTGCGCCCGCAAAGTTGTTCTCGCCTAGTTGGGTAAGGTATTCCTCAATGGCAGCGGATTCCTTTGCGACCGTTGTGGTTACACCTCGGAAGGTAAACGCAACTTGGTCCCCTTGGGACTTGGACTTAATACCAAACTCTTTAAGTCGCTCGAACTCCCCTGTAGCAGCATCTGCGACCGCTTCAATAAGCTGGTTTAAGTCCTTGCCCATTGCAGACGCTGTGTCCCCGTATGAGGTAAGCGCACGCTCTGAGGGTGTAAGGCCAAGGTTTACCAGCTTAGTGAACCCCTCGGTTACTTGTTGCAGGTCATAGGGAGTATTAGAAGCGAAGTCCTGAATGGCTTCAAAAGCTATAGCAGCTGAATCAGCGGACCCCGTCGCCGTTATCAACTGCGCATTCAGGACTTCAAACTCGCGGGTAACGCTGACGACCTTTACTAAGGAAGCAACAGCGCCAGCCATAATAGCAGCAGGCCCAGCGAACCGGGCCATTGTCTTCATAAGTCCGTCTGTTGATCGCTCTGCACGATTACCGCTTCGACTTAGATCATTAAGCCTACGGTCCGCAACATCCGCTTCCAACGAATCAATGCGTATTTGTAAGCGTGCTAGATCAGTCATACAGAACTCTCCAATAAAGTCTGTCCAGGGTCTTTATTAAATCAACCTCCCAAGCAAGCAAGGTTTGTTGTGTTAAGTCCGACCAGCTTTTCATCTCTGTAAAGTTAAGGGGCTCACCTCCCTTAACTTCCAAAAACCATTCCCAGATATATCGTAGCTCCTCCGGGAAATCGGGTTGTTCTGCAAGCGCCTTAGGCTTTTTACCAAGCGTTTTCCACACTTGGTTTAAGTGGTCTCTGAGTTTGACTTTTGAGCCTTTCGGGGGCCTTTCGAGCTTGATTTCACACTTTGCCCAATTGCAGAGCTCAACGACTTTTTTGTAAAGTATTCCGCCCGCCTTGCGGAGTACCGGTTAACCGCGTCCGCAACCTGTGGAGCTTCCCGTAAGAAATCTACAACGTTTGCAACAGTGCATTCCATTGGAAAAGACCAAGATGAAATAAGCGCTGCAATACATTGCAATTCAACCTCCCTTACATTTTCCGCACGCTCATTGACATCAGTTATTAACGATATTTCCATTGCTTTACGTTTAGCAATGGAATCCGCTTTACGGAATTCATCGGAGTCTATGCCCCGTACATTTAACCAGTGATCACTTGGACTACCGTCAGGCAGCACTAACGGCAATTTAAGACCGTCATTGGCTGTCTGGCGTGTGTAAAACTCTTTCATGGTTTGGGGTCCTTAAGAGCTATTAAATGGGTGTACGTTCAATGAAGAAGTTGGTTCCTTCACTTGCATCCAATACCGCTTGGAACGGCATTGCAAGCGTAATGGGCCCTTCACCTGAAACGTCTGGTTGTCCGCCTGTGTATTTAATACGAGGGATACGGTACTTTTGAACGTTACCTGCACCATCTGGAAGATCAAACTCTAAGCTTGAATCCGTTTCGTTAAGAAACTTTTCAACCAGTGTGGAGTCCTCGAAGAACGCTGTAATCTGACCGGTAAGGTTGGAACGGCCTACCGAGGGTTTAATGCTGTTCTTGCTGCCTACCACATAACGGGGTTCAATACCATTCTGCAGTGTCATGCTGATTTCAGTTACCACAGCAATAATAACACCACCTTCTTTAAGGGTTCCTGTAAAGGAATCCAATGGGGAGGTTGTTGACGCTGTAGGGTAAGACGGAGTTCCCAAACCAGTGAGGTCTGTTACAAGGGATTGGCTTTGCCCGACCACAGTAAACGAACCGGTGATCATTGAGTTGGCGGAGATAGTCAACTGCATTGACGTGAGCTCCACGCCCCGATACACATAGTATGGCTTGTCAGCTGTTTCAACATCCGCGAAGTTTCGCACAAGGGTAAACGACGCACGGGTTGAAGCTGCTTTAATTTGTTGCGTTCCAGTAGCGGGTGTGTCAACTTCCCAATCTGCGGACAGCAATACAGCTTGCAGGAGTTGGTCGAATGAACCGTAGCTCAGTTCAAAGTTAATGGCGCCGCCAACTTGGTTTGCACCAAGCCGGAAGTCCGCTATTTGCCTGTCCGAACGTATTTCTTCGGACTGCAAACTGTCTTTCGCCAAGCCCAATGTGGTACCGGTAATGCGAACCAAGTCAAGGGCCGGATCAGTTGGGGTTGTGCCATATGTCGCTTCTTTAACAGCGAAAAGCGAGTGGCGGCTACCATTTGCCATAACGAATCCTCCTATGGATTGCGTGTTGTGCGTGCGTAATAGTTAATGGATAAACTGATACGATAGTAGCCACCTACATACCGACCCGAACTTAGGGTTGAACCTAATACTTTGACTTCTTGCGTATTGTAAGATAAAGCTTTGCCAGCTGTAAAGAAACTCGCAAGTATATCCCCTTCCGCAAGTACATAACTTGTTCCTTTGCCCTTTGGATAGTTAATATCAATTTGAAGAATACCTGGATGGTTGTCTTCACCTGCATCGCCCAATGTAACGGGGTTACTTTCAGCTCGCATGTTATGAAGTTGTAACCACAACCCATCGGGAAGGTCTGGGAGCTCGGAATCTGGCATACCGCACGGTGTAACAGAGTCAACAAGTAATACCGCCTTGATAAGTGCTTTTTCAATGTCTGTGTAATTAGCCGCCACTATTAACTCTCCTTACATTAAGGTTCACAATGGTTTCCCACCTTGCAGTGTTAACGCGAACCATGCCAGCGGGCGCTTTTCCGGAATAACCGTCAAACTCTATACGGTTTGCGTAAGGGAGGTTATTAGTAAGGAAGAGTTCATTTGTTAAGTCGCTTCCATTAAGAATACTGTTTATGCGACTAATGGTACCGGTTCCGCTTGTGTCAGAAGCACTGGTTGTTTCCGTGCTTCCCCTACCAATGTCTGCGAACCAGTTATTCCGAAGCGTACCTTTATCAACGGGCGTTTCAAGTACAATGGCGGAGAACAAGTCGAAGGCTGACATGCGTTTAACCTTGACGTATTTCTCCATCGTTTTTTGCCTAAACGCGGCAAGCTCTCTTCCGAAACTCATCGTGACACATTCAATAGGTATACCACAGTAATTTCCGCGGGCTTTATGGGTTTAACCTTGGACAATGGAAACCAATGACCGTCAACCAATACCTCCTCCTCAGGCCTTGGATTAGCTGCGGCGGTAAGGATAAGGGTTTTTGTCTCTATCCATGCTGCACTGGTTTCCGTAACCGGGAACGCAATTGAGCCCAAGCTGTGTGCAACCTGTCCGCTTGCTACCAACCCCACAACGTCCCGCTCGGCTGTGCTGCCACGGGTAAGTGTATCGGGGTCATAGGTGCTGCTCCCGCGGACCTTGTATGTGGTACCAAGCTCCGCAACAACACTATCAACCTCACCCAATATATCCAAATAGAAATCGTCTGAGGCTGCCATGTTAGTTCCTCACCGTTCCGCCGTTGCCCGCATACCCGTATTGACGGATAAGCTTATCAGCAAGCGGGAAGGGTAAAAAGGTTGCCGCTGTAGCAAGACCCTGATATTCGTACTCTGTGGTTATAGGCCCCACAGTAACCTTCTTCTTCTTAATATCTTTTGCGTTGCCTGCAGGCGGCACAGGGTACAGGGTGCCGGCGATCGATTGTTTAGCGTACAAGCACACACCTTTCATAAGATCAGCTGGTACGCCAAGCACACGCCGCCCGTAGCGGTCCCGTATAGCTACACGGGGGAACTCCAACACTTGCTCCGCATTTAAAGGGCGACCCATAAGGTGCTTCCCCCAACGAAGGTCCGCGTATTGAGTTGCTTCCATTAGTGCAGCTTGTTTTGAAGCACTATCTGGTGCCCAGGTTGACCCAAGGAAGTCGTCCGCAAATACCTCACTCACATAGGATGTGGCATCAGAAAGACCTGTACCATCTGCAACCTTAAAAACAGGCATTAAACTTCTCCCTCTTTGCGTGCCTTGCGTGCCTTGCTGTTAAGATAAAGGACGGCCCGCAAGTTGCTAGGCCATCCTTTTGGATACAGGGGCGTCAGCTTGGCTTGTGGTATGCGTTTAATCGCTTTCCGCTTTGCCATTATCGTTCACCCTAATATTGTCCGTTAACCTTGGCGGCTGCGAACGCTTCAATCATTGCACGTTGACGAGCAGCACCTTGCTGACGTTGACGGTTTTGGGAGTGTTGGTAGGCCTTAACATCGTGTGCAGTGGTTACACTTGATTGAGCTCGTGCGCGACGGGTAATCAAAGCATCCATTGCAGCTTGTGCAGCAAGTAACCGCCGGTTGGCTTTGTCAATGCCCTTTTGTGCTTCAACGAACTCAGCTTCTACTTTTTTATCCGCTTCTTCTTCTTCTTGTACATACGAAGGTTCCTCTGTGTTTGCACCTGCAACAATGTCGCTTTCTTGCACATCAGCGGAATCCCCGTTACCGGTTAGTTCAGGCGCTTCGGTTTCAAGGTTTGGTGTCTTGCGTGTAAAGCTTTTCGCAGCGGAAGTAATATCCGCACGGCTTACAGCTTGCCCAACAAGGTCTTTCATTACATCCAGGCGGGGCATACCTTCGGACGTCCAATGGCCCTCATTAGCTGTATCTAACTTGGCTAATGCTTCACGAATGCGGGTTTGCATAATTAATTCCTTAAACGTTTGGCAGAGCTGCTAATGCTTGCACCTGCTCGGCGGTATTGCTTTTAAGAAGGTTGTATACACCTTCCTCCGTAATTGCGTTAACGACCGTTGAGGTTCCTGATCCATCCGTGGTGAACGCAATCACACCGGAATCATCCAAAGCGCCTTCTTGCGTTAAATGCAAGGTAAAGCTATCAACGTCAATAACGTGCGCCCAGTACAACACGTCCGCTGATAGTTCAGCGGGCAACGCTCCGCCATCGTTAACGAGAACCAATGGTCCGTGGCCGTCCTCAAGGCCATGTGCATTTAACGCCACAGTGTTTGATGCGTTAACAAAGGTGACCGTTTTACCGGTACCCGTGCCTGTTAGTTTGGTTGCTTGCTCATTTAAAAAGGACAGCAGATTAGTGCTGTGGCGCACACGGTCAAACGAACCGTAGCGAAGGTGTCGTTTATAAATAGGCATGTTACCTCCAGCGTGTAAAAAGACGGAAAGGGGACGCGAACGCCCCCTTTCTTATAGCTTAGAACTCCCGCGTAATAAGCCGAGCGATCTTAACCTGTTTACGTTCGCTGTAAGAACGCTGCCAGCTGGCTGCGTTTGCCAAGTTGTTGGTGGTAGCAGCGTTGGACGGTCCGCCACTAGGTGCTGTGCCCACATAGCGGTGTCCTGCAGGGTGCAGCGCCCATTCAACTCGGTTGTACAGCACTTCCGCGCCACCGCCGTTACCAGCATCAGGATCCCGCTTGCTTTCCGTTGGAACCTTCGGAGAACCGACGCCCATACGAATAGCACCAGCGCCAAATAACCATGTGCTGAATACACCGGAGGAGGCAGTAATACCGTCATCCACAATAACCACACGACCAAGGAAGGTCGGGATCTGCACTTCACCGCGTGCGTCCGGGATGTAGTCAATCAGGTTGTTCTTCTGCATACGTGCGTAGACGATGGAGTGAACTGCTATCATGGACAGATCGCCCATGCTGTCACCCATTGTTACAGCAGCGTCAATAAATGCAGGAGCACTGAAATCCGTTACACCGGCGGAGTAAGCTGAACCGGAGATGTCGTTGGTCAAATCCTCTGCCACGTGCTCACTTCCAGCAGGTGCAGCATCGTTGTCAGCGAAGACCCCGTTTACAGTTGCAATGAATGCAGCTTGTTGACGACGCGCCCAATACGTTGAAACCCGTTGGGCAATGCTTTCCATCGGATCCACACCCGCGAGCGCGGCTGCAAGGTCAGAGGAGCTCCAGGACTGGTTACGCGACAAGCGAACAGCGGTTTCCTGTGAGGTGCCTGTTTTCTGTGGAGTGGAGTTATTCGTTCCACCGGTATAGCTGTCATCAGCTTCATCGGAAGAAACGTTTTCCACGTCATTGTCCAGGTCCTTGAACGACGGTACGTTAAAGGTAAGGCCACCGCCAGCGAGGTTTTGATCCAACATAGGATCGCGCATTGCAGCACCGGACTGAACGATGCGTGACTTGTCTTCAGTCAGTTGCTGCACGTAAGGGTTAAAGATCTCGGGTACGATAATATCGGAAATGCGGGTAATCGGTCCAGTAGCCATGTTATATCCTCCTGCGGATTTTGGCTTAGGGTTTTAATCCAGGCGCCGCGAATCCCATGACCGCCAGCCCAAAACAAATAAAGGCAACCCCACAACGAGGTCACCTTTATAATAAGTACAGAAGATATAAAAAGCAAGCAATTAATGAAATTACTTGTTATACCTTTGCAGGCTTGGGACCGCCCAGGGTTGTGCCCGCGGACTTTGCAAGTTGCTCTGCACGGGAACGATCAGCAGTAACAAGCTTACCCTGTTCCGTCATGTTCCAGTTTGCAGCGGTGAACGGGTTATTTGCACCAGCGTTGCCACCCTGTCCGCCCGGTAAACCTGCACCCTGCGATTCGGGCCACCAGTGGGGGCGGGTGTTTTTAACTTCGCTTAACCACACTGTAGGCTCAATGCCCGGGGTCACGCCAACGTTGTCTTTGGTAACAACACGGCCGGACTCGTCCACGTCAAAGATGTTCTCACCCAATAACAAAGCGTCTTCCATAGCAGTGTCACGGAGCTTCGCAGTGCTTGCAGCTTTGCGGATGTGGTCATGGATGGTACGCTTGCGCTCGTTGCCTTTATACGCGCCAACAGCGGTTTCAAGATCACCCTTCTCAGTTGTTAAGGTAGTAATCTGTCGTTCCAATGGTGCGGTCTTTGTGCGTAACCGTGCCTCAACCATTTCATTGATCTTGGTTTCATCAATCTTACCGCCAGCAGCGGCTTCAAGTTCTACAATCCGGTCCAGCTTTGTAACAACGTCATCGGGGTCCAGTGCGCCAAACTTTGAAAGCTTAAGGCGGGTGTCTTTGTGGTCTTCACGCTCTTTGCGAAGGCCTTCTTGCACACGTGAAACATCGTCCACGGTTTTAATTTCACCCGCGCCAAGTAACACATATTTTCCATCCTTGCTTGTAAATAAATGCTTTACAGCAGCAGGGATGGACTCATAATCAGGATATTCAGCTTCAAACATTGGAATCACTCCGTTATTTATAGCGACCATTCGCTGAGTGGAATACTATTACATATCGTCGGATCTGTAAAGGTATTCCATAAGTTTAAATAGTGCAGGTTGTTTTTCCCGCATAGTTTGTTCAATCCGTGGGGTTCTAGTTATATAACGCTGTGCGCCAACTGTTAAGTATTCAGGTGATATCTTTTCCTTATGATATTGAACTGCTTCATACCAGTCATCCCAATCCCCGCTGAAGTATTGTGCTGTTTTGTTACCTACTAACCGACCGGTACTCATTCCGGGCGTCTTCCGTTTAAGGAATTCACGGGCGGTCGCTTGTGCTAAATCATCAAGGATACTGTCACCACTGTCCCATGACAAGGTGCCTGACAGCAAGTTAGTCTTGCTAAACTTATCGTCTAATACATGGAATAATTCGTGCGTTATATAATCTGCATCCCTTACACCGGAGTGAACTGTAATAAACTTGTCACGGAAACTAAACTCCGCTCCTTTTATATTGCGAGCGGATGTTTCAATTGTTGTACCTGCAACGTGCTGAACATACCGTTGCGGGAATAAGTCAAACCCCTCTTGCGTTAACCGCTCCAATCGCTTCTTCTGTGCAGGGGTTACATCACTATCGTGACGGATGTTAAGATCCCTTACAACAGGCGGAACCTGTTTAGCTTTAATTGGAGTTTCAGGTGTTACTGTAACAGCAGGCGCCTCCTTTGGAATCCTTGCTGCCTTAGGCTTTTTAATATCGGGGACTGCTTTACTGACGCTTGCTTGCGCCATTGTTTTCTTGCGAACGGCGTTAATATAGCGTTTAGGCTTACCTCCTGGAGAGGTGTTAACCACAACCATTTCCAGGTTCGACACCACGCTTGCAAGGTCTTTATCGTTTAGCTTACTAAGGTCAGGCCATTTATCAACCCCTACCAGTGCAGGATCTACGCTTGCAATAAAGTCCAAGTCCGTGTCAAAACCTTTGCGAGCAGTTTTAAAAGACTGCGCCGCAGTGGTGAAGTCCTTTGTGTCAAAGCTGCTTACTGTTAAGGTCCTTGGAGTAATGGGTGTTTCAATGCCCAACCCCTTTTGTTTAAGCTGGTCCAACGTTAGCGTATCGCCATCCCGTGCAATAAACTTGTCTAGGCTTATGTCACCGTTCCTAAACATGTCGGCGCGTGCCTTACCCAACACCTGATCCTGGAACTCTGGTGTTTGTGTTTTGAGCCAGTCATTATAGTTGGTTTGTGCAGGTACTTGTCCGACAAGCTGCCTGCGGCGCTTGCGTGCAAAGGCGTCGAACTTGGTTTTGGTACCACGAGGAAGGTCCGCCCGCTTGTTAACTCTTTCCAAACCGTTTGCATCAGCGTATTCATTAACAAGCTGCTTTTCAGTAGCGCTGTCAAAGCCCCTGTTACCTAATGCGTCCGCATTGATTGCAGGTACTCGCAGGGAACGGCAACGAAAGTGAAGCGGTGGCATTGGACCCTTACCGCGTTCAAATATCTTGCCGTCATTTGCAGCACACTCCAACGTCGTTCTAACATCCAATGTTGCAACGTATTGTTCAAGCTTAATGATGTCCGCGTTTGCTTCATACAGCGCTTGTTTGGCTTCGTTCTGGATACCGTTTGTAATGGTAAGGATTACACTCTCAGTATCACGGAACGCTTTGCGTGCTACCGCGTCCCCACGTTGTCCCACACGCGAGCCTACAATGGAGCGTGCCACGTCTGTAGGGGTCTGACCTTGCGTTATACCGATCTTGGTTGCTGTCAGCAACCTGTCCACGTCCGCCTGGGCTGTGCGCTCCATCCAGCCTTTTAAAGTGCGCCCCTGGAAAGGCTGGCTGTTAACGATCGCAACAAGCTGTGCAGCTGGCGGCAGTGCAAGGCCAAGGGTAACGGGTACAGCGCTTTGAATAACCGCTGCACCTGTAGCAGCCTCAGCAACAGCAAGCTCTTTCATCTGGCTTTGCATTTCCAACGTAATTTCATCCCAAGCGGGACGCCGTATTCCGTTAATAACGTCTTCGAAATCCTTTTGCCATTTGCGCCCACTGGTACCCGTTAAAGTTCTATCCCCATCCGCACGGGAAACCCATTCCAGGATCGCGCTTTGTAACTTCGTTTCTGTTTTAGCAAGTGCGGGAAGAACTTCATTACGAAGCCCCCCTGCATACCGCAACAAATATGTCTGGTGCTTTATATAACGATCGAGGATCTTTTCGTTACTTGTTTGCACGGTTATTAAACCCCTTCGTTATCCAACGGGCTTGGAATAGTTTTTGATGGGTCGGGCTCTTCCTTTGCAAGGCGCTGCAACTCCTGCTCATAGGTTAGCTTTGTCATTCCGTTATCACGCAACCAGTCATGGAGGGACTCTTCCGATATGGGTGCGCCCAAAGCTTTAGCCTGCACAATTTGCACAAGGGTTTGACCGTTAAGATCCGCTTCCGTGAAGTTAAGGTTAGGAGTGACCACAACCTTATCGGGGTTCGCGCCATACCACTGCGCAAGGCTCTTCAGCATACGCTCCAAACCCGCTGCACCTGTCTTGGCGATCTGGGGGAGGGTTGCTGTCTGTGCAGCTACACGGATTCGCAGTGCGTCCCCGCTTTCCTTTGCGCGACTGGTAGCGTCAATAAGCTGTCCGCTCTTTTGTATTGCTCGGGAGTAGTCGTTTTCCAATGCACTACGCTGCTCGGATAACCCGTTTGAACTAACGCCGATATATTTTGCGTCTCCGCCCAATGGTACATCAATGCGAGCACCTGCACCTGTGCGCACAGTATCATCCGCGTCAGCATTAACACCGATTCGAACCAATGTGTCTTGTCCCTGCATAAACAGGTTTTGGCGGTAATCAGCTTCACCCCTGTATACTGTCAGGCAGGACTTTGCTAAACCGTCCAACGGTGGATTATCAGGACCAGGCGCCAAGTCCTTGCTGTTTACAAATACGAATGGAATGTGGTCAAGCGTTTGTCCCGTGTATACAGGTGGCGTAAGTACAACCCCAAGAAGGTCAACCACATTGTCCCGCACTAGAGCGGAGCCATAAACGTTACCTTCTCCAACCTTACCATCCGGACCGGTTAATGCCATTACTCGGTACTTGTCAACAGTGTCCCAAGTACCATCATTAGCCATCTCGAAACCGCTTTCATCCAACAGCACAAAGCGCAAATCTATATCTTCATCATCCTTTGAGCTATCGTCCCAATTTAATATCGCCAATTCATTGTAGAGTGCAATAACGGGTCGCACTACATCACCGTCCTTGCGTATGTCGCCCGCAATACCAAGTCGCCCAGTAATAAGCTGTCGGGCGTTAATCCTGCGCAACAGCATTTCCAAGCTCTCGCCTATTAATGTGCAGTTAGTGCGCAAGGGCTCCAGCTCTGTGGGAAGGTCTATTGTTGGCGGTTCCCTGTGCATGACACCGATAGCAGCTTCAACAGCATCTTTAAAGATGTCAGGGTATACAGCGCGATCCTTGTATGCTTCATAAGCGCTTTGGCCAAGGGTGTTTGCTAAACCATATCCGTCCTGGATTTGCCCGGAAGTTGGTTTAAGGTAAGTATCCCCCGCCTGCTTAATAGCGTCATCCCCATCATAGCTATCAATGTCTCTGCGCCACTTACTAAGCATGGCCAGGTATAACGGGTGAAGTGTTTTAACGGCCATTTTATAATCCCCTTAGAAGTGACCTGTAGTGGAACCGCTTGTGAACCGGTCGCCAACGGATAGAATAACATAACGTGCTTCATCTGCAACATGGTCTTCCGCACCCGTGTCCGCGTCGTCAGGGTCTTTAGTATCACGTGGCAGAGTTGGAACTGTTCTTATAAAACCATCTTGACAGTTTCTAAATATAAATAGCCCAGGGGATTCGCGTGGCCCCCCGTCTGGTTGTGCATTGTATATTGCGATCCGTAATTTCTCCCAGCCATTTTTCCGGCTTCCTGGTGACTTAATACTACGCGACCACGTTACACCTTTATACTCTTTTCCGTTAATAGTAACCTTCTTGGCCATGTCCTGTGCAATGCACACACCATTTTCAACATCATTAATGGAGTTGTCCGCTGGGCCGGGTTTAACGCGACCGTACATACCCATCTTAAGTTCACGCTCTACTATCCCCTTGGCGATCTGGGTTGCCAGCATACGCACGCCTGTATTCGGCACGCCGTTCCACCCATACCACTCCCCAATTCTAAACAGGTCCCCTCGCACAGTGGAACGCCACTTTCCATTAGGTAGCAGCAAGTCGTCCCCATTGCTTTCAGTCCACCAGCCAACACTGAATGGGGCGCTTGAACCCCAATCGAATGACCGGAATACCCGCCAGTCTGGTGGTATGTTAAAGGGTTCCACAACGTTGTGTTCATTTGACCACACATCGTCAAACATACCGCCGCTCGTTATGTCCCAATCGCCCCACAACCATGCCCGGCGCTTGTTAGGGTCTTTGATAGTTTCCAGCTCAAGTATATATTCAGGGGAAAGGTATATGTTCTCTTTATAGGAACCGAATAGGCGGACTTGTGTTTTGGTAACGTTCTCACGTTGCTGTGTACGAGGGTTAAACACTTCACGCGTAATCTTAACAACCTGTCCAGGAGGTGCAGCGTCAATGAACTTCTGTTTCACCCAATTGTGCCCAACGCCATAAGGGTTAGTTGTGCTAAATACAACAAGGGGAATTTCCGGAAGCACGTCCATGACCTTGGTCTTGCGGTCTTTGGGGCTGTGCAAGTTAGGAATGAATGATGTGCGGTTTAATGACATCGCCATGTCATACAAGTTACCGTTCGGGTGTTTGGTAAGCTCGTTCCATCCTATGTAGGGGAATTCGTGCCCGTGGTAGTTCCAATAATCCTGCTCGGTTTTCATTACGCGGAACCACAACTCTTCCCCCGTGGGCCACACCCATTTCAATTGGGCTGTGCTGCTTATAAACTTTGCCCCATCACCAAACAGGCGGAACCAGCGCTTGGACTTTGATATAAGGTCGTCAAGGTTCTTGTATTCGCGGTCAAAGATAACACCTCGCCAGAACTGTCCATAACCCAAACCAACAAAACGGCGGAAGAACATTAGCTGGGCGTCTGTCTTACCTGGACCCCGTGTACCCTCGTAGAGGATGTGGTTACATGGGCATGACAGTGCGAGCACCTGTGACCCGTCGAGCGGTTTCCATACGACCTCTGTGGGTTGCACTATGGTACTCATTCAACATCCTTGCACAGTGCATTGTAGGCAGCGTTATGCCCAATGACTTGTCGGGTTGTTTCGTGTGTGTCACTGCGGGAATACGTTATAAGGGTGAACGCACTGCAAGCAACTTTGGATGCGTTAGTCGCGGAGGTTTGGGTCTTTATCATCTGGCAACCCGTTAACGCTGTCATACTTGCTAACAGCAGTATCCCGAGCATCCCTTGCCTGTTTAATTGCGTCTTCCGCATTATTTAAACCCTCGATAACAGCAAGGGCCTTTCCCGCGTCTAGTAACTGCTTCCTTTCAAGGTAAGTAGCTAATGAACGGGAAAGGCCCAGCAGGGCCCGCAACAAAGCGAGCCAACCCATTAGCCCGAATCCTTGTTCTTGTTCTTGCCCACGTTGCCTGCGAGCATGTTAAGAACGTTAAGTATCGTTCGCACAACTTTGTCATCGGACTTCGTTGGGGTTATTGCAGTTATAGCAGTGGCAGCAGTTACCACAGCGGTCAGCGCTGCAAGCCACACAGGGAACGAATCGAAGAAGCTGTTAAGGGTAGCCAGGAAACCCGTTGCAGCTTCCGTGTCCATTGCAGCGTAGGCAAAGGACGTCACCCCCATTGCCATTAGTGCCATAAAGCCAAAGTAAAAACGTTTCATGTCAATTCCTTAGTTGTCGTCGGATGCGAGTATAAGGTTATGGGCAATCCTACGCGCCCAACCTTTTCCAAAACGATCCCATGTTTTAACGTGTGTCATAAAGACCAAACGTTCAGCAAGGAAACGTAATAACAGGTCGTTCAATTCTTTCGCAGCAACTAAACGACGAGTGTTAGGGCCAATGATTCCGTCTGCTTTTGCGGATGCAGCGTATTGCAGAATTCTAGTGGTATTAAACATCCCGTGATTAATAGCAGCGTCAAACATTTGGTATTGCATAGCGGGTCGGAAGGACTTCATGTTAAGTGCATCCCACCAGTCCCGCTTATAAATAGCTTTCGCTTGTTCCAGTGTTAGGCTAATAATGTCAAGGTGCGGATAGGTCATTGCTGAAAGGCCAAACTTGGTGCCTTTTAGCTCGCCAACGCCTATTTTACCTGAGGTCCAGTTTCCTCTGTCCCTATGGTTATTCTGGAATCCACCTTCGTTGCGGAACACACGCCCAAACGCTGTATCATACATCGTCATTACGCTCGTCCTCCTTTATATGCGTGTTTCTGCGTGATTCATACTGTGACATACCGGGAATCTTTCTAATAACGTATGCCTCAAACATAAAGATCGCACGTCCGCCCATATGACCGGATATTGCAACAAGCGCCCCCGTTGCATAAGTAGACAATTGCATTTCAAGGCAAATGTAAATGGTGATAATGCCTACAAACCCACTGATGGACCATTCCCCTATTAGTTCCATTAATGAAAAGCGAATTGGATGTTGTTGACGGACGCGGCTTATATAATTCACAGTTCCTCCCCAAAGAGCAAGAAGCACGAACCACAAGTACCCATAGTGCCCCTCCGCAATTCGATCTATAAAGTTCTGTATTTGATCAGGCATTATGCCTCCCTCACTTTGTAATGCTTTGCGGGTGAGCCCCCTCAGCACTGAGGATGACGCATTGCTAACTATGCGCACAATGGTATAGGGGATTCGTAACTCGCGCAAGCTACTCCTTGACAGTGTCTTTTAGTTGTGCTTGCGATTGCTGAGCCATTTCGCCCCACTTATCAGGGCTTGTTAATGCAGGAACCATCATAACCCCTCCTTTATAAGTAACCTCCGCTTCCGTTTTAACCGCTGCTTCCATACCTTCAATCTTCATAAGGTTAAATATTGCAGTAACCCGCGCCCCGTGGCTTGAACCTGGACCGTAGAAGTTAGCTTCCTTTTCCATCCATGCGCGATAACGCTTTTTACGGAGTTCTATAGCAGCTTCAGTGTCCTCACTTGCTTCAGCTTCCTGTATAAGGCGCCTTACAATACCCTCGCCCATAAACGCTGTCGCCCAGTCCTCAGCATAAGGAGCGAGGAATCCAAGCGCAATGCAGGCCCCGTAAGCGTTACGACTTTTCATGTATTCTTGCACGAAAGCACGCCGGAGGAGGATTTCTTTCTCATCCAGTGATTTTTCTATAAAGTGGTGGTTGACGCACTCAAGCGTATCAGATGGGCCCATACCCAAGTTACTCCCGTGATCCCCATAGATCAATGATAATAGTAACGTGGAGTATAGGCAACGCAACGAGGTTGAGCAAGCTTTCAATAAAGGTCTAAAACGTCTTCAACCTTCTCACAAATATATTGAACAGTATATGCAGTCAATTCATCATTGTTGAAGTCACCGTACATACCCATCGCGTCCTGAATATAAGAAGCAGCATGAACCGCTTCATGTGCAATAACAGACATTGCAATGGTTTTACTGTGTATGACCACAGTAAAGGGCATTCCATCTTTCGTATCCTGCAAGTGCTTGAACGTTGTGCGTGCTATGTATGGGTCATTCTCTCCAAATGCACCTGACGCGCCATAAGGAACCTTTGTAATAACCTCATCCCATGCGCCTATAAGGACAACAACCTTTGCACGCAATAGTGGAAGTAGAATTTTAATCCTATGCACGGGTCACCTGCTTTGTGTAATAGTTGCGGAACCATGCTTTAAAGGTGTCTACATCTACCTCCACCCTGCAAGGGCCTAAAGTGCTGTAAGGTGGAACCCCTACAGGTTGCAGCGGTAGCTCACCACACATACACACGCGCCACCCTTTGCGGTTCTGCCGGTACATTAGCACAGGGACACCACCAGTACGGGCAGCGGAGTCCACACACTGCTTCCACCATGTGTTAACGGACAATGCTTCCTGGCGTTTAACCTCAATCTCTAGCTGCAAGGGGTTTGACAGATCCGCCCCACCTACAGCACTTTGATTCTGGTTGCGCTGAAAGAGCTCGTCATTGGTTGCGTAGTTGTGCAACCCTAACTCTGAACGCACAGTTGCCACAATGCTATTCAGCATCTTCGCAACTTCACGCTCGCCTTCCTGTCCCTTGGTTCTAACGTTTATTGCCATTGGTAATTCCTACAGTAATGGTTTTTGACCGGACTCCAACGTCCAGTGGATGATTGTATTACACTGCGAGCAAACCTTCTTATTCTGTGTTCTAAGCAACACAAGGAAAGTGGAACTACATTCAGGGCACGCTTTAGTGCTAGACACACCAGTCCTTCGCTTCCATATCCGCCTAACCTTTTTCCACCATTCCATTTCCCACAACCTGCGGAGCAAGTATGAGCGAGCAACGGATGCAACGGTAAACCACACCACAAACCACAGGGCGATCTCGTTACTCATTTGCACATCGTAGGCGTAGTTAAGGGTCTTTTGTACTCCGAAGGATATAACGAAACCGAGTGCAGTGTTAGCAAACGCCTCAGCAAGGCTTGCAAGGCGGGTTTGTTTACTCATGGGACATGTCTTCCTGGAGCATTTCAATACGGCGCTGCACAGTGTCAATGACTTCATTAAGGTCTTTAATCTCGTCCTTTGCACCACGTTGCCCAGGCAGTATAAGCTTCTTTATTGCGTGCTGTGTTGCGCCACTGTGGTCAGTAACCTTAAACAGCGCACACACGCGATAGACATCAACTTCCGTTAGGTGCTTAACGTCCTTGAAATAGTGTTGGTGTTTTCTCATTTTGCTGCAATCTGTTTGGCAGCATCTACAATCGTATCCAAGGTTATCATTCTGGACTCAGGGCATCCGTTTATCCCGGTCTCAGAGTATAGGAACTCATTTGTTGCATACCCTATACACTTCAAGAAATGGTTGTGATAAAAAAGGCTGGTTGTATCGGGGGATACAAAGTCATTATCTTCGCTTACATATTTTGCCAACTGGCGTACTAAATCAAGTTCTTGAACTCTATTTAGAAAAGGGGTCAACCCGAATGCACAAAACAATTGACCAATGTAATCTCCGCTACTAAGGGAAAGGCCATTTGATGAAATACAGGTGAAAAGGTTGGTAATAAAGTGACGGAGTTGGGTCATCTGGTCGTCTGGGCAAATCATCATTCTTTCAAGAGAGATTGCAGTGAACCACTCTTTAGGAATATGGTAGAGGTGTGCGTGCTTAAAATCGGAGTGAGTAAGGATTTCGGTTCTGTAAAAACCAAGGCAATCAGGTCCAATAACTTGGTCATTTGAATATATTCTACAATGAAAGAGTCCGCTTGCACTAACTTCATCCACCATAGTAATTTCAACAACACACTTTTGTTCATTTCTTATTGCTACTAACATGTCACACCTTCAAATTAATAGGAGGGGAAAACGTGCAGCCCACCACATAGCAGACCGCACGGTTAAGCATCAAGGTTTTCCACCCTAGTCCACGGAAACCGTAACGTAACCGCTTCGCTGTGTTACGCCAACCGCTGAACCCGTAGGGCAAGCGCTTGGGCTTATTACCTTTAGCCAGCGTCGCAGATGCTTTTTTGGTTAGCGCCCTGCGCGGCCCTATCTAGGTCGCTTTCGCATAAAAGGAAGTATGTTCCAACCCTAGCTTATGTCCGCTCTATATGTATTGTCATCCCCGAAGCGGCACGGGTGTCCGGTGTCCTGACTGGTTCATCCAACATAGGAAGGAGCTAACAGCTACTCCACCGGCTGACGTTGTGTTGCGTATTACAGCATATAACCCGTTCGTATCACAACAAGGGCGTTGGCAAGCCAATACGCCTACCTGATACGTTCTATAATGCTTTTTACAAGCTCTTTAACGAGCGTTGCGCGGGCTGTAATGCTGCTTTCCAGGGTATCCCCACTCCGCTCAAGCTCTGCGCCGATCACCCCGACAGCGTCGCTGTACAGCTCGGCAAGTAACAGATCCAGCGATTCCTCGTCGTAGCTTTCAGTGATACCCACCATAAGGTGGCCTGCAAAGCGTATTGCACAGGAGGATTCAAACTCTATAGCCACATTAGTAAACCCACGGGCGTCTGCTTTAACGATTAACCCTGTAACCCCTTCCAGCTTGCGCCCGTCCATTGTCATCTCGCACTGCATACCCTTGTCGCTTATGGTTTGGTTCGGGTACATAGGCAAGCTGAAGTCAAATTGATGCTTGTTTAACTTATCCATCACTTAACTCTCCCATAGTTATTATCGACAACGTTTGGCAATTGCAACTTCCTCATGCTTGCAATTGCTTGCTTAATACCATCATCAAAAGCGTCGTCATTGTTGAACGCCATTGCGGTAGCAACACAGGCTTCCAACTCCAGGATAGAAGCGTTGCCCTCAAAGTATTCGGACATCGCAAACTCGCGCCCTTTAGCTTTGTGGATCTCATACTTTAGGAACTTGCGCTTGTGCCTACGTTGCTTCAATTCTTCAAAGAGCTGTGCAAACGGTCTAAGCAAGTTCATTTCAACTCCACATTTTCAGCTTCTTCCCGTGTACCCTTAAAGATAACCGTTACCCGCTGCACGGTATGGGCGGAAGGTCCAGTAATCTTGAAGGTGTGAATGCGATCAATACATTCCTGCATAGTGCTCGCGGACTTAATCTTTTGGACTTTTCTTTTCATTCCTCTTCCTCTTGCTTGCGTAAGGGGCACCAGTCTGGTATCCCGTCGTCTTGAGTTGCAACCATTACAGCACCCGCCCGCGTTGCTTGCGCGACTGGTGTGTACGGAAGCTCCCTGTCTGCTTTATCACATTTGGGAACGTACATGATACTTCCAAACCCGCCCTTGTGCCCCCTGTGTGAACACTGCTGGCAGTTATCAATCCTAAGGTTTACTGACATTATCCTTGCCCCATAAGGTCGTTATAAGCTATTTGAACAAGGAGTGCAGGTTGCGAGGTTTTAACCACATTACGCAACGTCCGCTTCACCAGCTTGTCGTTCTTACCAATTGCAAGAAGGTAACGCTTCGCCATTCGTTTAATCTGTACATCCGGTTTCGGGTGTAGGTACGACGCGATGGTCATGTGCTGTATGCAGCTCAACAAAAACGTCTCGTTCACTATAACCACCTGTCCCGCTTTGCACGCTTTCTATCCGACTTGTTTCGACTACCGTAATGGTTCGCCTTTTCATACAGGCAAAGTTCTTCTTTTAAATTCTCAACCTGTAGGGTGCAGTGATGGACAGCTTGTTCCAGATCCTGCAGAGCAAGCTGGAACCCTGCTTCAGCGATACGTGAACTTATCCAATTTGCACTTGCACCAACAATAAGGACGTGTTGTTCCTTTGCGTTCATTGCAATCCCCTAATGTGTAGAGCTGCACTTTTGCACATGTGCGCAGGCGTTGCAAGATAACAACAGCAACTAAACGTTCCGAACAATGGGTGTTCCATTAAGCATCGAAACCTGGACGCGGACGCCCCCTCGGGCAAGGGTAATGACACCCGTCCGGTCAACAACCTCAAACCCCTGTGCAACCTTGAAGTCTATTGCGTTGCGGAGCTTCAACTGCATACGGTTTTCCATTATGTCCTCCCCTGGCGCTCTAGCGTCATATTCCTGCGCATAGTTTCGAGCACCTTTAACGCGTGCTCGCGTTTGCTGTACTTGGTTGTTAGCCACTGCCCAGTAAATTGGACGTACCAGTTATCCTCCCACTTAAACACCTTGTCCCCGCCCCTTGGGAACGGTAGCGTGTACCCGCATTCCCGTATGCGATCGTAACAGTCCGCACAGCGACGAGCAAGCTCCTGGATGTTAGCTTGCCCGTCTATATGGTTTTCGTCTGGTCCAGGGGAGCTGTGGGCCGGCAGCGGGCTGTTATGGTTCCCGCCCCGTGCAACCATTTCCACAGCGAGGTCGTCGTGTCGCTCCTGTATAATACGCGGGTCTACCAAACCGTCAGCAACAAACCCTTTCAGCGACATACCTTTCTGTATCCATCCAACAAGCATGTGACATTCCACATGCTCCCCTCGCAAGTGCTTTCCACACATAAGCTGCACAGGTACATCCCAGATTCTCATATTATTTCCACCATTGCAAGCTCCAACCCACCTACAGCACGGGCACCACATTCGTCACACTCGTACCCTTCCGCGTCAGGTTCAACTCCGCTTTGCAGGTTGCCACAGGTGTAGCAAATCCCGTGATCTATGTACTCCTCCACCAGTGCGGACATGTCGTCATTCGCTTCGTCAAGTAGCTCGCCAAGTGTTTGCCGTGCGTCACGGGTCATTTGCATATTGTTCTCCAAGGTTATCCGGCAGGCCCATGCCCACCGGATGCTTCACTACTGTACGGGAACTTCCTTAACCGTGCAACCCGTAATGCAATTGAACTCAAACAGCAAGTTCGTTGGCGCGTTAGGTTCCGATGTTGACTCAGCAACGAACTCCTTCGTTACCGTATCGGACAATAAGGATTCCAACCCGTTAGTGTCCACCGTAGTAACTGCAAACGACACAACATAAGGTTCCAGCCTTGGGGTCAGCTCCACAGTAACCTTGGCCACATTCTCACCGGTTACAGCAGTGTACTCCGTTCCCTTGGTAAGTGGTTTCGCTACATCCACCCCGTAGTAGATACGGAACTCCTGGATCTCGGTAGCTTGCAGTGGTGTCCCGTCCGCACGGGTTTCAGGTGCAGTCCAGCTCAGGTCACTTACACCCTCCGCTGCCGTTGCAGGTAGCGCCAACAACGCGAACAATAGAATGGCAATGTATTTCATTTCACTTCTCCAGGTACGCGGGCAGGGTTGCCCGCTTGCGTATAGTAGCCCAACCCCTTACCGTATCACAACTGACGGTCAATGGGGCAGGCAGGTGTAATGTCATCAAAGGTTTTCTCACACGACCTGCAAGAGTACCCTCCGCCTATAAGCATAATAAACTCACAAGGAAGCTTCCTGCGCCACTGCATAACCTCCAGTATTGCGTCCTCGTTGCGTTGCAGAAACTTTATTTGCTCAGGTGTCATTGTTAACCCTCGCAAGGAGCTTGCAGTAATCACAGTTCTTCTCCGAGTAATGTGAGCGATTGCGCTCTTGCTGGTGCTGCACACAAAGGTGAAGGTGATGCTGGCGTGCTTTCCATTCCGCGTGCTCTTTGTCACGCCTTATAACATTAAGCAAAAACTCCAGCTCTTTCCCGTGGGTAAACACAAGGCGCACCCGTGCGAGGAAGCTCACAAATCCCCCGAAGCTTTGCGCTGGCTCGAAAGGTGAATCCCCGTATCGGTTCTGTCCTCATTTGAAAGCCGATTTTTCAGACGCTCGTGCGTGCTATTCCAGGGCTCCAAAAGACCGTAACGTTCCGTGAAATCACCGTCGAGCATCTCGTTTATCACCACACAAAACCGTTTCATCAATTCAACCTGGCCCTGGTGGAATGATTTTCTTTTTTCCTCCCGCGCATCGGCGCTGGCCGGGTGTTTGTATAGTGGGGTGTACACTCGCAAATCTTGCGGGCTTCTGTGCACAGGGTCGCCTGCGAGCTCCGTAGCCTTCCCGTTAACATCCGTGAAAACCCACGTAAACGGCTCACCCTCAAGCGCCTGGCGGCTGGCACCAATATCCAACACTGCCCGGTGCATATCCTGCATCACTGCAAGCGATGCACACTTAATGACAACCTGATGCTTTCCGTTTCCGGATTCAGAAGTTACGAGTACCTCTTTAGTGTCAATCATTTCACTGCACCCTGTTCATTAACCAATTTGGGCAGAAGCTTAACTGTATCAAGTTCCAAATGGTTTACACCATCCCAAATGGAGAGCCCAACAATGGAACCCGTTTCCTTGCGGTAGCGGGTTCCCTTTTCCGTTATCCAATAGCACTTTGTTTCACGAAGCTTAACTAGGGAACGTGAAGAGGTTCCAAACTTCGCCTGCTTTATTATACCTGCATGAGTTAGCGTTTTCATTTCACTCCCCTTGGTCCGCCCTTAAAGGTTGCTTCCACTGCACCCACCTGGAGCAGCCATTCCTCCATCGCTTGCGAGGTCTTTGGCTTCTTATACCAGATACCGCCAGCAGCTTTAAAAGGGTTAACACCCACGTCATGGCGGTCCTTTTTAATCCACACCACACCCTCGGGCGTAACCACAATCCGCATTTCCATCGTTTCGTTCCAATCCCGGGCTTGCTCACTTGCGCTGTGCAGGTTGCAGGGACGGGTGATCTGTGCTGTGTACTTTTTCATAAAGACACCTTTACTTGAAGAGTGAAATACCGAATAAGCAGCGGGCAAGGGTAACACCTGCAATGACACACAAAAAGAATATAAATATGCACATGACCTTTCCCCTGTAGCTGTTAACCAAAATTACGTTGTGCGCTGTCCATAAGACCCGCTTCTTTAATCATTGCACGCACTGCAATTTCCTGTGCAGCTACATCCCCTCCATGAGCTTCGATTAAGCGACCAGTGGCCCGCATACCGTATCCGTCACGGGCAGCCAGTTTGCCAAGATTCTCTGCGCGATCTGCTGTCATTTGGTTGCTCATAACCTGTACCCCGTTGGGTGTGCGTTGCTGCACTGTACAACCCACACTAGACACATCTGGGCGTAGGCGCAAGCGGTAATTCCAAATAAACTACAAATAATCCTGAATATCGTTTTCGTTCGCTTCCCGGATCTCGCAATAGCACCACGGAAAGAGGTCCCAAGCTGCCTGGGGGATGCGGGCCGCTGTGTCGGGCTCTGCTGCGACAAGCAAGTGCGGTCCGTCCTCATGTACCAGGAACACATCATTTGCCTGCAGCATGTGCTCTATCTCGTTGGTGCGAAGATCACAGATTAACCAATAGTGCTTCATTGTGTATTCCCCTCCAGCGCAACCAGTTGAACCGTTTCAGTGCATAACCAGCCCTCGTCAACCTGCTTAACGATAACAAAGCGCTCGCCTGTTGCGCCAGGGTACTTAGAGCGTAACGTGTCAATTAGGGTGCTTACTGTATCCCCTGGAAGGTTACGCTCAACCAGTGTGTGCAGCTTGCTATCATAAATTCCGTACATTGGATTCCCCTGCTTTATCCAAAAGGGTTTTGACCGTTTGCTCCAGCAACAGGAACCGCTCGTACAGCTCCGTCATTACAGTCTCCTGCTCATACTGCCCAATACCGATAGGCGTGCCACACTGGCAGCAAGACCAGCTATCAGTTATCACCTGCTCTATGGTGGGCATGTCGTTATCAGCTTCGCACGCTTCGCAATGGTGCCAGCTCATATAATCTCCGGGACCCCTTGCGGGGCTGTGTTGGTGGGTTAACCACAATTACTTCTGGATAATTACCGACAGGTTATTAAAGTCCTTCAACACAAGGTTGTTCGCTGCAACGTGTGCATCCGCTGCTTCCAGTGACTCAAAAGCGATAAGATCATTCTTGTCAGCCCAGCTGGCTGCCTGCTTACTGGTTTTGAAAGGACCGTTCTCGGTACCGTCGAATTCTACTACGAAGAAAGATAGCTTGGACATGGTATGTTCCTTTCCGTTGGGTGTTTTTAATGTCTATGGACGTACATTAGACGCATCCTTCCATGGACGCAAGCGAAATATCCATCCTTTTACAAAATAGTTTTCTGCCACTGGCCAAGCTCGGTGCTGGCGGTCGTGCGCTTGATACCTTGCTGCTCCATAACGTCCATCATTACCTTCCGCAGCTTGCGCAGCACCTTAACGTCAGTGGGCGCACCCGCTGCCTTCCACATCTCGTTTGCTAACCCGTGGATCTGGCTTTTAACGTTGCGACCAACACGGAACGGAATAAGCGTTGGAGCTACCGGTACCAGTACCCTCGCTGTGGGCCGCTGTACCGGTACTTCGAGCGCCACTTGTGCGTTTGTATTAACCACACGCAACACCTCAATAACCCTGTGCTGCCTGCCGTCTGTCCAATCCTGCACAACACCATTCGTGAGACACAGGATGTGGCGGCGTACACGTATCAGGTAAGGACCGCCAGCAAGGTTGCGAGATACGGTTTTGACCGTTTTACCACACTGACGGAACACAGCACGGGTGACATCCTCCAGCTTGAAACCTAGCTGCTCCATCACCTGTGTCGTCCACTCTTGGTTGCTACCCTTGCGATTGGCTCTACCTTGCAGTCTAAACAGCTCGTGAACTTCCTTGTAGTCCACTCCGCTTGCGATGGTGCAAGCGCGAACGGCGCAGTCGTTAGTCTCGTTCATCTCGTTGCTGATCTTCATTACCGACTGGTAGTCCATGTCCAATTCCCCGTGCTG
>JGI1221J11331_1000087_pt1 | contig 25747 bp, 22 predicted proteins | sample LakVidmifraction_4_FD_11331 | JGI IMG/M metagenome (IMG submission 11331) | reverse complement strand
TTACTAGTCAAAAACATCATAAATTAAGAAAGTCTGCAAGTCAAGTAAAGATTTGCAGGCTTTTTTTATTTGAAAAACCCGGCTGGTACTAGATGAACTATGTATACAAGAAGGTTTACAGCGTATTTGATAAACTGAAAAAGCCACTCGTTAAAGTGGCTTTTTCAGTTTGTTTAATCAATAGAATTCCCACAGGTTGTGCACATAGAATCGTAAAAATGGTGCATTTTAGTGAATTCCGTTTTACAGACGTAGCATTTTCTGGGAGTCTCCAGTTCCAGTTCAATTTTATTGGCCAGATGAGACATTGGGAGCAATTTTGGAGCTACAAACACCACCGCTTCCCTGGCAGATCTTATTCCTGTTTCTTTACGTGCAGTTTTATCCTTGGCTTCTTGTTTGCGTTTTGAAGCCTTCTTTCCATCCTTTATTCTTCTGGAAAATTCGTCACGATTAGGTCTGGAAAACATTCCAGCCACTTTTAAAAGTTCGGTTCTTTGATCCTTGGGAATATCGAAGATCTGATCTGTATCTTCCACCAAATGTGCTAATACAGCTATGCAGCTTTCAATTTCTTCTGAAGTGATCGCGCTTTTAATCTCCATTTCATTCTCTCCTTTCATAAAAAACCTGGATCAAATTTGGCTGAAACCTGTGCTTAGTTTGCCAAAGCGCAAATATAGTTTTAAAATTTTGTGTAGAATCCGTTTTTTTCTCAACCGGAACAAAACAGATAAATGATATTTTTGAAATTTTGGCCTGCAGTTTTGAAAGAATAATTCATAAATTTTTCCAAATTTCTGAGAAGTTTATTGAAGATCCTTAGAGTTTTTAATCAAATAATAAATAAGATACATCCTGTTACACCGATAATAATTATGTTAAGATTGTATATTCGTTAGAATATAATATGTAACAGAAAATTTTTCAAAACTTCCAATAATTCTGTTTGCATTTAAACTAAATAGAAACAAAGCTTATTTAAAACCGAATAGCACGACCAAAATAACATCTCATTTTATCCGCGAATTAAACAGGAAAATTACGGGTTTTATTTGGCCTGTAAATTTTAATCTATTTTACATAAATCCTGTTTCCGTGAAAATATTCTGAAGGTCTTTTTCCCAATATCTTTAAAAAAGTATTGCTGAAGGTGGGCAAACTGCTGTAACCAACCATAAGGGCAATTTCACCAATAGTGTGTTTCTTTTCAAGTACATATTCCACGGCTTTAAACATTCTAAGTAAAGTATAATAATGAATAAAAGTCATTTTAACATCGCTCTTAAATAACCGGTGAAGCGAGCGTTCACTCATTCCCAAATGAGAAGCAATTTCTGGCAAGGAAATATTTTTATCTAAGTGATCTTTTAAATAAACAAGGGTTTTTTCCAATCGTGGATCTTTGGGTTTTGGAAGCGTAAGCATCAAAGGAACGGTTGGTATTTGTGAAAGCAGCACTTTAAAAGCAGCCACCACAGGGAATCTTTTCTCATCAGTTTCATAAATATCGCCATCCCATTTTCGCGTGTAGCCCAACAAATGCCACAACAATTCATTAACCGGGTAAATCCCTACGGTATGATAAAATGCAGCATCGATTTTTTGTACCGGGAAATACAAGTTGCGCATAATCACTTCAGGAGTACTTGGAAATATAGCGTGTTCAACTCCGGGAGGAATCCACATATAATGTCTTGCAGGCATAAAATGTGTTTTTGTGCCTGTTTTTATGTAAACTATTCCGCCTTCCGTATAAATAAATTGTCCTTTTTTGTGCGCGTGGGTTTCAATATAAATTTCGCCCATAAGATCGTGATGACAGTAAATACTGCTGTCAAATTTATCGACATCGGTTAAGTAATACTTCTCTTTATTTTCATTTTTGTTCATTTGGCAGATTTGAATAAAATATTGACTATTTTAAATATATGACAAAGGTATGTAATGGCTACATTGCGTATCTGAATTAATCAATTTATATTTTTATTTACACAAATTAGTGTCAATATATTAAATATTTTATATGAAATACAGCAAACAGGTAAAGATGGAGCGAATTCTTTTCGAAAATTATAAAAATATAATTTACTCCCCCGATGAGGCTGCAAGATTTGTTAAAAACAATTCAATTGTTGGTGTAAGCGGTTTCACAAAAGCCGGAGACAGCAAATCCGTATTACCTGCGTTTGCAAAACGGGCAGAAACAGAAGATTTGAAAATCACCCTTTTAAGTGGCGCTTCTCTTGGTTATGATACCGATGCAGATTTAGCTAAAAATCATGCTATTTATAAAAGAATGCCTTTTCAGGCCGATCCTACTTTAAGAAAATCAATTAATACCGGCGAGGTATTATATGTAGACCAGCATTTAAGTGAAACTGCCGAAATGTTGCACAACCAGCATTTGCCAAAAGTCGATATGGCCATTATTGAAGCTACTTATATTGACGCAAATGGTTTTATTATTCCCACCACATCAGTTGGCAATTCTGCAACTTTTGCCGATTTGGCAGATGAAATTATTATTGAAATAAATGTTTCCATTCCTTTATCTTTTAAAGGAATCCACGATGTATTTATTCCCAAACCTTATCCGCACAGAAACATTATAGCCATTACAGATTCGGAAACACGAATTGGAACGGAATATATAAAAATAGATCCCAAAAAAGTAATCGCCGTGGTATTTACAGATCGTCCGGACAGCCCTGCAAAAATCTCTGCGCCCGATGAAAATACGACTGCCATTGCCCAACATATTCTTAAATTTCTGGAAAATGAGGTGGTAGATGGAAGACTGACCAATTCTTTATTACCTATTCAGGTAGGGATAGGGAAAATAGCAAATTCAGTATTGTCTGGTTTTGCAAACAGTCCTTTCGAAAACTTAACGATGTATTCTGAAGTATTGCAGGACAGTACTTTTGAATTGTTTGATTCAGGAAAAATGGTATTTGCTTCGGCTTCATCCATCACAGTTTCGGAAGAATGTTATAAAAAATTCATAGAAAATTTTAAAGATTATAAAAACAAAATTGTATTACGGCCACAAAATATCAGCAATTCAGCCGAAGTAATTAGAAGACTGGGGATTATTGCTATAAACACCGCCATAGAATTCGATATTTACGGAAACGTGAATTCTACACACTTGTGCGGAACCCAGATGATGAACGGAATTGGCGGATCGGGAGATTTTGCCAGAAGCGCTTACTTAAGCATTTTTGTTTGTCCGTCGGCATCTAAAAATAACTCCATTTCTCATGTAGTTCCTATGGTTTCACACCATGATCATACAGAACACGATGTAGATATTTTGGTTACGGATCAAGGTTTGGCCGATTTAAGAGGTTTGGCGCCAAAAGAACGCGCTCAGGTTATTATTGATAACTGCATGCACCCAGATTACAAAGCACAAATGCAGGATTACATTCAAGAAGCACTAAAAGGAGGAGGGCAAACGCCACACGTCATGGAAAAAGCATTTAGCTGGCATCTCGATTTTAAAAATAATGGCACAATGAAGAAATTGGTGGAAGTACAAGTATAATAATTAATAGTTTGGTTTTGGACTTTGGAAAAGTTTGGCTGTGAACCGGTCATTCACAATTTAAGTAAAGTGCTTTTTAAAATTATTTTAAGAAACCCGGGTTCAATTGGTAATTCTTACCGTGAACAGAAACTCATGTAATCATAAAAAATCATAGGATTTTAAATATCAAACGGGATTGATCACCTCAATTTACATTCTGCAAATTTTTGCAATATTTTGTTAAAGATTGTTAAATTATTATCCCTATTTTTGAGCATTTAAACCTCGATTTTCTAATGCAAACTCCCCCAACTCCTCCTCAACCAAAATCAATGAATCTTAAAANTCCGGCGAAACGAATTGTTGTCGGAATTCAGTTTTTATTTGTAGCCTTTGGCGCAACGGTTTTGGTGCCGCTGTTAATTGATGTTGATCCCGCCGTGGCTTTGTTTACAGCAGGGGTTGGAACGCTCATTTTTCACGTTATTACCAAGGGAAAAGTACCNGTATTTTTAGGAAGCAGTTTTGCTTTTATTGCGCCTATTATTGCCGCTACCAAACTTTATGGGTATGCAGGNGCCTTATCAGGTTTAATAGCAGTGGGGATAGTTTATGGCGTTGTTTCAACCATNATTAAATTATGGGGTTTAAAATTCATCGGAAAAATATTTCCATCGGTCGTTATCGGACCCGTTATTATGATCATTGGTCTGTCACTCGCAACGGTAGGAGTTGATATGGCAAAAACCAATTGGCCCATCGCTCTTTCAGTATTGATCACTGCCATTGCAATTGTTACCTATGCAAAAGGAATAATAAAATTGATCCCTATTTTTATTGGAATTATTGTAGGATATATTATCTCCGTCATTGCCGGCCTGGTGGATTTTTCATCAGTACACGAAGCCGCATGGTTTGTCGTGCCGGAATTCACCACTCCTGTATTTAGCTGGGGCGCAATTATTTATATGATTCCGGTTGCTATTGCCCCTATTATTGAACATATTGGCGATATGTATGCCATTGGCGGGGTTGCAGGCAAAGATTTTGTAAAAAAACCAGGTTTGCACAGGACATTATTGGGTGATGGGGTTGCAACTTCATTTGCGGGATTTTTAGGCGGACCACCAAACACAACTTACTCTGAAGTTACCGGTGCCATTGCTTTAACCAAAATCACCGATCCCAGGATCCTGCGGATTGCCGCAGTTACCGCGATTGTTTTTTCTATGGTTGGAAAAATAAGCGCCGTTTTAAAAACGATTCCTCAGGCTGTTATTGGGGGTATCATGTTATTGCTTTTTGGAATGATCGCCAGTATTGGGATCAAAACATTAATAGATGCCAAAACCGATTTTTCTGAAACCCGCAACCAGATAATCGTTTCCATTATATTGACAATTGGTATTGGTGGGGCGCATATTGGTTACGGAAATTTCTCATTGGCAGGGATAGGCCTGGCTTCGGTTGTTGGAGTATTGCTGAATCTTATTTTACCTGGGAAGCCTTCGGCTAAAGAATAGCATTAAAACGTCCTTTGTACCTATAAAAAAAGCCTTCCCGGTAATCCGGGAAGGCTTTTTTATAGGTTGTAAATTTATCTACACAAAAAACTTGATGATAAACAAGACCGCAATAATATACATTATTGGCTTAACTTCTTTATGTCTTCCGGTGAGTAATTTTAAGATAACATAGGAAAGCATTCCAAAAACGATCCCTTGCGCAATACTATAAGTTAAAGGCATCATTATAATGGTTAAAAATGCCGGGATAGCTTCGGTAGCATCGTTTAGATCAATCTTCATAATGGGTGAGATCATAAACAATCCAACTATTATCAGGGCAGATGCCGTTGCTTCCGGCGGGATCATCATAAATATTGGAGCAAAGAACAATGCAAGACCAAACATCACTGCCACTGTGAGGGCTGTCATTCCCGTTTTGCCGCCTTCGGCTACCCCGGCAGCGCTTTCTACATAGGTAGTGACCGTTGAAGTCCCTAAAACAGCTCCTACTGTGGTACCGATAGAATCTGCAAATAAGGCTCGTTTTACTCTTGGAACATTTCCGTCCTTATCCAGCATATCAGCTTTAGAAGATACTCCCACCAAGGTTCCCACAGTATCAAACATATCCACGAATAAAAAGGTAAATAAAACGATTAGCATATCGAAAGAAAGGATCTGGTGAAAATCAAACTTAAAAAAAATAGGTTCAATTGAAGGTGGCAGGCTCACAAATTGAAAATCGTCGGGAACAACTGTAACTCCAACAAAAAGGCCGATAATTGTCGAACTTAAAATGCCTATTAACAAGGCTCCTTTGACCTTTTTTGCCAGGAGCAAGCCTGTAACCAGAACGCCTGTTAATCCTATGAGAACACTTGGGTTTTTCATGCTTCCCAGACTTACCAAAGTAGCCGGATTATCGACGATGAGCCCGGTACTTTGCAATCCTATAAACGCAATAAAAAATCCGATCCCTACAGAAATGGCATGTTTTAAATTTATAGGAATTGAGTTGACAATTAATTCACGGATATTAAGAGCTGTTAAAAGTAAAAAGATAAGCCCTTCTAAAAATACAGCCGTAAGAGCAAATTGCCAGGTGTAACCCATTCCAAGGACCACGGTGTAAGCAAAAAATGCATTCAGCCCCATTCCGGGAGCCAATGCAAAGGGGAGTTTAGCAACCAATGCCATCACTAAAGTTGCGATGATGGCCGATAATGCAGTAGCTGTAAATACCGCATCTTTATCCATTCCGGCATCACTTAAAATGCTGGGATTCACCGCCAAAATGTACACCATTGTCATAAAGGTGGTGATCCCGGCAATAATTTCCGTTTTTAAGGTTGATTTGTTTTCGGTGATCTTAAAAAACTTATCTAACATAATTTATATTGCAATTAATCAGTTTATAAAGTTTTGAATACTAAAATGCATAAAGCAAATTAGTATTCAAATTACAGGTAATACAAGAGGTCGGGTTTTTTAAATTTATAATATAAACTAATGATTGTTAATAAATTAACCCTATTTTAGTTAATATCTGCTTTAACTCCAAGCACTTCAGTCTTTAGGCAGTTTAAGCACTTGTTTTTATCTTAAATATTCCATTTGATACCCAAAGTAGGTCGTACATAAAATCCGGTAGCCCCGGCGAAGTTCTCGGAAAGCTCGACCTCTCCTCCCAATGAAAAACTTTTGTTCAAATTATACCAAAGTTGTGGTTCGGCCAGGAAAACGGTCCTTTCAGACAAACCCTTTTCTGACCATAGATCGGCAAAACCAGCAAAAGTTAATTTGTCTTTAAATAAATTAAGATACCAGGTTCCTGTTATCTGGTAATTTGCTTTTCCGGAATCTTTAAAAGCTTTGTAACCGGCGTAGGTTGAAAAACCCCATTTCGCATTTCCTTTTGCATAGTTAAGGCCAAAGATCCAGGCGTCATTAATGGTATATCCTCCCTGCACTCCATTAGCATCAAAAGTCCCTAACCCTCCATTGTATTCCACATGTAATCCAACAGGCATCTTTTCGGTTTTAAGAACCCGGGCAATCTCATAATAACCTTGACTTATCCCCGATTTAGCATTATAATCGAAATCAACAAAAGTATAGGTGCTCCCGTATTTATCCGGTTTAAAAAATTCAAAAGTGGTGGTGAAATGCTCCCTTTCGAAATCTCTGTGTAATTGAAAGTTTTGAGCGCTTAGGGTTGCGGTAATAAAAATTGTGAAAAGAGTAATTATTTTATTCATTGGGGGTGGAATTTTATGTGAGATTACAAAAATAACTTTAACCGCTATAATAATTCCTTTTGTGAATGTCCAATTATGAACAGTCATTTTCTTCATAAAATTAAATTTCTCTTTTGGGTTTATTTTTTTTATTGATTATAGCCATTGAATTATTAATTTTTGGGGAAATTCCTACAATATTGGGAAAGAATAATTGACCTAAATATGGTTATTATTGTTAATAAGTTTTATTTCTTCTGAAGTGATCACCCTTTTAAACTCTGTTTCATTCACTCCTTTCATAAAAAACTTGAATCAAATTTGGCTTAAACCTGTGCTTAGTTTGCCAAAGCGTAAATAAAGTTTTAAAATTTTGGATTTGATTCTTTCTTGAAGGCTAAAAAAAGGTAAAAGAGCAGTATTATTTGTAATACGAATAATTTGTTGCTTTTACATTTTATTTAAGAATATGTATTTAACTCCTGTTGCACAATAACTTATAATTCTATAAATTGGCAATAACTAATATTTTAAACTAACTATCAATGATTAAATCAAAATCACTTTTTGGAATAGTTTTTCTATTGCCATTGCTAATTTTCGCACAAAAATTACCGGCGAATTTTTTCTTGGAAAAACTGGATAATGGATTACAAGTATTGACTATTGAGGATAATACTGTACCACTTGCCACCATCGAAATTACTGTTCATAACGGAGCTTACACAGAGTCTCCAGAATTTGATGGCCTGTCACATTTATATGAACATATGTTTTTTAAAGCAAATAAGGACATTCCTTCACAGGAAAAATATTTAGAACGTGTGAATGAACTTGGAATTTCTTTCAATGGAACCACTTCAGGTGAGCGTGTTAATTATTATGCGACCTTGAGTTCTCAAAAGTTGGTTGAAGGATTAGAATTTATGAATTCTGCAATTCGATATCCTTTATTTCTGAAGGAAGAAATGCTAAAAGAAAATCCGGTTGTTGATGGAGAATTTCAACGGAATGAATCAAATCCTGTGTTTTACTTACTTCAGGATAGTGGACATAAAATGTGGGGAGACCTTTTTAGCAGAAAAAATGTTATTGGTGATCATGATGTTATATTAAATGCGACTCCTGAAAAAATGAAAACAATTCAAAATAGATATTATTATCCAAATAATTCTATTCTAGTTGTTGCCGGGAATGTAAATCACAAAGATGTATTTGAAAAAGTCAGAAATATTTATGGAAGCTGGAAGCCTTCAGATTTTAATATATTTGAAAAATATCCAATTCCAGAAATTAAACCTTTAGAGAAGACTGCATATTTTACGACATTGAATGAAAATGCTTCAACCCCAATAGTTTTAATGGGTTGGCACGGACCAGATACTCGCAATGACATTTCTGCTACCTATGCGGCAGATGTTTTTTCATATATTTTGTCACAAAAATCTTCACAACTACAACAGGAAATGGTCGACAGCGGTTTGGCTTTTCAAATAAGTCTTGGATACAGTACCAATAAATATGTAGGGCCAATTCAACTATTTTTAGTTCCAAATCCTGCCAAAATTAAAGAAGCTATGAGTAAATTAGAAGAACAAATTAATATGTGGGATTCTGATAATTATTTTACCGACGAACAACTGGAAACAGCAAAAACGCTATTGGCGATTCAAGATGCTTATGGCAAAGAACAAACATCTCAATATTTGCACACAGTTACGTATTGGTGGGCATCCGCAAGTATTGATTACTACACTAATTATATTGATAATCTTAAAAAGGTTACCAGGGAAGATATTAAAAAATATGTGCAAACATATATTAAGGACAAACCTAAAGTTGTAGGATTGTTACTTTCACCAGAAATGAAAGAACAAATGCAGTATGATTCTTTGGAAAAACTTTTAAATAAATAATTATGAGAAAATTTATAAAATACATACTGGTAGTTGTGCTTATGATTACTGCTACTGATGGGGTTCTTGCTCAAAACTCATCTCCCACTTCAAACGTTGAAGAATTCGAAGTAAATGGCATTAAAGTACTCCTTAAACATTCTCCAAAAGAAGTTATTAGTGCAAAATTATTTATTAAAGGTGGTACAGCGAATTATACAAAAGAACAAGAAGGTATAGAAAATTTCGCGTTAAATCTGGCTATTTCCGGCGGCACCACATCATTAAACAAAACTTCTTTCAGCAGTGCTATTGATAAAATTGGTGCTAATATAGATGTGAATTCCGATTATGATTTTAGTGAGATTGAGTTGATTTGTGTTAAACAATTTTGGGATGCTTCTTGGAATCTTTTTACAGACGCTATTTTAAATCCTGCCTTTTCCGAAGAGGAATATACCCTTTTAAAAGAACAACTAATTAATAATGCAAAACAAACATCTTCAGATCCAGATTCTCAATTACGAAATTTGGCTATGGCTAATGTTTTTAAAGGTAAAAATTATGAGAAAATTCCTGCCGGCACTGAATCAAGCCTTCAGAATATTTCTTTAGAAACCCTTAAAGAATTCTATAAAGATTTACTTGGGCGAAAAAGAATTTTTCTTGTTGTAGCAGGCGATGTAACTATGGAAGATATTAAGAGTAAGGTTGAATCATCTTTTGGTTCACTTAAAGAAGGTACATTACCTGTTCTCGAAGAACCTACCAAAATAGTGCAACCTACAAATCTAATTGAAGATAGAGATATTGCTACCAATTATATACGAGGATATATGACAGCGCCAAAAATGGATAGTAGAGAAGGTGTTGCAATGCAAATTGCGATGCGGATTTTAGCAAATCGCTTGTTTATTGAGATAAGAACAAAAAGAGGCTTATCATATGCACCAAGTGCTTTTTATGCAAATGGCATTGTAAATAGCCCTTATAATGCTATTTATGTTTCTACGATAGATCCAAAGCAATCTATTAAAGTTATGGTTGATGAAATTGATAAACTTCGAACTGAAGGTTTTACAGCTAAAGAGCTTGAAGACATACAGCAATCCTTTTTAACCAATCATTATATGGGTTTAGAAACCATGGCTGCACAAACAGGAAATTTAGGTTTAGCAGAATTAAAAGGAAATTGGAAAATAGCTGAAGAATTTGCTAGCATTGTAAACGATGTTTCTTTAGATGATATAAATAAAGCTATAAAAAAATATTCTGAAGTTATTAGTTGGACTTATTTAGGTGAAAAGGATATGATAACTGAAGAAGATTTCTTACAACCTAAAAAACTGCAAGTAAATACTCCTTTTAAAGATTAATGATGATTTTTACTTTGCTCGCTATGGATTATGGCGGGCAAGGTTTTTCATTCAGAAATCTTGAATAAATAATTTTTTTGTTTCTAATATTTAATTTGTCTGGGAAACCTTGAAAACACAACTGGTTTTTTCGTTGCATTGATAAAACAGACACCAATTTTCAACTCTCCAAGAATGCCGGCAATCGAAACCCTGAAAAGGGTTTCCCCCTCAATCCTGCTTCACTTTCCGCCCTACCCTTCCTCTAAAACGCGCAAAGATCAAAAGCGTTTTGGTTGTGTTAATAAAATAGACGCCTGTAAGGAGAATAGCAGCTGCAACTATAGATTGCAGGGTTAGTTGTTCATTTAAAAAATACCAGCCCAGTAAAAGGGCTATTATTGGATTTACGTAGGTTGAGGTGGCTACCTTTTCAGGGGAAACGGTTTTCAATAAATAATTGAACGAGGTAAATGCCACGATACTTCCAAAAAGTATCAACAGGATCATTGAAAATTGGGTAGGTGAACTCCATTCTGTAGGATAGCTCCAGGTTTCTCCAAATAAATTACTCGCTATCATCAAAAGGATCCCCCCGGTAAGCATTTGATATCCGGTATTTACAAAATAATTTAGAGGTAAATTGGCTTTGGCCACAAACAAACTGCCATAAGACCAACTTAGCAGGCACATAAAGATCATACTCATTCCCAGGATAGAATTTTCCTGATTTATTATTTCCTTCTGGCTTACCAATAAATAGATCCCGATAATCCCCAGGATCACTCCTACAATGGACATAGGTTTAATTTTTTTTCCATCAATGATCCACATCAATAAGAGAACCACAAGAGGTTGTGCCGAAATTTGAAGGGCCCAGACAACAATTCCGTTTCCAAATGCCAGGAACAGGAATCCTGCAATTACAGTATTGAGAAATTGCTTTTTTGTGATCGCGAGGCTTATCCCCAGGATCTTGCAGAGGATAAATATTAAAATTCCCGCAGTGATAAACCGGATGGAAGCCAGCATAAAAGGAGGCAATTCGGTAACAGCAACTTTATTTAAAAGATAAGTAGATCCCCAGATAAAGTAAATGGAAAAGAAAGCCAGAACAACAAGAGTTGGATTTGGAGATTTATTCATTGCAATTTCAGCTATTTTATAAGATAGTTTAAAAATAGGAATAAACTTCTATTTTCAACATATTCCAATTGGGTTTATCCGTGGTTCTCAAGGACTTAATAACATGAGCAATTGATGAAAATATTTCATATTAAAAAGGAATTTAATTGCCTTTAGCATCCAATATCTTCAGAATTGGCAGTTGGAAAATTAGTTGTTTTATTTAAATTATATATTTAAATAAAAGTTTATAACTCATTTTTAAACAGATTATTATAAATTTTTAATAAACTGCTAAATTTATAGCCCTCACTGCAAGTCGAAGAAGTTTCAAATGCCAGCTCTTAAAAAATGATCTCTTGGAGCAGTTTATAAAATTCCTAATATAAAATTGAATTTTCATCAATAATGGAAGTTTCTGTTTTAAACGAACTCAAGCTTCACCGCAAAATGTTTTAAAAGGATTTGTATAGGTTTGAATCATTTTTTCATCAACTGAAATCGAATTAAAAACACCCCGATCGATCATGTGCTGTTGGAGGGAAACCTCTATTTGAGATAAAATTGGGGAAAGACAGATATCGGTATCTTTTGCAGTTGCTACCCATTCATCTCTTGTTTTCTCCCTGAACAGATCGTCTAATTTTTTTTTGTCAAAAATCCCGCAAATTAGTTCTGACTCTTTTGAAGCTTTCCAATCCGGTTGTTGTACCATATCACAGAAGCTGTTCCAGAATTTCAGTTCCAGGGCACCCAAGGCGATCCATTTTTTATCCTTGCATTCATAAACATTATAGTTGACAAGAAATCCACTCAAAATAGGCGTGGCCTTATAAGATGCTCCTCCCTGTTGCAGCGCGTGTGGAATTGCTCCCATTGGGATGATAGCGTCTAAAATGGACAGATCTATATACTGCGCCTTTTGTTTGCGTTGTTGTGCCAACAGTCCGCTGGTACAGGCTGATAATAACATATAAGATCCCCCGGCAATATCAGCAATTTGAAATCCGGGAATTACCGGTTTGCCATTTGCGTCCCTATTGAGATCTAACAATCCTGAAAGCGCTAAATAATTAAGATCGTGGCCAGCTTGATCTTTTAAGGTTCCGGTCTGACCATAACCGGTAACAGATATGTAAACGATTTTAGGGTTTAATTCTTTAACCTCATCAAAAGAAAATCCAAAGCTTGCCATAGCGCCGGGTCTAAATTGCTCTATGAGAACATCTGCACTTTTAATTTTTTCCTTAACCAATTCCTGCCCTTCCAATGTTTCATAATCTATCATTAAAGACTCTTTACTGTAATTCATCAAATGAAAAATTGCGGAATTCTCACCTATTTTTGGTTGGTAGAAACGCGTAGAATCTAACCTTCTTGGGCTCTCGATCTTTATAACCTCTGCTCCCATTTCACTTAAAAGATGCGTACCCAACGGACCCGGTAACAAACGGGTAAAATCCAAAATACGAATCCCTTCCAGAGGTTTTATTTCTTTCATAGATCTGTATTTAAAAAGGGATTGAATGGTCCTTCCAAATATTTTATTTTTTCTATTAAATAGTTGGGCATTAATACTTTTGAACCTTTTGCAGGATCTATAATTATAATTTCGTGAACCATAATTGCGGCTAAACGATTCTTTTTCTCACTAAAATAATAGGAACGAAAAATGATGCGATCTTCCCTAATTTCTTCAACTCTTGTCCCAATTTGTATTATATCAGGGTACTCCAAAGGAGCTATATATTTTACAGATTGAAATCCTAATATAGGTGCGTATTCCGATTTTTCCAGAGTGGAATTGATCAAACCTATTTTTACAAAATAATCAATTCTGGAAGTTTCACCCCAACCAACGTATGCTACATTGTTTACGTGCCTGTATGCATCCATCTCACCCCATTGTACATTTATGGTGGTAACAACCTTGAAATCTGCTATTTTCATATGTAGATATTTATAGTTCTGTTTTAGAAAATTTTAAACTTAAAGTTTCACATAAAAATCCTTGTGATGCTTTTTAATCTTTGTTACCCCCATAAAAAATAGGGGCTAAAGCCCAATTCAATTCAATGCTATATCCCCTGACTGAAGTCAGGTGCAATGGATAATATGTCTTGATGCTTCCGGTGTTTGAAAATTTGAAAGGTTTTTTTCAATTCAACATTGGTGTTTCTTTATGGCAATTAATATATCAGTTAGAATGCTTGAAATCTCTTGCCACTAAGACTCTAAGTTGCACAAAAATAAATTAGTTACACAAACTCCTGAAACAGCTTCATATTTATTGTTTTTTATTGGTCCCCCGATTGCTATCGGGGTAATTCGCATATCCCGGTAGGAAGGCCTATTAGTCTTTGTATCGGGTTTTCCCTATGCTCATTTTATTTTGCTTTTTTTACTTTTTCCGCATAACCTTCATTTCCCGGAACAACTCTTTGAACAGGCCACGGGCGATCAATAATTTCATTATTTCATTTGTTCCTGCATAAATTCTGGCAACCCTGTTATCCACATACATTCGGGCAATTGGGTAATCCCACATATAGCCGTAGCCCCCAAATAGCTGCAGACATTCATCTACTACTTTAGAGTGCATTTCTGTGGCTGAATATTTTGCCATCGAAGCACTTTCGGCAGTAAGTTTATTTACTGCCAATAATTGAGTACAACGATCTACAAAAGTTTGATGAATTTGTAATTGGGTAGCACATTCCGCAAGTTTAAATTGCGTGTTTTGGAAACCGGCAATGGGTTGCTTAAAAGCTGTTCTTGTAGAGGTGTATTCAATAGTATCCACGATAGAGCCTTCTGCACCTCCAATGGAAGCTATGGCTACAGACAAACGTTCCCTGGCCAATTCTGTCATCATAATTTTGAAACCGCTTCCTTCCTCCCCCAGCAAATTCTCTTTTGGAACTTTTACGTTGTCAAAAAATAATTCGCAGGTATCCTGGGCTTTCATTCCTATTTTTTTGAAAGGAACTCCCTTTTCAAAGCCTTCGGCAGCACTCTCCATGATCAATAAAGAAACCCCTTCATTTTCTGATCCGGGATTCGTTTTTACCGCTACTATTGCCATGTCACACATAAAACCATTCGTAATAAAGGTTTTTTGGCCATTTACCAAATAATGGTCTCCTTTATCCGCCGCCGTTGTTCTAATGGCCTTAAGATCACTGCCACAGTTTGGTTCTGTCATACCAATAGCTGTGATCATTTTTCCGGTTGCCATAATGGGCAGGTATTTTTGTTTTTGAGCTTCGCTTCCGTGCTTTAAAATATAAGGCGCTATAATGTCTGAGTGCAGTGAAAAACCCGGTCCTGAGATCCCCTTTTTAGCGAATTCCTCAATAAGTAAGGCATTGAAGCTAAAATTGAGGCCGCTGCCGCCATATTGCTCTGGCATATCCATGCAGAGTAAACCTAAGTCTCCGGCACGTTCCCAAATTTCGCGACTTACCATACCGTCTTTTTCCCATTGTGGCATTTGATCCTGAATTTCATTTGTGATGAAATCCTGAACCATTTTCTGCATCATTTTATGTTCTTCTGACGCATATATTTCACGTTCTATTAATATATTCTGTAACATAGGTCTCAATTTTTTGATCGGTTAATTATTGTAGAATATTCTGTTGTTTCCTGCTTTCTCTATGCGCTCTTTAAGACTTTCCGGCAATTTGAAACGTTCTCCGTATTTCAGGGCTAATCGCGTGCTGTATTCAGCAAAATAAGGAGCCCTAACATAATCTATATAGGACATTACACCACCCGTATGTATAGGGAATCCCAGTCCCAGGACTGATCCTATATCTGCGTCTTTCGGTTCTCTAAGCACCCCTGATTCAACACATTTCCAGGCATCCAGTACCATGGCAAAAAGCAATCTTTTACCAACTTCGTCATCGTCATATTCATTGTTTACGGGAAAGATATTAGCCCACTCTGACCAAATATGCTTTTTATCTCCCTTTGGATATTCGTAGAATCCTTTGCCTTCCTTTTTTCCGGTTCTGCCATATTGATTAACGATAGAGGAAATGGTTTTTTTCAATTGCTTTTCATGTTCGGTAAGCGCAGGGTCTTCTCCCATAATGTCTAACATGAGTTTCAAATTTATTTCATCTGAAATAGCTAATGGTCCTACTGGCATACCAATCTTCCTGGCTACATTTTCAATAACCGCAGGTGGAATGCCTTCAGCAAGCATTGTTATACCTTCGTTTATGTACTTACCAAAAACGCGGGATGTAAAGAATCCCCTCCCATCATTGACTACTATCGGGACCTTGCGTATTGAAGTGACATAATCTATTGCTGCAGCCAGTGTTTTCTCTGAAGTTTCTTTTCCTGTAATTACCTCTACCAGATTCATTTTATCTACAGGAGAGAAAAAATGCAGGCCAATAAATTTATCTGATCTTGAGGATGCTTTTGCCAGGGAAGTTATTGGAATAGTAGAAGTGTTTGTGGCATAAATGACATCTCCCCCTATTACAGATTCGGTTTCTTTAGTTACATTATTTTTAAGTTTTTCATTCTCAAAAACAGCTTCAATAATCAAATCACAATCCTTTAGATCATTAACATTCGCTGAAGGCTTAATTTTACTCAGGATAGCATCTGTTTTTTCCTGAGTAGTAGCGCCTTTTTCTAATTTTTTGCTTTCAATTTCTCTGGAATAATTTTTTCCATTTTCCGCATTCTCCAGACTCATATCTTTAAGAACTACGTCTAACCCGGCTTGTGCACTCACATAGGCAATTCCTGCACCCATCATTCCGGCACCGAGAACCCCAATTTTAGTGAAGTCAGTTTTTTCAAATCCTTGTGGTTTTGCTTTTCCTTTGGCCGCATCTCCAATGAAAATAAATGAGGTACGAATAATATTCCTGGTTTCTTTTGAGAATAAAGTGGCTGTAAAGTAACGGGCTTCGAGTTCTAAAGCGTTGTCTATGCCACAGGAGGCACCGTGATAAATGGCACTTAATGCATTTTTAATGTGTGGAAAATTTCCATGGGTGTTTTTAAAAGCCAGGGCATTGGACACGCTAAAAAATTCGTTGATTCCGGATACCTGACCAATTCCTACAGGAGTTCCGGGTACCTGGAATTTTTTATCGTCCCAGGGTTGCACAGATTGTCCTTTGGTGAGGATCCATTCTTTCGCCATTGCATTGATATCATCATCAGGAGAACATATTTTATCCACCAAGCCTTCTTTGAGTGCCTGTTCTGCAGTTAGTTTTTTTGATTGGGTTATGAACTGGATGGTTTTTTGCGGCCCCAGCATTCTCAGGTAACGTTGGGTACCTCCAGCTCCCGGAAACAACCCCACGGAACATTCCACCAAACCAATCCTGTTTTTTGGATGCGCGTTCATGATGCGATAATGGCAGGCTAAGGCAATTTCGCAACCGCCACCTAAAGCAAATCCGTTAAGGGCAGCTACAATAGGCTTCCCTCCGGTTTCCATTTGCCGCATTCTTTTATGGGATTCCATAATTATATTGTAAAAATCTTCTTTTGATTGATCGAAGTTAAGTAACCATTTTAAATCCCCTCCGGATATAAAATCATTTTTTGCGGAGTTTATTACGATCCCTTTTACAGTATTGTCTTGTAATGCTTCTCCCATCCTGGTAAAAAAATCTTCAAGGGTTTCAGCATTCATAATATTTACAGTAGAATTTTCTACATCCCAGGTTATAAAAGCAATGCCATCCGGGTCTATTTTATATTTTATATGTTCCATTATGATACCTTCTTTTAGTTATTGGTTAAAGCCTTTCAATTATGGTAGCAATACCCATTCCTCCTCCTACACAAAGTGTAGCTAAAGCGGTGCTTTTTCCCTGACGCTCTAACTCATCCAAAGCAGTACCAAGGATCATACATCCTGTTGCCCCAAGTGGATGGCCCATTGCAATTGCGCCTCCATTTACGTTAACTATGGAATGATCTATTTTTAGATTTTCCATTAATCGTAAGGGTACAACGGCAAAGGCTTCATTAACTTCCCATAAGTCAATATCCGAAACGTTCATGCCAGCCATTTTGAGAGCTTTATTAGTTGCCGGGGTTGGTCCTTCCAACATAATTAAGGGCTCCGAACCAATTACGGAACCCATTCTAATGATCGCCCTGGGTGTAAGTCCAAGTTTTTCACCTACTTCTTTGTTTCCTATCAACATCAAAGCAGCACCATCAACCAAACCGGAAGAATTTCCTGCATGATGTATATGATTAATGCGTTCTATATTTACATACGCGTCAATTGCGGTTTGATCAAAAAGCATTTCGCCCATCTTGGCAAAAGAAGGCTTTAAACCTGCTAATGTTTCCATAGTGGTATCAGATCGAATATATTCATCTTGTGCTAAATGTGTAAATCCGTTAATATCCTTTACAGGGATCATTGATTTATTAAAATAACCTGCTGCACGGGCTTTGGCAGCCCTTTGTTGTGAAGCGAATGCAAAAGCATCCAGATCTTGTCGGGAATACTCATATTTAGTAGCAATCAGATCTGCAGAAATTCCTTGTGGCACAAATTTCCCAAAGGCTGCATCCGGTTCCATCACCCAGGCTGAACCATCAATTCCCATAGGAACTCTCGACATAGATTCAACCCCACCTGCAATAATTAAGTTGGACCAACCTGAACGTATTCTTGCCGCAGCCTGATTCACTGCCTCTAATCCGGAAGCACAATATCTGTTTAATGATACTGCCGCCAAGTGATCTCCATAACCGGAGCATTGAGCCGCAACTTTTGCAACATTGCCCCCTTGCTCTCCTGCCTGGGTTACACATCCCATTATGAGATCTTCTACCAAAGAGGTATCCAGATTATTGCGCTCTTTCAGTGCCTTTAACAAAGTAGTTGTTAGTTCTACGGGACTTACCTGCGCGAGGCTTCCTGTTTTTTTTCCAATGCCCCTTGGCGTTCTAACAGCATCATAAATATATGCTTCCATGAAAATAATATTTATAAGTTACTAAGTGGTAACATATATTGTAAAAAAATATGTTACCGGGTGGTTACAAATATAATTAAATATTTATATTTACCTAATATTAGCGTGTTCATATAAAATGAACCATTTAAAATACTGTAAAACAAATGATTGTCTCAAATTTAAAAGAGAGTTATAATTTTGATTATCACTCTGACATAGTTAAAGATCATCTAAATAAAATAGATTTGCAAGGCCTTTCTGAAAAAGAAATCGCCATAAAATTATATATTCATGTGAGAGATTTTTGGCCATATTATCCCTACCGATTCAGTTTGAAGAGCACAGACTGGAAAGCTTCAGAAATTATTCAACATAAAAACGGGCATTGTCTGGACAAATCAGTTTTATTGATCAGTTTTTTAAGGGCTAATAATATTCCTGCAAGATTGGGATTGGCAAAGGTTAAGAACCATATAGCGATAGAACATATTGTAGATAAATTCGGATCGGATGTTCTTGTGCCTCATGGGTATGTAGCACTATTTTTAAATAATAAATGGGTAAAAGCTACTCCCGCTTTTAATTTTGAATTATGCGATAGATTAGGTGTAAGCACATTAGAATTTGATGGAGAAAACGATTCATTATTTCAGGAGTTTGATAAGACAGGAAATCATTCTTTTATGGAATATTTAGAAGATTATGGCACTTTTGATGAAGTGCCGCTTCAATTTATGTTAGAATTAATGCAGGAGCATTACCCTCCTTTTCTGAAGAATAATATAAAATTGGGTGATGTTTTAGATTTAAACCAATTGTAATGAAGAAAGACCGTCCGGCCACCGAAAAGAAAATATATGATGCATTTTTATCTATTTTAAAAGTTAAAGGGCCGCAAGGTGTTGGCATTAATGCCATTGCAAAAGAGGCAGGTGTCTCTAAAGAACTTATTTATCGCTATTTTGGAGGCTTAAAAGGTCTGCTCTTACAATATGCGCAAAAAGGGGATTTTTTTAAGTCTTTATTGGTTTTGGATGACAAGGAAAAAAGCAGTGTAGAAGATCTTAAACAATTTGCAAAAGAAGGCACCAAAGAATTGCGTGAAAATAAACTGACGCAGGAAATTTTGCGTTGGCAATTGCTGGAGAATAATAAAGAAACAAAAGATCTATTTAAATACACCAATTCGCAAATCGGAAAAATTTTTGCAATAAGCGATAAAGATACATCCCTTAATCATGCTTTTCAGTTAATGATTGGGGGTTATGTGTATTTTACCCTTCTTTCGAAGTTCAATAAAACATTTATTACTACAGATTTGACAAAAGAAGAAACCTGGGAAAAATTTGATAAAGCCCTTGAAAAAACAATTGATCTCTTTAATGAAAAATAACCCTGATCAAACTGGCGTTTAAACTGAAATTCTGGCAGCCTTTCTGTTTAAACGGGAAATATATATACTGCTTGTCAAGATTAAGGCGCCCCCAACTAAAACATTCCAGGTCAATGTTTCATCTAAAATAAAATGACCCAATAAGATTGCGGTTATTACTTCCAGGTACATCAATGTGGTCGCGGTAGATGCTGTCAGATATTTCAGGCCAAAAAAGAAGAGTTTGAAAACGACAATGCCAATTAAAAAACCATAGAAAATCCCTGTGGCCAGATGGCCTATTTCGGCAGTGGGCAAACCTATTAAAAAAGGAATAAATAAAACAGCGCCTACAATGTTCTGATAAAAAATCATTTTGTTCTGGCTGTAATTATGGGTTTCAGTTTTAAAAATAATCACCGTAACTGCATACCCGATGGAAGCCCCAATTGCGGCAAGCATTCCTATAAAATCCCGGGATTCAAAATTAAAAGGTTTACCGGCATAAGTAATAATTATGCCGGTAAACGCAAGTAATAAAAACAGCAATTGCGCCTTTTTTACTTTCTTCTTAAGAAACAGGATTTCTATCGCGGTTACAAAAATTGGATAGGTATAGAAAAGCACTACCGCATTGCCAATGGACGTGTAAATAAACGCAATTAAATACAGGTACATTCTGACGGCATTTATTGAAGAGGCCATCAACATTCTTTTATTATTCCCTTTAAAGTGCAGCTCTCCTTCTTTCCACAAAAGAGGGATCAGTAAAATTATTGGGATCGCCGTTCTAAACCAGGCGATAGTTCCGGGCGTCATACTGGACATATGTTTAATCAACAGACCATTGTTACCTGCAATTAAGGCACACAATATAACGGCGTACACAGCTTTTTTGACCATTCTAAAATTTAGGCTTCCTTATATTTTAAAAGGAATCAATTTATAATATTAAACACACAGTTTTGTTCCCAGGACTGTTTTAGGCATTTTTCCGTCCTTTGGGCGTTCCGCATAGATCCATTGTTTTTTTTTCTATTAACATTCCCCTGCTTTTTAATTATATATTCTGATTATTTCCCCGTTCCCTTTTCCGTTTACGCTTCGCACATATCCATTAACTACTCTATCCATAGGAATTGGAATGTGACCCGGGAATAAATCTTTTAATCTTTCGTAGGAATCTTCTACCATATCCGGAGATACTACATTTACGCGAATCCCGTTTTCAAGCTCTAAGACAACTGCCTTTACAAAACTGTGAATTCCTCCATTGACTATTGCCGCGCCGGTGGTTTTTATCACAGGATCATCGGCTAAAACTCCGGTGGTTAAGGTGATGGATCCGCCTTTATTTAAATAAGTTCTGCCAATGCGGACTAAATTTACTTGTCCCATAAGTTTGCTGTTTAAACCTATGTGGAAGTCTTCTTCTGAAAGTTCATCAAAATTGCCCCATTTAACCGTCCCGGCTATGCAAATAATTGCATCGAGTTCTCCTGTTTTTTTAAACATTTCAACGATGGATTTGCTGTCGGCAATATCTACATTCACATCCCCTGAGTTCCGTCCGGCAATTATGACTTCGTTGTTTTCTGAAAAATGGGAAGAAACTTTTTTACCGATAGTTCCCCTCCCTCCTATGATCAATATTCGCATAATATTATTATTTTTATAATTCGATATAGATATGATTGTTTTAAAAAATTACAGTTCGGTGCTTAACCTTTTTATGAATTGCGAGATAACTTCCTCATTCCTTTTGTAATACGTCCATTTTCCATGACGGGTAGGAATAATCAGTGAAGCTTTCTGCATCTGCGTTAAATACGTAGAAATGGTAGACTGAGATAAGCCGGCTCTTTCAGTAATATGAAACACACATACACCATCATTAAAATGACCCAGTTCTGCGTGAGGACGAAAATTAGCCTCCGGATCTTTTAACCATTTTAAAATGTTTAACCGGGTCTCGTTGGATAATGCTTTATATATTTCGATTATTTCCATAGTGCAAATATATTAATAATATTTACATATCTAGAATTGTAGATGTATAAGAAAGCGAATTGATCGAAATGAAAAATTTTTCAAAAAGACAGAATAGAAATTGAACAGCTTCACTGAATGTAAGGAATAATCTGTTGTATTTTATAGGAAGAACTGGAAGAAAATTTTGCTTAAAACGGGGGAAATGCATTATTCCCGGCAAAAAGCTAAGAAAGTGCCACAAAAAAAATTCCAAAAGCCCGAAGACTTTTGGAATTATATAATAATCTCAATCTTTATAATTTAAGCCGATTGAAGTTCCAGATCTTTCTTTGATTTTCTATAAAGAAAAGAGGTAAATATGTTCCTTTTTGCAAAGCGAAATTGTCTGTCGGAATTTACGAATTTCACAAAAAGAGGTTTTTTAACCCCAAAATATTCGTAGGTAGTTCCATCTGAAAAAGAAATCTCCATCAAATTTCCCTTATGTTGAAAATCGGATATCAAGGCTTCGGAAGTAGTGATATTGTATTCTTCAAGATTTGCAGCTTTGGTTTCCGGAGCAATGCTCACAAGAAAATGATAGCCATCAATAATTTGCTTGCTTTTTACTTCAGCTTCCGCGTGCTTTTCATCGCTTTCCTGAAATTTATCAGGATGCCATTCTTTTACCAGGTTTCTATAAGAAGTTTTAAGCCCCTTCAAATCGGTACCTGCTTCAACATTAAATAATTTCTTGTATTCATTAACACGCTTCATGTATGCTCTTTTTTAATCAGCCGCGAAATTACGGCTTTTTTCTTTAATAGCAAGACACTATTTTATCAGGGATTACAATTCAGATATTTCTGGTACAGAACTTTAAGGTTCGCAAGATTTGACAGGTAAGGATGATCAAACATTTTAGATATTGGGTATAACTGAAATTTGAAAAAACAGCAGTGTCGTCAAAATAAATTTGGGTCAAGGCACCTTTTAATCCTGCTCTACAGGTAATAACAGCATTGGTTCCGGTAACCAAAACATATAAGAATTTTGATCTATGATCTAAAGCAGCATCTATTGGATTGAAATCAAAAAACAACAATAGGTTTATAAATTGATCAGTTTATCTTTTGAAAATTAAAAAAATCCGGCTGGTATTGCTCCCAGTCGGATTTTTCTTGTGAAAATTTATACTTTTTCGTTGTCCTGTCAACTGTAAAAATACAAAGTAAAAGGATCTCAAATTGAATCCAGATACAGTTTTTCCACTTTGTCTCTTGCCCAATCTGTTTTACGAAGAAAAGTAAGACTGGATTTTATGGACGGATTTGAAGTGAAACATTTAATATTGATCCTTTTTCCCAGCGCTTCCCAGCCGTATTTTTCGACCAGAAATTCCAGGATATCGGCCAGTTTTATTCCATGCAACGGATTATTGGCTTGCTTTTTTGGAAAATTATTTTCCGGGTTTTTTGGGTTTTCTGTCATTTCTTCAAATTAAAGGTTTTTAGAGGTCTGCATATATCAGGGGCGGACATTGGTCTTTAGTCTTTGCTCTTGTTTTTTAAACTGATAACTTCAAAAACTACCAATCTATAGGTCTGTAATCTTTTAGGAATTTCCCACACCAGTGTTTCCCGGTATTAATTCCATCGATTAAGGGATCCATAACCCTTGCAGCGCCATCGACAATATCCAGCGGTGGCTGAAAATCATGAACTTCTACTTTTTTCTTTGACAATTCTGCGGGATCTTCATCAGTAACCCACCCGGTATCTACAGCATTCATAAAAATACCGTCTTTTGCAAATCCTGAGGCCGATGTATGGGTCATCATATTAAGCGCGGCTTTGGCCATATTGGTATGCGGATGCCGTTCTTCCTTGCGAAAACGATGAAACTTCCCTTCCATGGCAGATACATTGATAATATGCTTTTGCCCAGTATTCTCTTTTCTCATTAAATTTGAAAGCCGGTTGCACAACACAAAAGGAGCGACAGAATTTACCAATTGGACTTCTATCATTTCTGTGGTTTCTATTTCCCCAAGTTTCAGTCGCCAGGAGTTGGTCTTTCTCAGATCCACCTGTTGCAGATCGGCATCGAGTTGTCCTTCCGGAAACACCTCTTTGGCAGCAATTGAATTATCAAAGCTATAAGGGATTTGAGACAGTTTAGCCGAAGCTCTCATCCCTATTCCCGGTTCCGGACCGTGCCAGGTTACAGGCAGGCTGTTATTTTGATTGTTTGCCGGGCCTGAAGTGAATGTTTTTAATTCCTGTAAACAATTTTTATGATCCTGGAGCAAATCCTGGGCAAACTGGGGTAAAGATTCAATTGGCATTTCTTCCTTCGCCATAAGGTGCTGGTAAAACCCAGCAGGCCTTCTAACGGTTTGAGCAGCATTGTTTATGAGGATGTCCAATCGTTCATATTTTCGTTCTATGTAGTTGCAGAATATCTCCACACTTGGAATATGTCTTAGGTCAAGGCCATGTATTTTTAGTCGATGCCCCCAATCTGTAAAATCGTGTTCTTTGGAATAACGCAAAGCAGAATCGGCAGGAAATCGTGTAGTTGCAACAACAGTTGCTCCGGAGCGCAACAACATCAGGGTGATATGATAGCCAATTTTTAACCTGGAGCCAGTAACTACTGCAACCTGTCCGGTAAGATCTGCTGTTTGAAAACGCTTGGCATAATTGAAATCCCCGCATTCTGTACACATGGTATCGTAAAAGTGATGCAGTTTTGTATAAACAGCTTTACATACATAGCAATTTCGCGGCGATTCCAATTCAAGTTCTTCGTTTTTCCCTGAAAGTTCTATGAGTGTTGGGGCAATAAAAATGGTTGCTTCACGCGCACTTCTTATCCCTGTTTCTTTACGGGCGTGTTTATCCCGCTCGATCATTTTTCGTTTGGTCGCTTTTTTGGAATCCTTCTTTCTGCGGGAAAACTCTTCCCGACTTGGCCGGGTGAGCGATCCTGCTGCCGACATTAATGCGATCCGTTTTTCTTCCGGAAGATCAAATACCTGATTTGTATCGCCAACTAATTTTTCCAATATTGAGATGCAGGTATCAATTTGTGCCTGACTTACTTCATTAGATCCTTCATCATTGTTACGGTTCATAGATTGCTGCTTCAAGCGGCAAATGTAATTATAAAATATCTACGATGTTGGAAAGATTTTTATGAAAAAAGTTGAAATTTGAGTTTCATATGTAGATTTTTATTGTCTTTTATAGGTCATATGTAATTCGCATATCTTCATCGGTGTTTGTATCGTGTTTCCGTTATGCTCATTTCATAATAAAAAGCAGTTTCGTTTTTTAACTAGTTTATTTTTTATCTTTTTTGGTTGAAACTTAATTGTTTCATAATATCTTATCTAATTTCAATTTGTACTTGTTGAACTAAAACAAAAAAGGAGCGCTGATTGCGCTCCTTTTTGCAAAAAAAATTTATTTATTCCAATAATTTTGAACTAAAATAGGAAGAGGAATTGGTGATCATTCCTTCATCATTAAAATTGTGGATATACAAAGCCGGCAACACTATCTTTTTATCATCAGATATTCTAGTCAATCTGATATTCCACCAGGACTGTGCAACTTTTGCACCACCCAGCTCGTACTCTAAATAATCGGGATAACCAACAACATCAACACCCTCAATTTTAAACTTTTCAAGAAATGCTTTACGATTTTCTTTATTCTCAGCCATTGTTGTAGTCTCCCCTACCGGGGAATTAAGATCTTGAAAAGTAGCATTA
>JGI1221J11331_1000085_pt1 | contig 26051 bp, 29 predicted proteins | sample LakVidmifraction_4_FD_11331 | JGI IMG/M metagenome (IMG submission 11331) | reverse complement strand
TAGTTGTGCTGCAAACTCTGCAACATCTATTTCCATTTTCATACGTAATCCTTCTGTGTTCAATATTTTATCTAATTGACACAGAATTTGTTACACTCCCTGGATGACCTAATATATCACAAATAGTTAACGTGTGAATCAAGTCCTTTCTTAACTTTTCCTATTAAACACGTACGTTAAATTTATTGAAGAGTTCTATCTTTGAATTGACATTGGTTTTATAAAAAATATTTTTCATATGTGTTTTGAGTGTATTGATAGAAATATCTAATCTCGCTGCTACTTCATTGTAATTCATACCTGTTAAAACGTGCTTTACAACTTTTCTTTCTTTATCAGTCAGGAAGTGCATATCTTCATCTATGCAAATACATTTGTTGTAAAGAGTGTTGTGCTCTCTGTCATGCAGAGGACGTAATAGCATTTCAAATGTACTTTTAACGGTTTCTAGTTTTTTCAAGTTTATTTCACTATCTGACTGAAAGATAAAACAGACATAACCAAGTAAAACAGTGTTATTAGAAGAGTGAAATGGCATGATAATAGCACTTTTCATTTTGATGTTACCAGCAAAATAAGCAGACTCTTTCTTGTTTAATAATCCTTTAAAGAGCTGAGAGAGTTCAGTGATTTTAGTATAATCTGTATCTGAGGTAGGATGCTTATCACAATTGGAAACAAACTTATTCCAGCTAAAGTTTCTATGGTTCAACATATATTGTTTTGAGAGAGTTGTGAAGAGTTTATCTTTTTCAAGTATGTATTCGAGTTGGACCTTTTCGCACTCCGGTATATAAACTGTAATGATATCTGCTTCTGACTTATCAAGAAAAAAATCAATATTTTTATACAATATACTTTTGATACTTTTACCCGCAATAATAGAAGACTGACACTCTATAATTTTCAATAGTATTTCATTGTCTTTTATATGCATAATGTTAACTCCATACTAAACTATATCTATATCTATTATACGACAAGTAATGTCATATTTATGTCATTTAATATTTATTTACTATCTAATTAAGGTTTCTTTTCAAAATATTGTTAATATCACACAAAAAGGTGATATTTTATTTTTATATTTGTTAAAACAATTAAGATAATAACATACATTTATTTAAAGATTTTATGAAGGAATGGAAAAATTATGATAAAAATCTAATTACACTATAGTCTTAGTCTTAATACTTTGGATTTACAGTCACAAATATGTCGATGAAACTTGCAGTAGAGTACATATGGATGAATCAGTCGAAGAATGAAGTGAAAAATTAGCAGAGTTTTATGTCAACATTTAGTTTGCCTTTTTAAGTCAAGACTATTTATTCAGACGAAAATTTATAAAATAATTTCTTCTTTGAACAAAATCTATATTCAATCTGGACAGCTATTATGGCTGTTCCTATTTTTCTTCACTTATTTTAGCATCTGCTTTTTTCTGATACTCTAGATTAAATGCACATCGCCTGTTTGATCTTCTCTTGATTTAGCTTCTTAATGAGCTTCGTTGACAGTTCCCCGTAACGTTCTTCATCTAGGCTGAGTTGAGTACGTAAATCTTCTACAGGAGTTTCATCTGCCCATGATTTTAAAAGTTTTAACTCTTTTTTAGTAAGTTTTAATTTAAGTGCTTCAAGTAATTCTTCAGGCTCTTTGAGAGGATTTGCAAGCTTTTTAATGTGTTTTTCTATCTCTTGATTTAGTGTTGGCAATGTGTTCTCCTGTTATTTTGTGATTTGCATAATGTATAAGTACCCGATACCTGCAAGAAGTATAGTACCAAAAAGGTTAAGTGCCATGTTGGCAAAAGCATGTATATAGTGTCCTGACTCAAGTAAAAAGAAACTTTCTATGGCAAAAGTAGAGTAGGTTGTGAGTGCACCAAGTATTCCTGTCACCAAAAATGTTTTTACATGTGGTGAGAGTGACGTATTGAAATGAAAGTATGCAAACAGCATACCTATGAGAAGACTACCAATGAGGTTAACTGCCAGTGTGCCTAATGGAAGCGCATGTACAAAATATTTATTTGTAACCCCATTGATAAGTAATCTTAGTGTTGCACCTATGGCGCCACCGCTAGCGACTGCAATGATTGTTGTTAAACTCATCATCTATAACCTTTTGCATATCTTTTCTCAGGGTATCAAACCAGTTTTTATCATCACTGTTCACCGAAATGGTAGGTAAAAATGAATAATTTACTGTACCACTGTGACCTGTTCTATCGTGCTCATTTAAAAGCCATTTACTACCTGTTATAACTATGGGCTGCACACGTAGTTCTAACCTCTCTGCTATGAGCTTAGTTCCTTGTTTAAAAGGAAGCAAAGCTTGCTTGTCTGTTCTTGTTCCCTCAGGAAATATCGCTACAGGGCGATGATAGACTTCTTTAGACTCTCTTACCTCTTTGATGAGTTTTATCAGCCCCGCCTTGTTAGCACGATCCAGTGAGATCATCTCTCCATGACGTAAAAGATTACCAAACCAGGGCACATCAAAAAGCTCTTTTTTTGCAACCCAGCGTAAGTGGTTGTTCTGTAAGGATTCAAGTCCTATGATGTCTACGACACCCTGGTGGTTCATCACACACATGTCTGCATTTGCATCCATGGTGCCTTCTTGGGTCAGTCTACCACCCATCATACAGAGAGTTAAACGGTTGATATGATGAACAATGATACTTTTGTGCTTACCAAACAGCATTAAAGCAGGTATCATGAAAATGGCGGTATTAAATGAGATGATAAATACACCCCAGTAAAATCTAATTGTTGCAAAGATCTTCATTTTTGATCCATCCTATGATTCCTTCTTTGTATTCAACCTTTTTATACCCTTTACGGTCACCCAATAGCATGGTGTCAAACTTTTGATCTATCTTTGTACTTACAGTACTGGTTTGTGTAGGCAAAATATAGAGTGATGCCCCTTGCTTGACACATATTTTTTTATGCGGAATATAAAAAGTTAGAAGGGTGATAAGAGATATCACAGCAAACACCAAATAGAAGAAATCTCTTTTAAGTAAAAACATGATTAGAAAGAACGTAACCAAAGTGATAAACGTATATTTTTTCAGCTTTTCAAAGCTGTCTTCTTTAGGATTCAGGTCAGACTGTGTCGTCACAGAGGCATCGGCAACGACAACAGGAACTTCTAAAAAAACATACTGTTTTTTAATCGTGTTAAAATAGGTAAACTTGAGTAGTTTATCTTCCCCAGGAAGAACCACGTAAAATTCTGCTTCTACCTTTGCATTATCACGTTTCAAGTTATCAATACCAGACTCTTGCACATTGTTTAACTTCATATCTTCAAGATTTGCTTCAAAGGCTTCTATGGAGAGGGTGACTATATGACTTTTCTCATCATAGTTTGATACTTGAGAATTTTTTATCTGCATATCTGCTGCAAGTACGTGACAGAAGTCTTCTCTTTGCTTGAGTGTCTTTATTAAGATGGTTTTAGGTTCAAGTGAATTTTGATTATCTTCGGTTGATATAAATAGTCTTGGTATACGTATATCTACGTTAGAAGCTTTAAAATAAAAGGTATAGAAACTATCGGACCCATTTTGTACGATAAGAGGCTTTTTAAAGAGAGGCTGTGTGTTACTTGAACTGTCAAAAGTAAATTGTGGTTTACTTTTCACAGCTTCTCCTGAGGCAAAGACTGTCACAGCGAAAAGTTGGTTCTCATATACATTTTTAGGCATATAACTGTATTTAAATTCGCTCTGTGCACTAACTAAAGTGGTGAAAGCCAATATGAGTCCCAGTAAGAGCCATACAGAGCGTAAGCGTTGCATTAGGCTTCAAAACCTTTAAGCATACGTATACCGTCTTCACTTCCAAGTATAGCTTCTAAAGCACGCTCAGGGTGAGGCATAAGACCAAATACATTTTTAGCTTCGTTACAAACACCTGCGATAGAAGTCACAGATCCATTAACCACAACAGGATTACCTTTGTCATCTGAGTAACGAAGGAGTATCTGTCCATTGGCTTCTATCTTTTTAAATCCTTCCTCGGCTATGTAATAATTACCATCAGCATGAGCGATAGGAATATTCAGTACTTCGCCCTTTTTACATTTATTTAAGAATGCATTATCATTGTTGATGACACAAAGATTTTGATGCTTAGAGATGAAGTGAAGGTTATTGTTACGTTTTAATGCACCGGGAAGTAGTCCTGCTTCTGTAAGGATTTGAAAACCATTACAGATACCAAGTACTTTACCACCATTATTTGCATAGGTTGAAACAGCTTTCATAATAGGGGAAAATCTAGCGATAGACCCTGAACGTAAATAATCTCCATATGAAAATCCGCCAGGTACAACAACAAGATCGATATCTTCGGGAAGCTGCTCATCTTCATGCCATATAAGTTCTGTTGTATGTCCTAACTTTTCAAAAGCATACTGTGTATCAAACTCGCAGTTTGTTCCAGGAAATCTTAATACTGCTACTTTCATACTAGTTGATCTCTATGGTATAGTCTTCAATGACAGTATTGGCAAGAAGTGTCTCACACATCTCTTTTACTTCAGCTTCAGCTTCAGCTTTGTCTGCAGTATCAAGATTGACAATGATCTGTTTACCGATATGTACATCAGTGACTCCGGTAAAACCTAAAGAGTCAAGAGCATGATGTGCAGCTTTGCCTTGTGGGTCTAGAACACCTTCTTTTAAAAAAACGTTTACTACTGCTGTCATTATTTGTCTCCCAGAATTCTGTTTAATACTTCTTCATAAGCGACTTTTAGTCCGCCTAAACCTTCTCTAAATCTATCTTTATCCATCTTTTCACCGCTCTCAGAGTCCCATAGTCTAAAGTTGTCTGGACTTAGTTCATCGATGAGGATAATATTACCATTAACATCTCTACCAAATTCTAATTTAAAGTCAACAAGTGTTAGATTTTTATTTGCATAGAATTCTTTAAGAAGTTGATTGATCTTTCTAGCCATATAACGAATGTAGTCAAGTTCAGATGTGTCTTTTACTAGGTTTAAGATAAGACAGTGCTGGTCATTAAGCTTAGGGTCACCAAGTGCATCATTTTTATAATCAAACTCTACAAGTGTAAATGGAAGTATCTGTCCATCTTCTATGCCGAGATTTCTGCTTAAACTGCCTGTAGCGATATTTCTAACGATAACTTCTATCAAAATCACTTCTGCGCGCTTATGAAGCATCTGGTTCTCATTAAGCATTTCTACAAAATGTGTAGGGATACCTTTTTCATTTAGAAACTTGAAAAGCTCTGTAGAGATTTTGTTGTTTAATGCACCTTTGCCTGCTTCGCTTGACTTTTTCTCACCATTGAAAGCAGTAAGGTCATCTTTAAACTCAGAGATATAAAGTTCTTCATATCCTGTTGTCCAAATTTTCTTTGCTTTTCCTTCATAGACCAGTGTTTGTTTTACAATAGTATCTGTTGCCATTATTTTTCCCCTTTTTGTGTTATGATGAGTGCTTTCAAAATGTCTACAGCACTTTTAAGCTGTATATCTTTGTAAAGTTGATCTTCTGTAATGATGCTATCATCAACTACTGTTTCATTGTTTTCTGTACTTGTGTTTGTTTCTGATGATTTAGTCGTATTCACATCTATTTTCGCAAGTTCACTCTCCAGGTGTTTTTTGAGATCACTTTCTTTTAGGAAGATAGAATCTTCTTCAAAATCTATTTTCCCAAGATGTACGGTGATATCTGGAGTTACACCTACAGCTTGGATAGTACGTCCACTTGGGAGGTAATAACGTGCAACAGTAAGCTTTAGCGCTTCATCATCACCTATAGGCATAACGACTTGAACAGAGCCTTTTCCAAATGTTTTTTCTCCAATAACAATAGAACGGTTAAAATCCTGAAGTGCCCCAGATACGATTTCAGAAGCAGATGCAGATCCTCCGTTTACGAGTACAACGATAGGTGTTTCTTTATCTGTATTTTCTTTATGTGCATCATAATTTAGGTTTTCTGATGCCTGTTTTCCTTTTTGACTTACGATGGTTCCTTTATCAACAAAGAGGTCTACAAGCCCTACAGCCTGGTCAAGCAGTCCTCCAGGATTATTTCTTAAATCCAATATCATACCCTTGGTAGCATCATGCTCTTTCATAGCCTCTTGTACTCCCTCTACTACTTTTTGATCAAAAGAGGTGACATGGATATACAGTATTTTATCTTCAATTGTTTTTACATAGACAGACTGAATTTTGATGATATCTCTGGTGATCTTAATTTCAAGAGGTCTAGGTTCCCCTTTTCGGATAATAGTTAAAACTAAAGAGGTTTTGGGTTTCCCTCTCATTAACTTTACTGAATCATCGATACTCATACCGATAGTTGCCGTGTCATTAATTTTTAAAATAATATCACCAGATTTTACACCAGCCTTAAATGCAGGTGTGCCATCTATGGGCGCGATAACTGTAAGTGCACCATTCTTCATACCTATAGAGATACCTAATCCGCCAAATTCACCTTTAGTTTGAACAGAAAGGTCTTTGAATTCTTTGGTATCCATAAAAGAAGAATGAGAATCGAGGTTCACCATAAGTCCTTTGAGTGCTTTATCTACAAGGTTTGTAGTATTGACATCATCCACATACTGACTCTCAATTACATTGAGGATTTGTGTGAATTTGATGTAAGCTTCAAGTTTTTCTTTGGCAGTGGAGGGGGTATGGGCTTTTACAGTAGTATCTTTAGCCTGAGCAAAAGATCCAAACATGTATGCCACCGTCAAAGTACTTACAAGTCCTGCAACGATAATTTTTTTACTTTTTTTAATCATTATGATGATGTCTCCATGTGAGAATTAGTTTATAATTTTATTAAAAAACATCTAAGAGGTTGCTTTGAATGCTCAGTATTACTATACATGAGGAAGGTTAACTGTTTTTTTAATGATCATCAGGTGGCTAAGAAGATAAACTCTTCTTCACTATATTTTTCAATTTTTTTATTGTTGCTACTGAAGTATCACCACCATAAGAAATAGTTTCATAATATTTATCTACCCCTTTTATAGTATTTTTATCTGGGTTATCTTTCATGTAGCGTAAGAAGTATTGATGTAGAGTTTCATCTTTTTCACGTGTATAACCTTCTTTTTTCAATTTTTTTAGGAGAGGCTCCAAAACACAAAGTATTTTATGTGTACAGCGAGGACGACGGAAGTATAAACTGATATTAAAAGTGACTAATACTAAAACAAGAAAAGAGAGAATAAACAGCAAGATAAATCTTGGATTTTGTTTAGCGTATTGTATAAGTTGCAGTTGACGGATATTGCTGTAGTAAAGTATCCATGTCTCTACTTGATATTTTGCATACATGAGATAGAGGTTCACTCTTTTAATGAATTGGTTATTTCCTTTATTCGTATTATTTGTACCCAATTCTTCTACTGTTTGCCCATCGATAGCTGATGCGGTACTGGTTGTTTCAACTCTCACCCAGTATTCATTGATGTAGAGTTCAGCCCAGGCATGTGCATCACGCTCCTTTACCGCAAGGTAATTATTGAGACTGTTGGCTTTGTCTGCTTTATAGCCGGTGACGATGCGTGAAGGTATACCTACCATGCGCGCCATAGTAACAAATGAAGATGCAAAGTGTACACAATAGCCACGACGTTTATCAAATAAAAAACTGTCCGTAGTGTTATTGATGTCGAGTGCTACTGGTTTCAAACTATAGGTTAAAGATTGGTTTTGAAAAAACTTTATAAGGGCAGAGGTTTTTTTATCAGGGTTACTAAATAGCTTTTTTATCTTTTGTGCTTCTTGATAGGTTTTAGGATTATGTTCTTTGTCAAAACTTGATGAAGCATTGAGTGTGTGTTCATCTAAAATATCATGAAATCTAGAGCTCAATGCAGAGCTTGCAGCATAATGTACAGGTTCTTTTATAGGTTTTTTAAATGTACTTATCAAGTCTCTGTCTAAATCAGCATCCTTCACAGCACGTGAAGGCATATCTAACATGTAGAGCCAACGTTTTTGAGTAGGGTACAAAGTGACTTTGTAGTCAATTTTTTCTCCCTTTGTGGGGTAATAAGGTTTACTTTCTCTTTTTATGTAAATAGGGAGTGGCTCCCAATGGTCTTTTTTATCCAGATAAAGAATGCTTCCTCTAAAATAGAGACTGTTTGATGAAGGAACTTCTTTATCAAAACCTACTTCCATCACGATACGACCTGAAGGTACAAGCAGGGCTTTACTGTCTAAAAACATCGTACCGTCATGTCCCATACGTTGCACGGGTTCAGCTTTAAATCCATAGTTTGCATGGTCAAATGAGATACGGGGAAAGAAGATAAAAAGTATAACCACCCAAGGCAGAGAATACATAAACATGACCATGCTAGCCCGGAAGCTCTCTATCATATCTCCTCCCATACGATGTGCCAGTATTAGCCAAAGTAGGAAGAAGATTTCAAAAATGACATAAGAGAGCATCACAATACCATGAAAGAAAAATAAAGAGAGTGCTAAGAATAAGACAGGGGAGAGCAGTAGATAGAAGTTGATCTCTCTGGTGAGTCTTTGCATAGAAACGACGATCAGCAGAACATACACCAGTAACTCAAGAAAAAGTTTCAAGCGAGAAAGACCCCTGAAAGAAAATACCCCGTATAAAGATAAAAAAAGTGCCAAAAGACCCATAAAAAAGACAAAAACAATGAGAAATTTATGTGCAGGTGTTTTCTTAAAAAAAAGTAATCCCAGGACTATGAAAGAAAATATCAACATAGGTATTTTCAATATAAGCATTAGAGGCAAAAGTACAATGATGTAGGCTATGTCTAAAAGAGCTAAAGAAGAGAGTTTAATATCTTGCAAGGGTTTCAAGGATAACATTTGTACTCTCCTTTGCTGAATTTAACAGTTTGTTGGGCATTTGTATCATGAAAGGCAGGTTTCGTTTTTCACACTCAAGTACCCATAAACACAACTGTGACAAACGTGCCTCATCATCTGTAGAAGCTGCATAAAAGTTAAAAATAAGTTTAAGTGTTTGTGTCTCTTTGCTAAAGACCTTTACTGACATGTCTCCTTTTGCAACGGATGCCCAGTGGATATGGGAAAGTTTTTGTGACCCATCATAGGCACGTAATCCATCAAACTCTTTCTCTTCACCATAATAGGTCTCCTCCTTATGTAGAAAGGAATGCAATGACAAGCCTTTAGGCTCAGGGAAGACTATGCCCACATAAGACTCGTTTATTTTCATGACCAAGCGTACTGTTGAGAGAGGGTACTTACTTTCCAAATAGCAGTCTTTATGAATAAACGTTCCACGTTTGTTTGGAGCAACAGGAAGCTGTAGGGTAGTTGATGCTTCACCTTTAGGTTGTTCCAGTGCTATAGAAATGTTTTCATGATGGAGTGTGACAGACCATGATGTTGTCGTTGAAGGGTTGTGTATCTGCATAGAGATCTTACCCTCCTGATGTGCAAATAGTCGTCCTGAACGTACATAACTTGCCTCAAGATGTCCCAAATTTAAAATGCCTATGGGGCCAGCAGAAAATGCAAGAGAAAATACAAAAAAGAAAGTAATGTATACGAGGTTAAAGTCATGCATATAGGCTTCCAAAAAAAGCCCAAAAAGCAATACCACTACAAGCGCGCTGTAACGCGTTGCATGTTGGTCTATACGTTTATATATCTGAGCGAATATGCGTAAAGATTTCATCATGTATACGTTTTGCTGTAGTGATACCTTCTCTAAACTTCAAACGGTGTGAACAGACAACAGAAGTCACTGCTTGTAGATCATCAGCAGTTGCGTAGGTACGACCTTGCAGCATTGCCCAAGATTTTGTCATAGCAGTCAAAGACAATGCTCCACGTGTTGAAAGTCCATACTCAAACATACCACTCTCTCTGGTATAAGCGATGATCTCCTGAAGAAAATCAAGTAGCGTACCACTGAGTGTGATCTCTGAAGCTTGTTTTATATAGGTATCTATCTGCTGGGGAGTAAGCAAAGTATTAGAGATGGTGGAATTATGTCCAGTTTCGCCTTTGAGTACCTCTCTTTCTGATATTCTATCTGGATAGCCTATGCCAAAGGAACACATAAAACGGTCTAACTGAGAGGTTGGTAAAGGAAATGTTCCTACTTCTTCATGTGGATTTTGTGTGCCTATGACAAAGAATGGTTTAGGCAGTGTGTATTGTGTGGCATCTATGGTTATAATGCCTTCTTCCATGGCCTGAAGTAGGGCAGACTGTGTTTTAGGCATGGAACGGTTTATCTCGTCTGCAAGTAAAAAAGAAGTAAATATCGGTCCTTTTTTAAAAATAAAATCACCTTCTTTTTGATTGTAATAGTTCACTCCAAGTATATCTGAGGGAAGCATGTCTGAAGTAAATTGTATGCGACCAAAATCAAGACCTAAAACGTGAGATAAATGTTTAGCAAGTGTTGTCTTCCCTACACCTGGAATATCTTCCAAAAGGAGGTGACCTCCTGCAAAAAATGTTGCCAAAGACAAAGCAATCGTTTCTCTTTTCCCAACCAAGTGAGTTTCTATAGCATCGATGAGTGGTGTAAATTCAGAAGCAATTGTATAATTCATAAAAATATAATAACGTAACTTATATAAATTACTATCTAAAAATATACAATTAATTTAAATCAATTTTTATAACTTATTAAAGTTATTTAGGAAACTTGACACAAAGTGACTGAAGATGTATAATAATTTATATTTAATAAAATTTAAGGGGGGTTATCTGTGAGTATATTAGAAAAATTAACAAATCAAATGCAAGGTACTATCGAATCAGCTGTTTCTTTAGCTTTACATAACAAAAATCAAGAAGTAGATCCTATCCATATCATTTGGGCATTGTTAACCAACAGTGGTTCCATTTTACATCAGGCACTAAATAAAATGAATGTAGACAAGGCAGCCGTAGAGTTAGAAACCAAAAGTATAGCAAACAAATTACCAACAGTTTCCTCTGTAACAAAAGAGAACATTAAACTCTCTCAAACTCTTGTGCGTACACTTCAAAATGCTGAAGGTGTGATGACTGCCAATGGCGACCAATACCTTGCTGTAGATGCATGGTTATTGTCTTGTACTGGCGAGAGTTTTATGAAAGATACAATAGGAAAATATGTAGATATCTCAGAATTTGAAAAAACGCTTGAAAGTATTCGCGGAGGTAAACAGATAGACTCACAGTCTGGTGATGAAAATCTAGAAGCACTGGCACAATATGGTATAGACTTGAACCAAAAAGCCCTTGATGGAGAGCTTGATCCTGTCATAGGAAGAGATGAAGAAGTACAGCGTATGATGCAAATTCTCATTCGTAAGACCAAAAACAATCCTATACTTATAGGGGAACCGGGAACAGGTAAAACTGCCATAGTAGAGGGTCTCGCTCAACGTATAGTAAACAAAGAAGTACCTCTAAGTCTTCAAAATATGCGTGTCATCTCGCTAGATATGAGCAGACTCATCGCTGGAGCAAAGTACAGAGGTGAGTTTGAAGACAGACTTAAAGCGGTTATCGATGAAGTTAAAAAATCTGCCAATATCATTCTCTTCATTGACGAGATACATACCATTGTCGGAGCAGGTGCAAGTGAAGGAAGTATGGATGCAGCAAACATCCTCAAGCCTGCCCTTGCACGTGGAGAGCTTCATACGATTGGGGCAACGACACTTAAAGAGTATAGAAAGTATTTTGAAAAAGATGCTGCTCTGCAAAGACGTTTCATGTCGGTAAAAGTAGATGAGCCTAGTATTAATGAAGCATTACAAATACTTAGAGGGATTAAAAACAGACTTGAAGTACACCATAACGTAGTTATCTCAGATGCCGCACTGGTTGCAGCAGCAAAGCTTTCTGATAGGTACATTACAGACAGATATTTACCAGATAAAGCCATAGACCTTATAGACGAGTCAGCTGCAGAGCTAAAAATGCAAATTGAGAGTGAACCTACAGATCTATCAAAAGCAAAACGTGAGATTTCTACGCTACAAGTAGAAAAAGAAGCGCTAAAGATGGAAGAGAATGATAAAAACACTTCTAGACTTGAAGAGATAGAGAAAGAGTTAGCAGACCTTGAAGAGAAACGTATTTCATTGCAAAGTCAATTTGAAAATGAGAAAGAAGTCTTTAACCAAATTGCTGAAGTGAAAAATACCATAGAGTCTTTCAGAACGCAAGCGGAACACGTAAAGCGTGAGGGTGAATTCAACAAAGCTGCAGAGATAGAATACGGGAAAATTCCTGCTGAAGAAACAAAGCTGCAAAACTTAGAAGATAAGTGGACGCAGATGATGTCTGAAGGTACACTGCTTAAAAACTCTGTAGATGAAGAGATGATCGCAAGTATCGTAAGCCGTTGGACAGGTATCTCTGTCAACAAGATGCTTCAAGGTGAAAAAGAAAAAATTCTAGCCATAGAAAGCATCCTAAAAGAAGAAGTAGTAGGACAGGATGAAGCGCTCAAAGCTGTAGCTCGTGCTATTAAGCGTAATAAAGCAGGGCTTAGTGACCTAAACAGACCTATAGGTAGTTTTATGTTCCTTGGACCTACAGGTGTAGGTAAAACGCAAGTGGCTAAAACATTAGCGAAGTTTCTGTTCGACTCAGAGAAGTCACTTATTCGTCTTGATATGAGTGAATATATGGAGAAACATGCTGCCAGTAGACTTATTGGTGCACCTCCGGGGTATGTAGGCTATGAAGAAGGTGGACAACTAACCGAAGCAGTAAGAAGAAAACCTTACTCTGTTGTACTGTTTGATGAGATAGAAAAAGCACACCCTGACGTCTTTAATACGCTATTGCAAGTGCTGGATGACGGACGTCTGACAGACAACAAAGGTGTAACGGTAGATTTTAAAAATACGATCATTATCATGACATCCAATATAGCGTCAGATAAGATTATGACGATTACGGATAAAGAAGAGCGTAGGGTTGCGGTAAATGAAGAACTCAAACGTAACTTTAAACCAGAATTCTTAAACAGACTAGATGATCAAGTAATCTTTAATCCGTTAGACTTAGCGGCGATCACAAGTATCGTGGATATATTGTTTAAAGGTATCCAATCGAAGTTGTCTGAACGTGATATACGTATCTCGCTCACTGAGAATGCCAAAGCCTACATAGCAGAAGCAGGATTTGATCCTGTGTATGGTGCAAGACCGTTGAAACGTGCTTTATTTGAAGTCGTAGAAGATAGACTGGCTGAATTGATACTTGAAGACAAGGTAGTGGAAGGCTCTACTGTAGCATTTGATGTTGAGGACGGTGAGATAGTCGTTAACATTTCTTAACCCATTTTCAACTATGGTATTTGTGGGTTCACCTCTTACGGGGGTGTAATCCATATAAGTTTTAATACAATCTAAAACTATTTAGAGGCTAGCTTCATAGAGTATTTTTTAGTTAAGGGTTTACTATAAACACTATTTACTTTCTTTTCTTCTTCATCTTTTTTCTTTTTGATAATTTCTGAAAGCCCTAATATTTTCCAAGTGTTCATCATAGGTTTCAGCGAAATTATGTGTACCTGTTTTGCTCAGCATGAAGAAAATATAGTTACTTTTTCTCGGCTTGATAGAAGCTTTTAGAGCATCCATGGTGATGGTACTTAGAGGGTGTGGAGGCAATCCTTTGTGTTTGTATGTGTTATAGTCACTTTCATCACTTTTGATGCGTTCTGGCGTAACAATAGTATGTGAATGTGCTCCGTAGTTTAAGGTGCTGTCCATCTGTAGTCTCATACCTTTTTCCAGTCTGTTGTAGATCACAGAAGAGATAAGTGGCATTTCTTGAATAGAATTACTCTCTTTTTGAATGATAGATGCAATGATATAGATAATCTTTAATTCCATTAGCTCTAGTGTTTTTTGAAAATATTTTTTTGAAAATATTTTTAATTTTCGTCCAGATTCTAAAAAAATATACTGCATCGTTGTATTTTCATCTGCATTACGTGCAATGGTGTAACGTTCTGCCAAGATATCTGCTTCTTTAAAATGTGCAAGCGTTTCATAAGAACTTAAAAGTTTTTCTTGCTCAAATTTCATATCATTGGCAAGTCGTGCAGTAAGTTCATCCTTCGTTTCCCCTGCATACACCACTACATCCATAGTTTCATCTGTTTTTTGTTTGTAAAAATTCTGAAAAAATAAAAAACGTCCATATTTAGAAGGTTCAACACTGTACCAGCCTTCATCAGGTGTTTTTCTAAGTCTTAACATCAGTTTGTCTACCCCTGTGACTTCATATCCATTTGACTTAAGTGTTTCTATAATGTCGTCTATGTTTGAGGAGGGTAAATAGAAAGTTTTAGTTCCTTCATTTATAGGAATAAAATTATAGGTAAGAGGAATCAGTAAAATAAGTATGAAGATTTCAAGGTAAAGAACAAAATGTTTGTATTTAGCTGTGAGTATCTTTTTCATGAATGATTAGAATTCCTAATTTATTTACGTGTATATTATATCAAAGTTGTATTACTTGGTATACATATATGTCAAATTGTCATATATATGAAGTTTTATACTATAATAAACCATACAAAAAGTGTCTAAGAAGGAGAATGATTATGATACCTTTCAATCATCTAGGGTGGATTTTTAAATACATAGGACCTTCTATCTATCCTCGTAAAGTACGTGAAGCGCTTTGTATATTTTTAAAACCTGTATTAAAACAGGCACGAGTGCTAGACCTTGGTGCAGGAACAGGCATGATGAGTGAATTTGCCTATGCATGCAGGGATGATCTTCAATTTGTTGCTGTTGACCCTGCAGAGGGGATGCTGAAATTTTCTCAAGAGTACATTGCTACACACAAAGCAACAGCAGAGGCACTTCCTTTTGAAGCTGAGAGCTTTGAAGTCATCCTTGTAGGTGAGGCTCTTCATCATTTTCAAGATGTAGACAAATCTATGCAAGAAATTGTACGGGTACTAAAGAAAAAGGGAAGACTTTTTATATATGATTTTGATGTAAGTACATTTATGGGTAAAAGTATTTGTGTGGGAGAAAAAATGCTTGGAGAACCTGGAAATTTCTTCACACCTGAAGTCTTAAAACAAATACTTGAAAGTCATGGCTTCTCAGTATTTGTCAGTCAATTTGAGTGGCGCTATACTATTACTGCACAATTAGAGCTATAAATAAAAGTAGAGACATTTATGAATTTTTTGCTAGAAATGCATTGAATTGATTGGCAAAGGCATGTGCATCTTTTGTTCCAAAAGCCTTAGGACCTCCTGTCATCTCTCCGCCTTCTCTAATACTCTCCATAAGGTTTCTCATAGCCAAGTATTGTTTAATATTATCGATACTGTAAAGTTCACCTCTATGGTCTATGGCGTGTGCATCTTTACTGATTACACGGTCTGCCAGTGGAATGTCAGCAGTGATGACCAAATCACCGACATCACATAACTCTACTATGTGATGATCTGCTTCGTCTGCACCCTGATCAACGATGATGCATTCTATATATTTTGATTTACCGATGTTTATCTTTTTGTTGGCTATAACTTTGGTGGGTAGAGCCAGGCGTTCTATGCTTCGTAAGACAATGGGCTTAAGAAGGTTTGGAAAAGCATCACCATCGATAAAGAGAGTCATACTATTTCTTTTACTCTACCTACTTCACCCGTATTTAAACGTACTTTGATACCGTGAGGATGAGTAGGGGAATTGGTAAGAATTTTCTGTACTTTTCCGTAAGTCAGTCTCCCTGTGGCTTGGTCTTCTTTAAGTACCACACCTACATCTAACCCATATTTTATGTCTGCTCTTTTTTGTCCGCTTGTCAACTTTTATGCCTTTGGTTCATAGTTTAGTACTTTTTTTACCGTGTCTACAGAACAAAAGAAGATTGCATCAAAAACAGGGTTTAATTTCACTTTACTCTCATTGATGGCATCAAAAGGCTGAAAGAAAAAACCTGGACCATCTTCTTTTACAACTGGTTTAACATGAAAAACGATAGGTTTTAAGGTACGTACAACATTGAGTATCTTTTTATAATTCTTTTCATTAGGCTTAGGAAGAAAGTTATCTTGTTTACTCTCATTTACGCGTGCTTTAAGTAAGAGTTGGAGCTTGTCGTTAAAGATGACTTTGTTCCACTTGATAGTCCCTAATTCGATCCTAAATTCACTATTTCCCGCAGTAAGCGGATGGGGCTTTGTTTCGCGGATAGCTTCCAGGAGTTGAAGAAAAAAGTTCTTTCCTCCAAAATTGTTTGCACACTGTAGAAGTTTTTCGTGATGGAGCTTTTTTTCTTCATCTGTTAAGGTATTGAAGTCGCACATAGCACTTCCTTATGTTTTTTTCCCATTATACCCAAAATCGTTATGAATTAATTCTCTTAGAATATAATGGTGCATATGTTTATCAAGATATCAAAGCGCAAAAGAATAAAGGTCAGATACCTTTAGCGTTTCATAAAAAGATTATGGACTTTTAATCTACACGATATTTACACATTTCTACCATAAGATATAAAAATAAAAAGGATATACATGTTAAAAAAGACAAAATATTTAGGCTTGGCTGTTGCAGTATCTTCAACATTGTTCTTTTCGGGTTGTGTTCCCGTACAAACAGGATACAATTCGGATTATTATGATCCAGTTCCATATTCAGGTGTTAATGTAGCGCTCACTTCATATAGTTATCCATACTATTATGATAAACCGTATTATTATCTGAGTGGAATTTATTATTATGGTGGATATTATCGTAATGGGTACTATAATTATAATGGCCGTAAATTACGTCATGGACATTACTACCATAAAGGATATCGTTACTATAATGGAAGACGCTACCGTGCAGTAGATGGAAATTATGGATACTATAAAAGTAAAAATACTTACAAACGTTCAAGTCATTACAGAAACCGTGCACATACCAATACCAGAAGTGTAAGTAATGCGAATGATCGAAGAAGAGATCAATTACATAGAAATGACAGAAATAATGTTAGAACTAATACGAGAACTAATGTTCGTGCACACGATAGAAATAATGTGAAAAGAAAAAGTAGAACCAAAGTCCGACCAGATGATAGAAATAACGTCCGAACCCAGACCAGAACGAAAGTTCGAACCAATGTCCGAGCAAACGATAGAAATAATGTGAAAACAAGGACTAGAACGACAGTCCGAGCAAATGATAGAAACAAAGTTAAAACAAAAACTAGAACGAAAGTTCGATCAGACAATAGAAATAATGTTCGGACTCACGACAGAGATAAAGATAAAGATAAAGACAGAAGAAAATAATATCGTTTTAGATGTAAATTAAAGTGCTATAATGTGTCAGAGAATTTCCACCTTTTTTGAGGTGGAATAGTTAGAATTATTTTAACTTATCGTTTCCATAATATTCAAATAAATAGTCAGTAACTATCTGAATATCTTCGTCAGACATGGGAGCCTTAAAGTCTACGATCATCTTATCTACTTTCCCACGCCAAAACTTTTTAGACTGTTTACCTTGATTTATAATGTACCCAAAGGAATGGCAGGTAAGGCAATTTGCTTGTACAGTGTCAAAGCCTTTACCCATTTTGATAGGAAAAGCCACATAAGGAACTTCTACTTTCTCTTGCACTTGTGCAAAGAGAGGTGATGCAATAAGTGCTGCTGTTAAAATTAGTTTCTTCATCGATTTTCCTTATATCACTTCTATGGTAACTTCATCGATACCATTGTATTTGTATCCACCGTGGTTCCATTTTATATCTTTTGCAAATGGTTGTGTCTCACCTATATTATTGATAGCTTTAGTCATAATGGTTACTTTGCCGTAGGTTGTTGGTTTATATGCATACCTGAAGGTCCTAAAGGCATATCGTCCTTCTTTACCATCATCAAGAATAGAAGGATCCCATGTTTTTCCACCATCTGTTGAGACAAGTACTTCTTTGATACCATGTCCATCATCAAAAGCTACACCTCTGACTACAACATGAGAACCATGATTTACTATAGATTCTCTGGTTGGATACCCAATAACAGATTTTACATTCATCTTTGTGATCGGTTTTGTTTTTGGAAATCTTTTCTCTGGTGTTTCACATTCACAATCATTATCTGGTACACGATACGCAACATCCATAAAGAAGAGGTGTTTGTACTCATTTGTCACAGTGATATTTGAAAGCATCTTTACCCAAGAGTCTGAATAGTATCCTGGAATGATGAGTCTAAGCGGATATCCATTGAGATAAGGCAAGTCTTCACCGTTCATTTCGTATGCAAGGATAACATGGTCATCAAGCTCATCAAGGTGAAGCTCACGTACAAAGTTCGGTGTTTCATAGTACGCTGCAGTTTCCTTACCATTAAAGCCTATCCAAGCGGCATCTTTTTTGAGTCCTGCACGATCAAGTACATCACTCAAGCGTACGCCTTTCCATTGTGCACAACCCATAGCCCCTCGTATCTACAAAACCCTCAAAAAAATATCCTATACTAACCATGAGAGTTCGTTAGAAAAGTAATGTATCGGAAGTCGCCTAAAGCAGTTAAGCTAGCTTGTGGGTCAGGGAGATAATTACACTAAAAACTTGAGTGGCGAGCGAATCGGTTTTTGTATGTTTTTTGTTGCAACAAAAAATTAAAACTAGATTGAATAGAACACACGAGGCAAAGTTATGGTGCAATCCATTATTTGAAAATCACACAAGAGTTAACTCTTGTGCTAACGAGCTCTCACATATTACTATAGGAGGCTCACGGTGTTAAATTGTATCGGAATAGATGTATCAAAGTCAACACTCAATGTACATATTGCTAAAAACAATCAAGATTTACAGATAGACAATACGCTTCAAAGCGTTAAGAAACTGTATAGCAAACTGAGGAAGATTTACAATAAAGAGATAGAAGAACTAATCTTTGTGTTTGAGCCTACAGGGAGCTACTCTGAAATGCTAAGAAAGTTCTGTGCAGATAAATCTATCCAGTGTTTTATCATCAATCCTAAGCAGTTTTCTAACTATGCAAAAGCTTTAGGTGTAGAAGTTAAAAATGATGAAGTAGATGCAAGAGTATTAGCACAATCTATAGTACTGGCTAAACCAAGTCAAATCAAAGTACCTGCTTATGATAAGGATGTAGAACAGATAAAAGAGCTGATGAGTTTTTATAAATTTACCTGTAAGCAAACAGCACAATTCAAAGGGCATCTTGAATCATTAGAGGCTAAGTCAGGAGATACTTTTTCCATTAAAGAATTAAAAAAATCTATCAAAGCATCCAAAGAAAGAGAAAAACGTATCATTAAAGAAGTACATCAAATGATACAAGCCAACCTTGACTATAAAATAGCCTATGAGAATATCACTTCTATTGTGGGAGTAGGTCAAATCGGTGGTATTGCGTTGCTGCATCTCTTTTTAAAATACCCAGAGGCAAATCAAAGACAAATTACTTCACTCACAGGACTTAACCCTGTGTATAGACAATCAGGTTCCTCTTTACAATCACTCTACAAAATCTCCAAGTCAGGATCTATTTTTTATAGAGGTGCTTTATTTATGGGAGTGATGACAGCCATCAGATATGATGATAACTTTAAAGCATTTTATGAAAGGCTCAAAGCCAATGGCAAGCATACCACGCAAGCTCAAATTGCTGTCATGCGAAAGATGATTATTGTGGCTCACTCTCTTTACAAGAATGACACAAAATATATTAAAAAAGAGGCTATACATGAGGATAACATAATGGATTAATTCAAGCTATTTTTGTTACTATTAGTATCATTGTTATATTTTATTTTAAGGTGGCGACTGACCCCTATAATTTTACCTCTATCACATTACTACCTGATGGAGATACTCTTGAGCAACCATCTCAATATGGTGTAGGTATTGGTTATAAAATGGAAGGACACACTTTTGCATTTGACTATAGAAAAATAAAATGGTCAGACACTAAAGGATATGAGGCCTTCAGTTAGGTTATAAATTTTAATCACTAATCTAACTTTTTAGATAGAGATGCTTTTCATCTAAAGAAGCATTTTCATAAAGTAGTTGCAGGGAAGAAGGCAACAGTCTTCGCTAGCTTGATATAGCAATAATTGACGTAGTTCGAGACGACCGGGAGCAATATCAGGATGCTAACCAGGGAAAAGAAATTCACCCTGCCTCAGGGTATGACCCCGACTCTGTTCGTGGGGCTCCATAGTGCAGGCGAAGAATTCGAGATCTCCGACGTTGTTGATGTTTCATCGGGGACTCCAGGTAGTGTCTCGTTCATGTCTTTTTCGTTATGGATTTGGTTCTTTTGTCTGTTTCTTGTCGATGGTTACGGAAGCATCTGGCAAGAGATTCTCCCCTTCTTTCAGCGGTTGTGCCTGCCGTGCCTGTTCCTCGATGACGGTGGCCTCGCTGTATAAGCCGGCTTCCGCTTTCGTGGACACCACATCGAGTTCTACATGCCGCGCTTCAGCGGAGAACCGTTTCCCTTGTGCAGTAGTCTGCGCCTCTGCTGGTTTCCCCTCGTTCATGATGACAGGGATACCTTGCGGGAAGATAACCTCCCTGGCCTCGTCGGGCATCGAGATGCCATGCTCCTGAAAGGCACGTTTCACCAGTCGGATCACCGAAGAACGCACTTTCAACCAACTGTGTTCGCGACCGTTGATCCAAAAGTAAACTCTCAGGTTGGCGGTAGACGTCCCCAGACTGTCCGCCAACACTGCAGGTTCGGGATCGCTCAGAACGGCCGGATGGTCTATCAAGACACCTAGTGCAATCTCCTGAGCCTCGTTGATCGCATCGTCGTAGCCGATACCGACGACAAAGTCCTCGCGCCGGTTTGCATTGGTAGTGAAGTTACTGAGGGTGCTCTTGTAAACGTTGGTGTTCGGGATTTGCACGAGATTTCCATCGAGGGTCATCAAGATCGTGGTGCGCATGTTCAACTGCTGCACGTAGCCGGTCACGCCGGAAATCTCGACCAAATCGCCGGTCTCAAACGGTGGCTGTATGCTGAGGAAAATGCTCGCCAGGAAATTCTCTGTGATGTCTCGGAATGCAATACCAACGATTAGACCGATCAGACCGGTTCCACCGACTAGTGTCAAAGCCAGTTGCGTCAGGCCGGAGACTCTGAGAATAAGATAGATGCCACAGAGGACAACGAATCCGCCCGCCGCACGCGCGATCACGTTTTGCAGGAGTTTGGTTCGAATCCGTGGGCGCAACAGCGCATGGACGATGCGAGTTGTCAGCAGGGCACTGCCCACCGTCAGAGCCAGAATGAGCAGTGTAAGAATAAGGAAAGGTAGTGCGAGGAAGAAGTCGCTCCATAATAGCATTACACCGTTCCACGGTTGGCGGAAATCCCATATCGACTGCTGGATTACCTGCAACCGGTTGGCTACGGCGACAACATCCTGCGTGTTGCGTGCCAGATCTCCAGCCCATTTCTTCAACTCATCGGACTCCACCTTGCCATTGAAAAAGACGACGCCTTCCTCAACCCGTACTTTTGGATCGGTGAACCAGTCGGTGGCATCCATCACACGCTGGAGTCGCTTGCGGATCTCTTCATCTTGCGCAATGGGTTTAACGTCCACCTTCGCGGGCGCCAAGGAGAGCTCTACTTTGGTGGGGGCGGTCAGCTTCTGTGCTTCGACGGCCTTTCTGACGGGTTCCTGCGCCATGACCGTCAATGTCTGCACGCAGCACACAAAACCGAGCAAAACTGTCCTCAGAAACAGGTTATGATAAGTGCGAGGCAATCGTTGCGCTGGAACACTCTCGCTCGGAACCGCGATATAGCGGTTCCTACTTCGGTACTTGCCGACCATACTCTCTATGTACACGCTTAGCTCGAACCACATCACAGACAACGCTGACTAGTAAATTTCGCCGCATCACAAAAAAGCTGCGCCTTCCCGCCTTGCACTGTAACGACCACACCGCAATTCGCTAAACGGGCTTTGCGTGGCATTTTCCTGTTCGGTTTCACAAGACTGTTCATTCTCTTCCATAACGCACAAAGAAGGCGGCTTTAAGTGCTTCGCGCACCTCCGACAGCCGCTTTGCGAACCGATCGCGATCATGTTTGGATTCAATGCTGCGATCAGCCAGATCGGAAATATGCTGCACCTGTTCGTCGAGTGCGCGTAAGTGGCTCAATTTCAATTTGACAGTAAGACTGGCGATGGTACCGATGGCGCCGAGCATACGCATCATGATGGCGACGTTGCCTGCGGCACTACCCCGAATCTGATCAAACGATTCGGCCAACATACCCTCAAAGGTCGGAACGATGGCGATTACGCGCAGCGTTTCTCCCTCGTAACGGTGCGATGGCGGTAATTGCCGACAAGCCATCCGGGCAATAATCTCTGCCAAATAATCCACACACATCACCGCCGTCGAGGTGTCATTGAGACCGGGTGAAAGTGCCTTCAGGGCCATATCCACGATCTGCCTGATACCGAAAGCAGGGTCCTGTTCAGCCGTACGATGGCGACCTATACTATAAGCCCCATTTATGGCGGCAATCGTCTCCTGATCTGGCGGGTACGTCAGGGCGAGCGATGCCAGTGTAGTATCTTGCACAACGAATGCACCGATGCCGTGCTCCATCCTCAAGATGGTTCTCCTGTCCCGCGCCAGGCTCAGGATGGCGTCATGATCTACACTCAATATGTAGCCGCTCTCCTGCACAGGCACCGCGTACCAGGTCCTTTCATCCAGAGATGGAAGGACCTGCTCGTTTTCTTCACCCTCGGCTTTGTTGGGGGCGGATTCACCTTTTTCCGGGAACAACCGATCGATGGACGCGTTGGTTTCGTGCCCAACAGAGGCGATGATGCTGGAAGCCTGGATCGACGAGGCGATGTGATGAATGAAGAAAATGAGGACGGCAATGCCGATAAACACCAGAACAAATGCGAAAAAGACCGCCAGGATGGGCACGAATGGCGCATCGCCAGTGCGAATAGTGTGCATCACGATCAAACAATAGACGAAAATTCCGGCAAAGCTCCCCAGCGTGACCTGCGTGACAGGACTGCGTATGAAGTTCCGCAGAATTCGAGAGGTGTATTGGCTCGAAGCCAGCGCCAGTGCCAGCAGGGTCATGGAGAACGTGATGCTCATAACGCTCATCATCGAACCGGCAAGCGTCGACAACATATCGCGCGCGCCATCCGCCCCTACCCCAAATATCCGTGGCCACTGGGCCAGCCATTGGTCACCCCCAGCGTAGTCTACTTGGATCAACACTACCGCGTAAACAACGCTGCCTAGGACGATCAGAAAAGGCAAAAACCAGAAGCTCGATCGCAGATTAACCCAAAACTGTTTTAACTTATTAACGATAAGGTATATGCCAACAACAAAACTGACAGCGCCAGTAATATAGTATGCTATTACACTCTGTGTATCTGTCACAGCTTGTGTTGTTTGTGAACCTGCTGAACCAGATAATTGATATCCCCATAATGCAAGCCAAAGGCCTATAATCACTAAGACAATACCAATAATTTTCATTGTAGTTCCTGAACCCATTGCCATGTTAAACTCCCATAGTTTTAAAGAGACTAAATATTTTTGTATCGCAGCTAACAGTTTAATTAACGAGACCCATTGTCTCATAATACATTTTTATACCTATAATGTACCTAAAATTTTTGGCTCTGATATGTGGCTAACTTTTATATACTTGTTTCCATCGGTATTATCTTATCTACTCAGCACTTAATACCTCTTAAGCTAGTCTAGCCCCTTAAATAATATTTAATTCTTCATACTCTTTTATGTATTTTGATACAGTATTTCTATGTAGATTTGTATCTTTGGCTATTTGTCCAATATGCCATGCACCTGATTTCTTTTTGTACATTTCTGACATTAGCCCTGTAATGGCATTTAGTACTTTTCTTCTTGATTTTGCTTCTCTTGCTATTGCTCTTTCTTGTCTAGTCAATTTTTAACTCCTCTGCTGTTTTTATTTTTCATCGGTATTATCGTACCTTCTTAGCATTTTATACCTCTTAAACTAGTCTAGCCCCAAAACTAAATATACCAATTCTAAACATTACACTTTTCCTTTTTGATACCAGTTTCTAAGCCATGTACACATTGGATACATGATACAGTAAATAGTAGGGCATCAAAAAGGTTAAGCTAATAACCCTCTCATGAGACCTTTCCTGCTAGTATTTTAACAGAAATTATCTCGTTATGAATAGTCTAATTTTTTGGGAGGAGTACAATCTGTATAATGAAAATGGAATGACCTCAATAAAAGTGTATATGATATTAACAAAATTAAGACTTTACAGTCTAATTTTAGACTATACTATTATATTCAACTTTCTTATTAATAAGAAAGTGAATGGAAATGATTATAATTCGGTTCTACATTGGTTTTCTATAATTTAATTTGAAATCACTGTACTTTATATGGCATTAATCTATTGATTAATGCCATGCTATATAATTTTAAAAGGAAAGATAAAATGCTTGAAACAATTGCAATTATACTAATTATACTTTGGGTTATTGGGCTTGTCGGCTCATATACTATGGGTGGGTTGATTCATATCCTGCTTGTCATTGCAGTCGTGCTGATTGTAATTCGTGTTATCCAACGTCGTCGCATACTGTAAAAAGAAAAACTTCTGTACTGTGTACTGAGTATGGTGTCTGTTTTCAGGTGCCCAGTCCATACTTAGTTTGTGCAGAATCAAAATTAAAAGGAGAACACAAATCATGAAACACGGTGTATTTTTAAAAGCAACAGTTGTTGCAACAGTTCTAGTTACCAATGCTGCTCCGCTCTTCGCGTCCGAAGGTGCTAAAGAAATTATGACAGAATCAAAGTCTACAGTTAAAGAAAAGCTCGATGACACCTCCATCAAAATATTAGGAAATATTAGGGGTCAGGTGATAACGATAACTAACGATAACTAACGATAACTAACGATAACTAACGATAACTAACGATAACTAACGATAACTAACGATAACTAACGATAACTAACGATAACTAACGATAACTCACGATAACTCATGAACGATAACTCAAATATTACTCCTCTTTATCACTCCATATACAGCAGGTTGTGATAGTCCCAATACTTTAGCAATCATATGCTGAGAATATCCTTCTTGGTAAGCTTTAACTATCTGTTCATTTCTCTCTTTTGTATCTTTTACTTTTAAGAGTTGTTTCTTTAGTTTTACTTCATCTGGCTTTTTATCTACATTGGGAGCTTCTATTAAACTTGATGCCTTTTTAAGTTCTTGGAGTACGCCACTATCTACATCACTGTTTAGCATTACTTTGATTGATTTTATGTCTCTACCATGGTTTTGTACTATCCATGCATTTTTTAAACATTCTGGTATCTCTTTTTCTAGGAAGTAATGATAAGAGCTATAGGGGTATTCTTCTAATGTTTTTACTATATTGGCTTTAAATGGGTTTTGTTCTATGTAGAGCATAAGTGTATAGAGGTAAGCTTCATCAGTTACGTACCAAGATTTAAAGCGTCCTTGCCATAGGTGGCCTATTCTTTTATATTTTTTATTGAAGTAAATGGCGTAGTTCATGTTAAGTTGTCGCATAAACTTGGAGAGATTTTCTTGAGTGATTTCAATGAGGAGATGATAGTGGTTAGACATGAGACAGTAGTTATGCAGAATGATGTTATAACTTTTCATATAAAAGCACATCAATTCTTCGAAATACTCATAATCAGCAGCTTCTTTAAAGACAATTCTTTGTTCTACACCTCTATTGATAATATGATAATATCCTGCTATCTCTATACGGGGTCTTCTTGGCATCTATACTCCTCTTATTGTATAGTATAGTGTAAATTTTATTAAGTTATCATTATCACCTGACCCCTATACTCCCTATACTCTTGACCCCTATACTCTCTATACTCATTATTGAGGAATTAAACAAGTTGGTTGAGAAGCATCCTAGAAATGGTTTCTGGCTGCTCTTTAACCGT
>JGI1221J11331_1000083_pt1 | contig 26318 bp, 26 predicted proteins | sample LakVidmifraction_4_FD_11331 | JGI IMG/M metagenome (IMG submission 11331) | reverse complement strand
TTTTTTGTACCTACATGGTGTGTTACACCTTCAGCATTTTCTTTATACCAGGCATATTCATCCAAAAGAGTGTCGTCATCACCAAAACAATACTTCGTCATACTCCCTGCTCTACAGGCGTACTCCCATTCTGCTTCAGTAGGCAGTCTATACTTCTTACCCTCACGCTCACTCTTCCATGTACAGTATGTCTTGGCATCTGTCCAACGTACACGGCGTACAGGGACATCAAAACCAAGTTGTTCGTGACGTTCTACAGGGACTTCAGCTCCTGTAGCCTGAGCAAAAAGCATATAATCTTCTACCGTTACAAGAAACTTACACATCGCTACATCATAGTCAATATGCACTTCATGTAGCGGTTTTTCTCTGTCTCTAGCATCAAGATCATCTGACCCCATAAGAAAACTCCCACGAGGGAGTTTTACAAAGTTATCTTTTAACATACTACTTTCCATCTTACTTCAACTCTCCCCAGCTATCACCCACACTCACAGAACATTCCAATGGCACATCAAGTTCCAAAACATTCTCCATCGTATGGACAAAACGTTTCAAAATCTCATCTACTTTTTCTTCTTTAATTTCAAAAATAAGTTCATCGTGTATCTGTAAAAGCATAAATGCATCTAGAGTTTCTTCACGTATCATAGAGTCTATCTGATTCATAGAGAGTTTTATGAGGTCTGCTGCAGAGCCTTGAAAAACGGTATTGACCGACTCACGCATAAAGGCTGCTTTTTGCATGCCATTAGCATTCTCATAATCGAAAATACGTCTTCTTCTGAGAATGGTTTCTACATAGCCGTCTATCTTCACGCGCTCCTGAATGTCTTCTAAAAAGTTCTTGACTGTAGGGAAAGAAGCAAAATAGTTTGTAATGATCTCTTTAGCCTCACCCGTAGTTATACCAATTTCATCAGAGAGTTTTTTCGGACCCATTCCATAGAGTAGTCCAAAGTTTACAGACTTTGCAAAATTTCTTTTCTTTTTTGCTTTCTCTTCGCCAAACAAGATGGTAGCAGTCGCCAGGTGAATGTCGACTCCTTTATTGAAAGCCTCTAAAAGTGCCGCATCTTTTGAAAAGTGCGCAAGCAGACGTAATTCTATTTGAGAATAATCTATACTTACTAGCTTATAACCTTCTTTAGCCACAAATGCTTCTCTCACAGAACGCCCCAATTTTGAGCGTACAGGAATATTTTGCAAGTTAGGGTCACGTGAACTCAATCGTCCTGTAGCTGTACCGGTTTGGTTAAAAGAGGTATAGATACGGCTGTGCTCATCGTCATTGGCTAGTTTGAGTAAAGGATCCACATAGGTAGAGAGTATCTTCTGGTATTCGCGGTACTCCAGTATCTTTTCTATAACAGGATGTTCCCCTACAAGTGAGCTTAAGACAGCCTCATTTGTACTGTATCCTGTCTTGGTTTTCTTTCCACCTTGAAGTCCCAACTGCTGAAACAATACTACTCCTAACTGTTGTGTAGACTTAATGTTAAACTCAGAGCCGCTGAGTGCATATATCTCTGAAGTTAAAGTCGCCAGATCTTCACTTAAGGTTTTTTGTAATGCTTCTAATTTAGAAGGGTCTATTTTGATACCCAAATGTTCCATACGCATCAGCACATTCATAAAAGGGTATTCTACATTTTTAGCTTCAAGCAAAAGATGTGTAAGTGACGAAAGTTCCATCTTCTTTTTGATGGCTCCATACAACAAATACGTCATCCATGCATCTTCCGCAGCATAAAAAGTTGCATCTTCCATGGCTACTGCCGAGAAATCTTCTCCTTTTTTTACCATCTCTTTAAAAGGCTTCATTTCATACTTGAAAAATGTCTTTGCAAGTGTATCAAGCCCTACTCTACTTCCAGGGTTTAAGAGCCATGCCATGATCATCGTATCTGCATACGGTATGACCGGCTCAATATCAAACTGATTATAGAGTAATGAAAAGTCAAATTTTAGATTTTGACCTACGATGTTGTGTCTGAGTAATGTTTTTAGAGCACTCTTTGCATCTTCTGAACTTACCTGTGCTTCTACTCCCAGATAATTATGTCCTATAGGTACATAATAGGCCTTATCTGCTTCCGTACAAAAGCTAAAACCTACCATCTTGGCTACTTTGGTATCTAATCCTGTAGTCTCTGTATCAAAAGCCACAATGGTATCTTTATCTATGCTGTTCACTATGGCATCTAATTTTTCTTTACTGTCCAAGGTGATCGCATCAAAAGACAATGTAGGTTTTTTAGGTTCATAGGGTTCACAGATAGTCTCCTCCATCCCTACTTGCGCTTTTTTAATGGCTTGTTTCATCTCAAAGTGTTCAAACTCTTCCAGTAAACAGGAAAGGTAATTTTTATCTTCAAAGACAAAACTTTCGACATCCATATCTTTAAAGACATCTGCACTCATAGTCACAAGTTCACGTGATAAAAAAGCCTTCTCTCTGCTCTCAAGCATTAACTTTTGTATACGTGGAGTGCCGCAGTTTTCAATATCATCATAGATGGCTTCAAGCGTATGATACTGATTGATAAGTTTAGAAGCCCCCACCTTTCCTATGCCTTTGACACCGGGGACATTGTCTGAACTGTCACCCATTATGGCTTGAAAGTTAATAAAGTCTTTAGGATGCACACCAAATTTATCGACACATGCCTGCTCATCTACTTCTTGTTTCTTTACAGAATCATACATCACTACTATGCCATCATCAATCATCTGATATAAATCTTTATCATGTGAGACAATTCGTACTTTTAAGTCTTTATCTCTAGCAAATTTAGTCACAGTAGCAATGACATCATCTGCTTCAAAACCCTCTCGTGACAAATTGGCAAATCCCATTTGTTCTACCCATTCTACAGCAACTGAAAGTTGTTTCACTAAATCATCAGGTGCTGCCTCACGGTTGGCTTTATATTCAGGATACATATCATTCCGAAAAGTTTTACCTTTTGCATCCAGTGCAAATACCAGATAATCGGTACTATGGTCGCGATGCAGGGAGTCAACAAAGTTGGCAAACCCGGTTAGCAGTCCGGTAGGAAATCCTTCAGAGTTACGTAGAGGAGGAAGAGCAAAGTAAGAACGAAAGAAGAAGCCGAATGTGTCTATAATTGTGATTGTTTTCATACTATTTTTCCTTCTAACTCATTAGCCAAATACTCAGCCGTATAAGATCCTGTCTTTTTATATGTACTGGCCAACTCTTCAGGTGAACCTGTAGCGATGATAAGCCCGCCTTTATTTCCACCCTCTGGTCCCATATCTATGATGTAGTCTGCATTTTTAACCATATCAAGATTATGTTCTATGACAACGACTGAATTTCCTAGTTCTACTAAGTGATGCAACACACCCGTAAGTCTGTCGACATCCGCAAAGTGAAGCCCGGTAGTAGGTTCATCTAAGATGTAAAGTGTTTGACCCGTATCTTTACGACTCAATTCTTTACTCAGCTTGATACGCTGAGCCTCCCCACCTGAAAGTGTGGTGGCATTTTGTCCCAGAGTAATATAACCAAGTCCTACATCTGTCAATGTTTTAAGTTTGACAGCGATGGCTGGAATGGCTTTAAAGAACTCCAGCGCCTCACCTACACTCATCCCAAGAACATCAGAGATAGACTTCCCTTTATACAACACTTCACGTGTCTGTGCATTGTAACGTGTACCGTTACAAGCATCACAAGAGACCAGTACATCCGGTAAGAAATGCATTTCTATCTTTATCTGCCCATCTCCCTGACACTTCTCACAGCGTCCACCTTTGACATTGAAAGAAAAACGGCCTATCTTATAGCCACGAAGTTCTGCCTCTTTGGTTTGAGCAAAAAGTTTACGTATCTCGTCCATCATACCTGTATAAGTTGCAGGGTTGGATCGTGGTGTTCTTCCTATAGGACTTTGGTCAAGGTAGATAACTTTATCAAGTTTTTCAAGTCCTGTGATTTCTACACCATCAACTTTATTGACCTTTTTGGCACGATTGAGTATTTCTCTTGCCACAGGAAGTAAGGTTTGAAGGATAAGTGAACTTTTTCCGCTCCCACTGACTCCCGTAATACATACAAAATTTTGTAAAGGTATTTTAGCATCAAGTTTTTCGATATTATTAAGTGTGACATTTTTGATCTCAATCCAATCATTTTGAGGGTTATCATGAGAGTAAGAGATCTTTTTTTTACCGTACATATAGTCTGCAGTCAAAGTCTTGGCCTTGGCTAGTTTTTTCGCATCACCGGCAAACACCACTTCACCACCAAACTCCCCTGCTCCAGGACCGATGTCTATGATATAGTCTGCCGCAAGAATGGTCTCTTTGTCATGTTCTACAACGATGACAGAATTCCCTTTTTCCCGCAGAGAGTTGAGTGTACGTATAAGCTTCATCGTGTCACGTTCATGAAGTCCTATGCTTGGTTCATCCAATACATACATTACACCAGTCAATCCAGAGCCTATCTGCGAAGCAATACGTATACGCTGTGCTTCTCCACCAGAAATACTTCTTGCATCACGGCTCAGGGTAATATACCCTAACCCTACATCATACAAGAAATAAAGTCTTTCATAAAGTTCTTTAAGTATAGACTCTGCTATCATCTTTTGCTGCTCACTTAAGTGAGAAAAACTCTCCTCATCTGAAAAATAGGCATAGGATTTTTCTATAGGCATATCGATGATATCAGCGATATTTTTCCCCTCTATCTTCACAGCCAAAGAACGGGGTCTAAGACGATGCCCTTCACATTTATCACAAACTTTTTCAGTCATAAACTCAGAAAGGTCTTTTTCTTCTTTAAACATATCATGCGCAAATTTGACTACTCCTGGCCACTCGCGTTTGAGCTTATGACGTTTCCATAAAAAGTCTACAGAACCGCCATTGCCATATAGTATGGCTTTTTGCTGATGTGTCTCAAGTTCACCATAAGGGGTTTGGATATCTATATCATTTTGTTCACAAAAAGCATTTAAAAATTTGGTGTAGTAACTCTTATTAAAACCATACATGATCTTCACTGCACCTTTGTCGATACAAAGTTCAGAGTCTATGACTTTCTTTAAGTCTATGGCATAACGAATCCCTAAACCATCACAGGTAGGACAGGCACCTTTGGGTGAATTAAAAGAGAAGCTCACAGGCTCTAAAGGTTCAAAGCTCAGCTTACAATCAAAACACGCCAAATGCTCAGAGTAGTGAATATGCTGTCTATCGAGATCTAGCTCTTCGAAGTTAAGTACTTCTATCTCCATCTCACCATAACTCTCTTTGAGTGCTTTCTCAACATCTTGCCCTATACGATCACGACTCTCTTCTTTTACGACTACTCTGTCAACAACTACTTTAATGGTATGTTTTTTGGTTTTAGAAAGTTCTATCTCATCATCAAGACGTACCATCACTCCATCTATCATTGCACGAATGTACCCTTTATGACGAAGAGACTCCAGCATATCGGCGAAGCTGCCTTTTTTCTCTTTGACTAGCGGTGCCATGATGACAAGTTTTGCACCTTCAGGTAATGTCAAGACCTCTTCAATGATATCAGAAGCGGACATAGAAGAGATGGGTTTCCCACATTCATGACAATGCTGTTCTCCTATGCGAGAGAAAAGCAGTCTCAGATAATCATAGATTTCAGTGATCGTTCCCACAGTAGAACGTGGGTTTTTAGATGTCGTTTTTTGGTCTATCGCGATGGCGGGAGTCAACCCTTCTATCTTATCTACATCAGGTTTACCTACACGCCCCAAGAACTGTCGTGCATAAGAGGAGAGTGACTCTATGTAACGTCTTTGCCCCTCAGCATAAAGTGTTGAAAATGCCAAGGTGGACTTACCGCTACCAGAGATACCTGTCACCACCACCAATTTATTTTTAGGGATGCTTATATTTATATTTTTTAAGTTATTTTCTCTTGCGCCGTATACGTGTATCATGTCTTTCTTCACTATCTATCCTCTATTAAAACCAAATTTTCTTAACTAACATACCCAACGCAAACATATAAAGTGCTAAAAGTGCCATCTTGTGATTTTTTGAAGTCACATGGTCTTTTAGCCATATTCCAAGTGTTACGCCGAGCAATGAAGCACATCCTACGATTAAACCATTGCTAAAATCTATTGTCCCGGTACTAAGTCTGCTTATGAGCCCTGCTATTGAAGAGAATACAACAAAAAATAACCCTGCACTCACTGCTTTTTTGATAGGGTAATGGAGTACCCCTACCAACAATGGAGTCAATATAATAGATCCACCAATACCAAGGGTAATAGAAAAGATACCTATACCCAGACCGATACCAAAAAGTAATGCTCTATTCAAGGTCTTTGTCTCTTCTTCCTCCTCATTATCTTTAGAGAAAGAAAGTCTGAAAAGAGCAAATATCAATATTCCCAAAAAGAGAAACTGCAGGACCATATCTGAGATAAACTGTGTGACATATCCACCAATATATCCACCCAAAAAGCCCCCAAGACCCACAAAGATCCCCTCACCAATGATGAGAGAGCCTTTCTTATGGTTAAGGTATGAACCATAAATAGAGCTAAATACCATTTGAATAATGGAAATACCTATGGCATCCTTAGTGTCAAAACCAAGCACCAAAAGTATAGGTACAAGAATCATCCCGCCACCTATACCGAAAAAGCCTGACATTGTGCCGATAAAGATACCTACCAGCATGAGTTCTACTATCATTTACGCTACTCCAAATATTAAGTTGGAATTATAACATTTTTCTTAAATTTTTACACTAAGTAAGCCATACCCATAGTATATAAAATTATAAAAACTAACCTAGGAAGTATGTAAAGAATGTATTTATGATACAAAACATTAAAAATATTTTCAGCCTGGTTGATTATCTTGAGTATTCTTCTACTATCTTCAATGATTTACATTGTAACATATCTCATTGAAACAGGAAACAATGAGTTAAAAAAACTGGTAGAAAAATCACGTAAAGATGTTTAGTTTTTACACATACATAAACTGAGACAAAAAGAGTATGGTCACGACAAAAGCAAAGGGTAAAACATGGCTCTTAAATAGCAAAGGCTGAATACCCAGATAAACTTGTGCAAAACCTCTAATCCCTAGCCATATTCCCAAGAAAGCCTTAAGTGAAAGCATTACTTGAAATGAACTCATGCCCGTTTCACTAATACTGCCAAATACCTGTGTTATAAGATAGAGTCCTGTTATTACTGCGACCAGGAGACTAGGAGGCACAACTTTACGCACATATTTCATAAATGATTCTCTGATCTTCTGATGCTCTTTGGCATCAAATGATTGTTTAATATGCACTAAAAAAAGATTATCAACTATGAGAAAACCTCCATAGATAAATGCCGCAAAGAAATGAATAGTTTTGATAATTACAAAAGTCATGAGATAATCCTTTTTAAAAGAAAGTATAGTCTAATGAAGCAATAAAAGATTTGATATGTATCAAACTTGATAAAAGAATGACTGAGAGAAAAAAGCTTCTATCGCTTCTCTCATCTCTTTTGGATCTTCTATATGATTAACATCATTTCTAAATGCTGATGCTCCCTGGTAGCCTGCTTTAGAGTACGAGTGTAGGTTTTTTCTGAAGACTATAGCTCCATAGTTGCCATAATGGGCTATCATTTGGTCATAATGCTCTAAAACTACTTCTCTAATGAGTTTAGAAGTAGGTTCATCCATACCTTCTTTAATTTGCTTAAATATCCATGGTTTACCTACTGCTGCACGGCCAATCATCACACCATCGGCACCCGTATGCTCTAGTACCCATTTTGCCTTGGCAGGAGAGTCAATGTCACCATTGGCAAACATCGGTATAGATACACTTTGTTTGATTTCAGCCAAGGCATCATAATCCACAGCTGCCTTATATCTCCCTGCTCTAGTACGACCATGCACAGCGATATAATCAGCTCCAGACTCTTGACAGATACGTGCTATCTCTAGATGATTTTTTTCATTAAACCCTAAACGAAATTTTACAGAAGTATACTCTTTATTTGAATACTTTTTAATCGTTTCTATCACCTTTGCCATTTGAGGTAAATCTGTAAGCAATGAAGAACCTTGAAGGTTATTAACTATCTTTGGTGCGGGACAACCACAGTTTAAATCTATAGTAGTTACATCTTCTCTTTCGTTGATGATTTCGACTGCATGCTTAATGACATCAAGATCAGATCCTGCTATTTGTATAGAATATGGATTTTCTATAGGATTTTTTTCTAACATACGCAGTGTTTTTTTAGAGTTATGTACCAAAGCATTAGAGCTGACCATCTCAGAAACGGTAAGGTCAACACCAAATTTCTTAACAACTGAACGAAAAGGAAGGTCAGTAAAGCCTGCAAGAGGGGCTAAAGCGTAAAGCGTTTTGGAAAAATCTAGTGTAGCCATTAAATACCTTGGGATATACGACTAGTCGTATGAGCAAACTGCTGACAAGCAACTAAGTTACAATACAATCGAGCACTAAATGGCGCATCACAAGTTGTACTCCTGACAAGACTGTTTTTTGGGCTTTGCCTAAAAAATGTTCTATATAAAGTTTTACTAAAGTCTAGTTTCATTGCAAATAGAGTGTATACCTATAATATCATCTAACCTATATTTAGTATGCTCTCGTTTAAGTTGATAAAATACTCTAAAATTTATAAATTCATTATCTTCTTGTTCATTCAAATAGATTTCAACCTGATCCAATAATTCATACTCAAATAAAAGATAGAGGTAAGCATTTTGTGCCTTATCATTTTCACGTTGATAACTTCTAAAAAGTGCCAAGTTCTCATCTGGGTTAAAATATTTTTTAGTCACTGAAGCAATTTCAATAAAGTCTTGGCAGCTAAGATCAAGTCCCTTTATAAACTCTGTAAGTATCTCAGCACTAAGCTCAATCTCATCTTCTGAGCTAACTCTTTTAAGCATAGTGAAAAAGTTTTTAACATCGAAAACTTTTACATATTTACGTGCTTTAACAAACTTCTCTTTATGTGCAAACATTTCAAGTGCTGCTGTCCGAACACTCTGGGAGTATTCGGATGTAGACTTCATAACATCTTCAATGAATCTATCATCAGACTTTAGACGATTTAGTCTGTTTTGTATCAAAATTGGATTACCTACATGAAAGACTTTAGACATTTTTTCTTCTTTAAGATCAACATACTCACCCTTTTTGATTTTCTGTATGATATTGACAACACGTGAAAGTCTTGGAGTCAACCCTTCTACACTATCAGAAATATTTAAAGATGCTTTCCCTAAAAGTAATGCCGAGCTGCCTACAGCACCTAGGCCATACTTTTGCCCTTTTGGTTCATTAACCAACGACCAGTAAAGAGCATCTTCTAGTGTACTTGCATCTTTTTGCCATTTTTTAAGCATGAAATAATTTTTTAAACCATAAAAAATCATATGGAACAATGTAAGGATGACTAAAAAAATCATAGGTAGAATTACCCAAACAGCTACCGGAAAATTAAAATTAATCCCCATTAACTCTGTCGTATAGTGGTCTGGATTAATAGTATAAGTAAACGCAGCAACAATTCCCATTAGTATCAAAGTAGCAAAAATATACAGGCCAAGTCTCATTTTATCCCCTTATGTATGTTAGCAATGCAGATAGAGTAAGACTCTGTCTGCTACGTTAACACTATGTCCCTTCTCCGAAGAGTTCGCGCAACGTGTTGTTTTAAATAGAAAATCTATTTTGTTGTTTTTTCGTTGATCTCCCGACATGTGATACAAAAACGTGCAAAGTTTTTCACTGCTATACGCGCTTTGCCTATAGTTTCTTCACACATTTCGCATATACCGAAAGTCCCTACTTTAATTTTATCTAAAGCAAGTTCAATTTCGTTTAATTCTTTGCGCTGTTGCACTAAAATAGCACTATCTACGATAGTTTCTGCAGATGCAGCGGCATAATCACCTTCATCATTTAATTCAAGTCCCCTCATTCCCTCTAGTTCAAGGGTAGTACCTCTAAGGTTCTTTTCTATTTGTACTCTTCTGTCTAATAACTTGTTTTGAAACTCATTTAACTCTATTTCTGTTAACATCAAGGCTTTCCTATTTATGATATGGATGATTATTGTTGATAGTCAGACCTCTAAAAATCTGTTCCATCAATACAACTTTCACAAGTTTATGTGAAAGCGTTATTTTACCAAATGATATTGCATAATCACATTTAGCTAAAAAACCTCTCTCAAAGCCGTATGCACCGCCAATAAAGAGATTCACCTGAAGGCTATTCTTAAGTAGATTTGCAAATTCATGACTATCTACTTCTTTTGATGAAGGATCTAACGCTATATTTATACCTGAATTCAAATACTTTTCTAATGCTTTTGTGTATGATTTTTGAGCAGTCTCAGGTGATATATCTTGTGCTTTTGCTATCTCTTTATCAAAAACTTCGATGACTTCAACTTTTGCAAAAGCTTTAGCTATCTTTTTATAGTGCTCTATCAAACCGGCATATAAGTTATCTTTCCCTTTTTTATCAATAATGATTACGTTGATCTTCATACTATTCCTCTTTCATTTTAGCTGCGATTTTTGTAGCCAATTGATGCATAGACATGGCATAATAGGCACTATGGTTATAACGCGTGATCACAAAAAAGTTTTTTGTACCATACCAAAGTTCATCATACATCTTTGTATTCAGTTTTATAAGACGCACTTTATCTTTATAGTCCCACTTCTCTTTTGGTTTTATACCTTTGAGTTGGGAACGACTATAGATTTTTCTGTACCCCGTTTCATAAGCTTTGAATCGCATCCCTTCATACCCGACTCTGGTCGCAACAGGCTCATCTTTACGCCAGCCATTTTTCTTTAAGTAGTTTGCAATACTTGCAATGGCATCTTTTGGTTTCTGAAGTGTAATTCTTCCATCACCATTAAAGTCCACACCATACACTTCATAATTGCTTGGCATAAACTGCCCTAGTCCTATAGCCCCTGCATAAGATCCATACACATTTTTAGGGTTAAATTTTTCCCTTTTGGAAAGCTGTATGAATTTCATCAATTCCTTTTTGAAAAATGTGTTTCTTCTGTTCTTTTCAAAGGCTAAAGTAGTCAGTGTATCAAATACCGGATACTTTCCTACGTTCATTCCATAGACACTTTCTATACCTATAATCGCTGCTAGATACTCCTTCGGCACAGCGTACTGTTTTTCTACTTTGTCAAATGTTTCTTGATGCCGTTTTATGAAATCCACACCCTGCTGTACACGGGAATCACTTATTTTATGCTCTGAATAACGATCCCATGCACCATATTTTGGATAACGTTTTTTTAATGCAGCTATCTGCTCAGGTGTTTGTTTTTTATTGGCCCTGGGACGAAATGCACGAAGTGCTGAGTTCTGTACTTTTACGTTTGAAAATAGTTTTTCAAGTTTATCTCTTTTAAAGTCATAATTTACAATCAATTCATCCATAAAAGAGACAGTCTCTGCATTTTTCGTATAATCTTTGGCAGATAACATTAAAGTCATGACAAATAATAATGTTATTGCTCTTTTCATCAAATTATCCTAATATTTTTGCTATTGTACACTATAGATATAAAAGGAAAATTATGGATCGAATTTTATTCGTATGCTTAGGAAATATTTGCCGTAGTCCCTTAGCTCATGGTGTAGCAGAGCAACTAGCCAACACAAAGAATCTTGAACTTTTTATAGATTCTGCAGGAACAAGTCATTGGCATATAGGTGAAGCACCTTGTGACCATTCTATAAAGATTGCCGATCAGCACAATGTTGACATCAGCCAGCAACACGCTCGTGTCATCACAAAAGATGACATCACCTCATTTAAACATGTTGTGGCAATGGACAGACAAAACAAAGTAGATTTAGAAGCCTTTGGATTTAACCATGTCCATCTTTTAGGTGATTTTGGAGACTTTCAAGGGGAAGATGTTCCTGATCCTTACTTTTTTGATGGCTTTAAGGGATTTGAAGAGGTGTACAGTATGGTTGCATTGTGTGTAGAAGATTTTATAAAAAAGGTAGAAAATGGAAGTCTCTGATTACTGTGTCATCAGTACCAAAACAGATTCAAAAGAAAATGCCGATGCCATCACGCAGTTACTCCATATAGCGCATATTTTTTTCCTGTTTTTTATTTATAACATGTGACATATAAGCTAACCTATAAAAAAATAAATAAGAGGATAAACAATGCAAAATGATTTTAGTAAAGCAATGGACTTCAGACACGCGTGTAAGGTATTTGAGGAGAGTAAAAAGATAAGTGATGAAAAGATGCATTACATCTTGGAAGCAGGAAGGAAATCACCCTCTTCATTTGGTATGGAAGCATGGAAATTTCTAGTCATCACCAATGAAGAATTAAAAGCAAAACTCAGACCTTTATGCTGGAATCAGGTTCAAGTCACTTCCTGTTCCCACTTGGTCCTTGTCCTTGCCGGTATTGATTCTGTTAAAGTTGAAAGCGGAGAAGTAGAGAAACGATTTAGTCGACGAGAGATGACTCAAGAAAGTCTTGATTTTTATATGGATATCTATGCCAAACACTTGGAAAAAATACTAAGTTCTGACGATAACATCTATGATTGGACAGCAAAACAAAGCTACATTGCATTAGCAAATATGATGACTGCAGCTGCATTTGTCGATATAGATTCTTGTCCTATAGAAGGATTTGAAAAAGAAAATATTGAAGAGGTATTAGGCTTAGATACAAGTAAATACTAATTAGCCGTAGTCGTACCGTTTGGCTACAGGGTCAATGAACAGCCTACGCAAATAAGACTGCCTTTTGATGAAGTAGTTGAGTTTATCAAGTAGAAAAAATGTTAATAGATTTTAAAGAAAAGACAGAAGCAGAACGTTACCATCTTATGGCTAGGGCTGTCATTCCTCGTCCTATAGCGTGGATAGTCACGGAGGGAGAAGTACTGAACATCGCTCCTTTTTCATACTTCGCACCACTCACTTCAGAGCCTGCCACACTGATAGTCTCCATAGGACACCGTGCCGACGGTAGCCCAAAAGATACACTCAGAAATTTACGTGAGAGTAAAAAATGTGTGGTCTGTATAGTAGATGAAGATCATTTTGAAATGATGCATATGAGTTCCAAGGGCTTAGATGCATCACAAAGTGAAGTTGAAGTATTTGACATCCCTACAAAAAACATCATTGAAGGCTTCCCTCCTATACCAGAAGGTATCAAAGTGGCATTCTTTTGTGAGTACTTACAAGAGGTTGATCTCAAAGGAAGCAATCACATCCCTGTCATTGTAGAGATCAAACATCTTTATCTTGATAATACAATTATCTCGGATAAAGAAAAAATCACTTTGGAGTTTTCCAGTATCGCAAGAGTTGGTCGTGGTTATGCAGCACTCGGTGAAAACATCACTGCACCTGAAATACCATAAACTATTGAGTTATAGAAAAGATTTAACACAACTCTGCTAAGGGAACATTTAAAAAACCTAGGCATTTATAATGATGATTCTTTGAAATGTGTAAACCTTTCGTCTGAAATAAGGTTGACAGATCACTCCCTGTTATAGCACTTTTTCATACTTATGAACTAAATTTATAAACTCAAAATAAGCTAGCCACTCATCCTTTAACAAAAGTTCTTTCTTTGCATCTGTTTAATCTTTTATTCTCTAAGATCTTTTGATTTTTCCTCATACTCTTTTTTATTGATGCCCCCATTGGCATAACGCTTATCTAAAATTTCCTGTGCAGATGATTTGTTCTCTTTTCTGTTTGTTTTATTTTGAAAAATATAGATAATAATACCTATAAATAGGAGTGGAAATAACCATCCAAATCCCATGCCCCAACCATGTGAGAAATAATCCATTTTGTTTCCTTTCTAAGTGTTTTTATAAAGTCATTATAGTGCAATTATGTGTATATAATTGCACATAAACAAGTATTTACTTATCCCAACTATGCATCACTCTTTTGAAATTTTCAAAAAGTTCAAGCATAAATGTTTTAAACGATTCATCTACTTCAACAGCATTTAAAATATCTTCAAATCCGATGGTTGAAAGAGTAGTGACACCATCCTCTTCATACACAGAGAGCCTACAAGGCAGATAAACAGATATGGCAGCTATTTCAGTGAGTGCCTGTTGTGCACCTTGAGGGTTACAGAGTTCAAACACAGTAATGTCTTTTTCTATAGGGAAGCCTTTGCTTTCTAAGATCTTTTTAAATTCATAGCTATTAAGTACGCCAAAACCTGCTTCTTTTGCTTTTGTTTCAAGTTCTTTTTTTACTTTTTCTATAGGTTGCGTTGTTTTTGTTGTGTAGATCATACTATTTCCTTTGTGTTTACTCTATACATTTTATACTGTTAAAGTGTGTATTTATTGTGCACATATGGTGAATTTTAGCATTAAGTCTATATTTAGTTGCTACCGCATTTACCTTCTGCTTTCATGTTACCCATACCTTTTGTGTATCCATCTGCACTAAGAATACTTGCTAAAATTAACTTTTCATAATGTTTCCTTTATGGTGTCATAAATTTTTAGAATGTAAATATATCCTAGTACAAGTGAGTTATAGTAACATAGTGTGCATACAATATGCCAATTATCTACACGTTATGTACACACTTTTATTCTATGCTATATTTATATAAAGGATTCATGATGCAGAATACGGTAAAAGATGTCGTTTGTGGCATGAGTATTTCAACAGACACAAAATTTCATACACATAAAGAGGAAGAGACATATTATTTCTGTTCCCAAAATTGTCAAGACAAATTCAATAAAAATCCTTATGAATATATACATACCCATGATACCTATAATGAAAACTGTTCTTCATGTAACCTCATAACAGATAAACCTGCACATCAACATGCAGCGACTGGAGCTGTAGACAATGATGCCATTTATACCTGTCCCATGCATCCAGAAATCCAACAAAAAGGACCAGGTTCTTGTCCAAAATGTGGGATGGCACTTGAACCTATGAATGCTGTAATAGATCAAAACGAAAATGAAGAACTCAGGGACATGACTAAACGCTTTAAGGTAAGTGCAGTTCTTGCTTTACCTGTGTTTGTATTGGCGATGACAGCAGATCTGATGCCTGACTTGTTGCCTACATGGCTTGAAATGTCTTTTCTGCAGTGGTTCATGTTTGCACTTGCTACACCTGTAGTACTGTGGGGTGGCTGGCCATTTTTTGTGCGTGGAATTCAATCTGTACGTACTTGGAATCTCAATATGTTTACGCTTATTTCTTTAGGGGTAGGTGCTGCATGGCTTTACAGTATGGTTGCATTGCTCTTTCCAGGTATTTTTCCACCAAAGATGCAAATGACAGGTGGATTAGTTGATGTTTACTTTGAAGCAGCAGCCGTCATCATCACATTGGTTTTGCTTGGTCAAGTACTTGAATTACGTGCCAGATCACAAACCAACACTGCCATACAGATGCTTTTAGGACTTGCCCCTAACACTGCACGTATTGTAAAAGAAGACGGGACCGAAGAAGATATCCCATTAGAACACGTACAAGTAGGTGACATGTTACGTATACGGCCTGGAGATAAGATACCCGTAGATGGGGTTGTCATTGAAGGCGAGAGTAATATTGATGAGTCTATGGTCACAGGTGAGTCTATACCCATCAAAAAAATCAAAGGGGAAAAAGTGATAGGGGCTACTGTAAATACCACCGGTTCATTACTCATCCGTGCGGAAAGAGTGGGTGCAGACACCTTACTCTCTCAAATTGTGGACATGGTAGCCCATGCCCAACGCTCTCGCGCACCCATACAAAAACTTGCAGATGTAGTTTCAGGATATTTTGTGCCTATTGTTGTCCTCGTTGCTTTACTTGCTTTTGGTGGGTGGTATATGTGGGGACCTGAGCCTCGTTTAGCGTATGCAGTGGTGAGTGCAGTGGCTGTACTTATCATCGCTTGTCCTTGTGCTTTAGGATTGGCAACGCCTGTGTCTATTATGGTTGGTACGGGGAAAGGTGCTTCGATGGGAGTACTCATTAAAAATGCAGAAGCGCTAGAAATACTGGAAAAAGTAGATACATTAGTGGTAGATAAAACAGGTACTCTCACTGAAGGAAAACCTAAACTTGTAACCGTTAAAACAGAAGAAGGTGTGGATGAAGATTTACTTTTAAAAATGGTTGCAACGCTTGAACGCTCAAGTGAACACCCTTTGGCCGAAGCCATTGTGGAAGGTGCAAAAGAGAGAGGTGTGAGTCTTAGTAAAACGGAAGACTTTAACTCTATTACTGGACAAGGTGTAACTGGAACAGTAGATGGAGTAAAAGTAACGATAGGTAACTACAAACTACTCAAAGAACTTGGCATAGAAGCAGATAACTTGTCCATGCTATCTGAAACTTATCGTAAGGAGGGGCAAACTATTATGCTCATTGCCCTAGATGGGAAAGCTGCAGGTATTGTGGGAGTAATGGATCCTATAAAAGAGACTACCCCTGAAGCCATAGAGCAACTACATGCACAAGGAATCAAAATAGTGATGCTCACAGGAGACAATAAAACTACAGCACAAGCAGTAGCAGATAAACTAAATATAGATCGAGTACAAGCCGAAGTGTCACCTGAAGAAAAATCTAAAATTGTAGCATCTCTCCAAGCAGAAGGTAAAGTAGTAGCCATGGCTGGAGATGGTGTCAACGATGCTCCTGCTCTTGCCAAAGCCCATGTGGGAATAGCAATGGGCACAGGTACAGATGTGGCCATGGAGAGTGCAGGAGTGACTTTGGTTAAAGGAGATCTGATAGGTATAGTTAGGGCCATAAAACTGAGTAAGGCCACCATGCACAATATACGACAAAATCTCTTTTTTGCTTTTATTTATAACTCTATAGGTGTACCTATCGCAGCGGGTGTATTGTATCCATTTTTTGGCATACTATTATCTCCCGTGATCGCAGCAGCGGCTATGAGTTTTTCATCTGTATCTGTGATAAGTAACTCACTACGACTTAGAAATTTAAAATTATAGTAAAATACTTACAAGTAAGAAGAGGAAATCCGTAGAATGAAAATACTATTGATGGAAGATGACCCTGTTTTAGGGGATATTGCGACAGATTACCTACAAACATTCTATAAGACAGACAGGGCCTTTGACTCCAAAGAAGCCCAAGAATTTATCGATGAAGGGTTCTATGATCTTTTTATCTTTGATATCAATGTTCCAGGTAAAAGTGGGGTATCGCTCCTAGAAGAATTACGCTCTTTTAATGATACTACTCCTGCTATCATCATCACTGCCTATGTGGATACCAAACATTTAAAAGAGAGTTTTGATGCTGGAGCACATGACTACATCAAAAAACCTTTTGAACTAGAAGAGTTGAAACTTCGTATAGAAAAAAGCAAAGTACTTTTTCATATAGAACAAGATACTCCCGTAAAACTTTCTGATGATCTGACGTACTATCCTCGCAAACACATCGTGACAGATGGTAGCAAAGAGATAGAATTACGTCCCAAAGAAGTAGCCCTTCTGGACTACTTTATCGTCCATCCACATAGGCATATTAGCCAAGAAGAGCTAGTACAGAATATTTGGGGATTTGATGAGTTACCAAGTGATGCGACCTTACGTTCTCATATTCGTAGACTCAGAGAAGCCATAGGTTCAAATAAGCTTACAACGCTAAGAGGTATGGGATATAGGTATGAATGATCTTGAGAAAAGATCCTTTTATTCATTTTTGGGACTTTATATTGTTTCTTCCCTCATTTTTCTTGCAGGTATAGGGTACTGGTACTACACGGCACAGAAAAATGCTTTAGAAAATGAAACTTACTATAAGCTACAGCACATTGCAGATATAAAATCTGGTGAAATCATTATGGCACATATGAAAGACTTAAAGTTAAAAGAATCTTTTGTCCCAGAAGAGATTATACTTGCATTGATCGATACGCATGGCATTGTAGTAGATGGAAAACTAGTTGAACCTCTTATGCCGATAAAAGTAGGATATTTTGAAAGCAACGGCTATAGCATTTTTGTCTCCGATTCACCTAGGGAACATCTTAATATTGCCTATGTTGTGGCTCAGACAGACACTTTAGCTAAGCAGTTACCCACCTTAAAACAAGAAATACTAAAAATTTTAGCTCTTATAGCATTTTTTGTAGTCATTGTTGCATGGATGCTCTCTAAAGTTTTCATGAAACCTGTGCACCAACGTGTAGTTCAAATAGAACACTTTATCAATGATGTTACCCATGAACTTAATACACCCATCACGTCACTTTCAATGGCGACTGACCAAGCATTAAAGCAGGGAGAATATACCCGTAAAACATTAAATAATATTTCTATTAGTACCAAACAGTTGTATGATATTTATCGTTCACTTACTTATCTGAATTTTTCAAATAAAAAAGATATTTCAGAACCTTTAAATCTTAAAACAACACTTGAAAAGAGTATAGAATACTATCGTCCACTAGCCGAGATAAAACGTATAAGGTTTGATCTAGATCTTGAAAAGACCATCTTTACTATGCCAGAAACACAAGCAACACTTCTTTTTGGAAATCTTATTGGAAATGCAATCAAGTACTCTTCTCCCAAGTCAACTATTACACTTACGCTCAAAGAGAAAATATTAACTATAAAAGATGAAGGTATTGGCATAGAAAAGAATAAACAAAAAGAGATATTTAAACGGTTTAAACGTGGTACAGATTATGCTGGCGGTTTTGGGGTAGGTCTTAGTATCGTGAAGAGTATCTGTGATGAACATGATATAAAAATAGAGTTGGTATCCACCGTAGATATTGGGACTGAATTTATTTTATCTTTTAACTGCCCGATCATCAATTATAAACTACTAAAGTAAGTAAGTCATTATTTATTCTATTTTTATTATAAGGTCACTATTTGCTATTAAGAATTTTAATTAATCTAGATTATGTAGCGACTAAATCTCCGAAAAAAGTTCACGATTTTTTTCAAAATTTTCTATAAGTGTTGTGAAGCACCCTCCTTATTCTCTTACTGTAGAATAATCAGGTTACACTTATTCAGACAAAGAATGCAAGAAATTCTTAGTTAAAATAATGAAATAAATGAGATAAAAATGAGAAATAGTAAACATACCAAAGAGTTTAGAGATTCAACTGTACAGCTTGTCCTAAACAGTGATGAGACAACCGTAAAAATCGCCAACGATCTTGATATCAATCCAAAGGTACTTTAAACCGGGTCAAAGAGTATAAAAAAGAATATGAAAAGAGTTTCTCTGTAAGTTTGATGTGCAAGGTCTGCCGCAGCGCATATTATCATTGGGTAAAGACAGGCTGTATTGTCAATAAGGTGGATAAACAGCTAAACCAGTTTATAGTAGATATTTATAGAGTGCCCCATGAAGTTTATGGCACAAGACGCATTAAAGAAGTTTTAGTACAAGAGTATGATGTGATAGACGCATAGGCTGCTTAGAATGTTAAATCTTTTGTCTGAAATAGGGTTGACAGATCAAATCATCCTGATCTCTTGACGGTAGACAGGATGCGTATTAAAATACTTCTAAAACCAGAATCTGATACCAATCAGAAGATTGGTTTCATCAACAGGATTAAAGTTTTCGGTATTTCCAAATGTTTTATCCCATGTGACACCAATATAAGGTGCAAACTCACGTACAAGCTCATAGCGTAATCGTAATCCTCCTTCTATAGAGGAAAGTCCAGAACCAAGGTTCATTTTTGGATCATCCTTTGTATAGAAATCTGCTTCTAGTGATGGTGTGAGTATGAGTTTCTGGGTGAGTAGTGCTTCGTACTCAGCATCTAAACGTAGCCCCACATTACCATCTCCATTTGCAAGGAGTGCAGCTCTTGTCTCAAAGTAGTAAGGTGCTAAACCTGAAATGGCAACTTCTCCCCATGTTTTAGATGCATCTTCATTTTTGTCATATACTAAACCTATTTGTGCATCCCAAAATGATGCAATAGCTCTAGAATATACCAATTCGTTTTGACTTGATTCTAGTCCATTAGAAGTCGCTTCACCTGCACTATAGACATAGAGTTTGTTGATATCATACCCTATCCAAAAACTACCTTCCCATACTCTTGTATTCTCATCATTATCTAGTACTTCAAACTTATCCATAAGAAACATGGTTACCAGTGGATCATCCTCCGCGTCTGCATGTGCGGGTTGTACCAATCCTATAATCGCAATCAAGCTCAATAATATTCTTCTCATAATAATTCCTTTATGCTACTACAACTTTTCTAAACATACCAGGCAAATGATAAAGCATGTGACAGTGATATGCCCATGCGCCCCTGGCATCAACAGTAACTCTATAACTTATCTTCGCACCAGGTTGTACGACAATAGTGTGTTTTCTTACTAAATGATTGTCATCACCCGTTTCTAGATCACTCCACATACCATGTAGATGCATAGGGTGATTCATCATGGTATCATTGATAAACGTAATGCGTAGTCGTTCACCATAGTAAAACTCTAAAGGCTTGGCATCCGTATATTTTATACCATTGATAGACCACATATAGCGTTCCATATTACCCGTGAGGTGTAAAATAATCTCTCTATCTGGCTTTTTGGCTTTACTCGTAGAATACCTGTTTTTAAGATCTGCATAGGTAAGGACTTTTCGACCATTATTACGCAGTCCCACACCTGGGTCGTCAAGTCTGTATTGTGGTGACATTGCCTTCATTGCTGAATTCAATCCACGTTTCATAGGGAGCTTAGTAATGGGATACCTTTGTGCTTCCATATCTGCATACTTAGATTTTTTCATATTTTTTTTAGGCATCATCATGCCCGAAGAACATTTCATGCCCTCATTTTGATTCATTTTACTCATATCCATTCCCATATCAGTATGAGTTAGTACGGGAAGAGGATCCATATCTGGTGCTTTTGCCAACATAGATGCCTTAGGTGTGAGCGATCCCATTGCATAACCTGAACGGTTAATACTCTGAGCAAAGATCGCATAGGCCTTATTATTAGGTTCTACTATGACATCATAGGTTTCTGCAACACCGATACGAAACTCATCTATATTTACAGGTTTGACATAGTTTCCATCTGCTGCTACCACCGTCATTTTAAGTCCAGGTATACGTACATCAAAGAATGTCATTGCAGATGCATTTACAAAGCGAAGACGTATTTTTTCACCCTTTTTGAAAAGTGCTTCAAATTGTGTAGCAGGATTTTTTCCATTCATCAAAAAAGTATATGTGTACCCTGTAACGTCAGAGAGGTCTCTATCACTCATCCGCATTTCATTCCACATCTTTCTATCAGAAAATGCACCAGAGAAACCTTTTTCTTTTACTTCATCTAAGAAAGTACCTACAGTTCTTTTTGAAAAATTATAATAGCCACTCATCTGTTTAAGTTTTTTGTAGATTGTTGTTGGTCTTTCATCACTCCAATCAGAGAGTAATACAACATAGTCTTTGTCATACTTAAGTGGTTCTTTTTTCTTTGGTTTTATAACGAGAGCACCATACATACCTGATTGCTCTTGAAATCCTGAGTGACTGTGGTACCAGTAGGTCCCATGTTGCTGTACTTTGAATTGATAAGTAAATGTTTCACCTGGAGCAATGCCATCAAAACTAATACCAGGAACACCATCCATTCCTGTAGGTAAAATAATTCCATGCCAGTGAATAGATGAACTTTTTTTTAAATGATTGGTCACATGCAGTGTGACAGTTTCACCTTCTTGCCATACTAAGGTTGGACCAGCTATCTGTCCATTGACAGTTTTAGCTACAGCATTTTTTCCTGTGATATTTACTTGTGTATAATCAATATCTAGGAAAAATTCATTTCCTGTGAGTATATTACTGTTATTAATACGTTTTGTCTTTGTTGTGGCCATTATGTCTGTTGAAGTAAGTGTCATAAGTGAAGATGCTGCTAACCCTTTTACAAATGTTCGTCTTAACATGAGTTACCCTTTAATTATTTTTTATTGATAGCATTAGATTTCTCTTCATACTCTTTTGTATCTATCTCTCCATTTGCATAGCGCTTATCAAGTATATCTTGTGCTGATGAGTGTTTCTTCCCACTTTTAGTGTTTTCTTTTAAAAAATAAAAAATTAAGAGTACGAACAATATCAATGTAAACCACATACCAAAACCCATACCCCAGCCATGTCCCATATAATCCATTTTTTATCCTTTATTAGATTTTCTTAGATAAAGTATAGAGCTAAAGTGTGCAACTAATGTGCAAATTGTTGTATTTTATAAGGTTTTAAACACAGTGGCATTCAACCTTAAATCTTCTTAATCACAAAAGCACTATATTTTTGCTCGCTTCCCTTTGGAGTAAGATGCACCATATCTATCTGCTCTACTAATTCTAAACCTGAAGGTAGTTCTTGAAGCATTTTTTCAGAATTATATTGGATAATATCCAGTCCAGCACATTGCTCTTGTCCCCCTATAGAAAACGTATTTATGATTGCTGTTCCGCCAGACAATAAACTCTTTTTCAATACTTCAAAATATTGTATTCTCTCTTTTTTGAGAAGTAAAAAATGAAACGCTGCTCTATCGTGCCATAGATGAAACTTTTGGTTTGTCATGAAGTGCATAATGTCTGAACAGTAATAGTCTGGAAGCGTGGATTTATGCGAAAGTCTATTTTTTACAATATCAAGTGATGTTTTTGATATGTCCAGTAGTGTAATATTTTCATATCCACCATCAATTAATTTATCTACAAGAAGTGATGCTCCACAGCCTACATCAATGATGAAGTCATCTTTTTTTGCATATTGTTCCATAAGCACTAACGAAGTGTTTGGCGTTTCCTGATGCCATAACACTTGCGTATAGTCTTTTGTTTTAAATAGTGTATCCCAATGCTTTTCTCTTAATGTATCAGAGGGAATTTTAGTAGCTTTGAAAGTTGCACCCTGCGTTGTGTCTGAGGTAGTGTAGTGTGTAAGCCCTGTACATTCAACATCGCTAAATCCCGATTTTTCTATGATTTCTATCAGTTCATCCTGTCTCAAAGTACCAGCAACACAATTTGCCCAATCTTCTTCATCCGCATTACAACAAGATGCACTTTTTTCAATAGAACAACAAGATTCTTCTTCCACTGATATATCGATCATATCTGCAAAATAGATTTTACCATCAGGTTTTAAAATTCGATATATCTCGGCAAAAACACTCTCTTTACAAGAGGTAAGATTTATGGAACCGTTAGAGATAACAACATCTACAGACTCATTTTCTACAGCCATGTTGTCAAAACTGCTCTCAAACACATCTACATTGGAGAACCCAGCAATAGAAGCATGACATCTTGCTTTTTTTACCATCTCTGGAGTGATATCAACGCCTATAGCCCTGCCCTTTTCTCCAACCAATAAAGCGCTCACTAAAAGATCAATACCTGCCCCACAACCAAGATCTACAACGACATCACCATGTTTGATCTCACCATGAGTAAAAGGGTTACCCACTGCTGCACAGTATTGCCAAATTTCAGAGGGAAGTTTTTCAAACCATGTATCCAAATACCCATGTGCTTTTGCATTTTCAATCCCTTTATTCCAACCAAAATCTTTCTCTGGCTGCTCTGCTAATTCAGTATAGAGTTCTATGATCTGTTTATGATTATCCATAGTCTTACTACTCGTCCATTACTTTTACAACAACTCCTAACCCATTATCAAAAGGGAAACCTGCTCTAGCCCAAGCTTTTAATCCACCTTTTAAATTATACGTATTTGCATAACCTAAATGCTTCAGTGTTTGAGCCGCAAATAGACCACGTCCTCCATTACGACAATACGTAATTATGACAGCATCTTTATTTTTAATTTTATTCATTATTTCAAACTCAAGATCACCTCTGGTAAGCGCAATAATCTCATCAGTATAAATAGTACCTTCTGCTCTTTGTTCACTTTCTCTGACATCAAGAAGTATAAATTCTTCTTCATTGTCGATCATCTTCTTGAGTACTACGTGGGACATCTCTTCAACTTCAGCTCTTGCATTTCTCATGAGACTATCTATTTCTTGACGTCCTGAACCTGCACATGCTTTTTCACTGTATGGTGTGGGGGAACTGGGTACAGTTGTACAAGTATTACAGTCTGCTTTAACATCGAAGTATGAATATCCCCATTTTGGGAAAGTGAGCATAACGATGACGAATATGGTGACGATGGCTAAAAATAGTTTACTGGAAAAAAATCCTGTCTTTTCATCACATGCACATTCTATATCATCACTTTTGGGTTTAAGCTTATCCCACCAGGCATACAGTAAAACCAATATAGTAAATCCAACCAAATACTCATGATAAGGCTCCATCCATGAGAAAGTCGTTGCCAAAGAACTTGAACCGGCCAGAATTGCCAAAACGGGTGTCACACAACACAGAGATGCTGCAACAGTTGCAATGATCGTTGCTAATATTTTTTTATTTGCCATTTAATATCCTTTAATCTATTTAGCTTATTCACCAAATTGGTTAGAATTGTATATTTTACATACTTAATATAAAGTTAATTGTCTAAATTGCTAAATAGATTTTGTTTAGCTATAATAACTCAAAAATAAACAAGGTTGCACTATGCTTAATATGGAAGATAAGATTAAAATTTTTAAAGCATTGGGGAATGAAACTCGTTTTAAAATTTTTAAAAATATATTTACGGGTGGGTATGCCTGTTCCATAGATGAGAAGCAACCCAGAGATGACATGATCGCACAGGCTACTTGTGTCACGAGTATTGCTGAGCATTTTGATTTTGCACTACCGACAATATCTCGTCACCTTAAAGAGCTGAAAGATGCACAGATCATTACTATGACAAAGAGTAAAAATAAAATCTATATTGAGCCAAATATAGAAACCATGAAAGAGATAGCGGGATGCTTTAATGTTTTAGTTGAAGAGTATGAAAAAGGAGTGGTATTTCAGTTTGACAATACCAAATGAAAGATTTTCCAATCTTTAATCTCATTCTTATTCGGGACTGTAAATAATTCTCTTATTCCGTAAAACCTATTAATGTCTTTTTCATTCCTGCTGGTGCAGCTCCAATACTTCTATATTTAGATAACCTTATAATTTAACATAGAATATAGCGATAAAGAGATGGTTAATTCTTTTTTAAACAGATTTTTAGAACAGTAGCAGAACCTCTAAATATTGACGGATTTGAAGTAAAAGTATCTGCAAGTATTGGTGTCACTTTCTATCCACAGGCTAAGGAAATGACTTCTGCACAACTTATAAGAGAAGCTGATCAGGCAATGTATAAGGCTAAAATTTCAGGAAAGAATAGATCCATTTTTTTTGAAGAGTTGAAATAGAAGTCGTATTGAAAAATCTGTGAGGCTAATCATAGTTTTTTATTTTCAGGAGCAATTTTAATGTAAGGCATTCATAAAGTAACTACTTACTCTATAGGATATATTTTCTTAAGCCACATTTAAATGTGTAAGATGTGTTTGATATATACCTATAGACTACATCTTTCAACAACTCTAGTATCTAAAGTAAGGTCTTCTCTAATCTGAGCAGACCCTGGAAGCAACTTTGCACCACCTTCTAACATTAGCTTGCTGGATTTGCATCCATGAACAGTTCTTGTATGAGTCGCAGCATCAAGTATAAGTTTCTCCAAACTCTCGTATTCAAATGATTTAGTTAGGTCATTTAGTATAGCCCGCCAAGAGTCTTTAGTTGCAGGTAATTCAGTATCTTCATTGGTGTATTCATGCAGAATACCTCTAATAAGATCTCTATCACTAAGTGCTACTGGCCTACGAGCTTCAAAATTTCTAAGTTCTTGACCATCTACAAAATAAGGCTTATATGTAGTGCCACTAGGTTGCCATAAAATTGAATATGTCATAATTCTTATCCTTATACATAGATTGTATTTGCAAGAAGTGTAGCAGAATATAGATAAAACAAGTATGTGTTGAACGAGTGATCTCTTTGCTATCTTCTTGTTTATTGTTTTGATAGATGGTCACATTTTGTTACATCAGAAAAAAGTGGCACACATTATGACACATATCTAATGTTTTGTAGTCTATTATAATAATGGCATTTACGATGTAAAATATAAGTTACAATATCTATGAAAGTACGGTGAAAACGTTGTTTGAAGTGATTATTAAGTGGTGGGTCGGGGGAGACTCGAACTCCCGACCACTCGGTTATGAGC
>JGI1221J11331_1000078_pt1 | contig 27079 bp, 23 predicted proteins | sample LakVidmifraction_4_FD_11331 | JGI IMG/M metagenome (IMG submission 11331) | reverse complement strand
AGCTACAGTTGAAAATGAAGGTAAACGGTAAAAATAACAAAAAGGGTGGTGGTATATTTGACAGAAAATACATTATTAACATTCGCACTTGTCAGTTTTTTTGGTGTTGTCGGTCAGTGGCTGGCTTGGCGTATCAAGCTACCTTCTATCATTTTTTTACTTTTTTTTGGTGCCATAGCCGGACCGATTACGGGCTTACTTGATCCCGATGCACTTTTGGGTGATCTTCTTTTCCCTTTTGTCTCAATGGGGGTTGCCATCATCTTGTTCGAAGGTGGTTTGACTCTTCGATTTCATAAAATCAAAGGGCTAAGCAAAACACTTTATTCTCTACTCACAGTTGGTATCTTACTGACATGGGGAATTGTTGCCGTGGCAACACATCTATTGATTGGTTTTTCATGGGAGTTGGCGATACTTTTTGGTGCCTTGATGACAATTACAGGCCCGACGGTTATCAAGCCTTTGTTGCGAACAGTTCGTCCTAATGCAGACATAGCTAATATATTACACTGGGAAGGTGTTATTTTAGATGTAATTGGCACGATACTAATTGTCTTAATTTTTCAGTTTATAGTCTCAGAACAGGCGGGAGAGGCTATTACTCTTGTCTTTGCCTCTGTTATTGTTACAGGTTTGGTCGGAGGAGTAGTAGGTGCATATCTGCTTGCATTCTTGTTGCGTCGTTATCTGCTCCCTCACTACCTACATCAAGTATTTAGTTTAACGCTTGTTCTGGTAATATTTTCACTTTCAAATATGATCGCACATGAATCAGGTCTGCTCGCTGTAGTGCTTATGGGCATGATACTGGCTAACATGCAAGATGTCGATACCGAAGAGATTCTTTTATTTAAAGAGAATTTGAGTTTACTGTTTATATCGGTACTTTTTATCATATTATCGGCACGCTTGGATCTTTCTGCTTTATTTGGTATGGGGTGGCCTGCTTTGATGCTTCTTGGCGTTATAATTTTTATTGCACGCCCTATATCTGTTTTCTTTTCGACACTTTTTTCACCTTTAAGTTGGAATGCCAGGCTTCTCTTAAGTTGGATCGCTCCGCGCGGTATTATTGCAGCATCTGTCTCAGCGCTTTTTGCTATGCGGCTAGAAAGCTTAGGATATGCAGATGCACAATTACTTGTTCCTCTGACATTTATGGTTATTATAGGTACCATATTGCTGTATGGAGCCACTGCAAAACCGCTTGCTTTATGGCTCAATGTACGAGAGCCTGATCCTACAGGTATGCTTATTGTCGGTGCCAATCCTATTTCTCGTGAAATTGCCAAATCGCTAAATGATCAAGGTTTCCCTGCAAGAGTGACTGATACCAACTGGAAAAATATTACTAAAGCACGGATGGAAGGACTCGATACTTATTATGGTAACATCATCTCGGATCATGCTGATCACCATATGGAATTAACCGGTATAGGAGGACTCTTAGCTATGAGTCCTGATACTACCCTTAATGCACTTGCATGTGCGCACTATAAAGCAGATTTCGGACCGAAAAATATTTATTATCTACTGAACTCAGATGAGAAAGAACTTGAAAAAAATAAAACGGTGCACCCAGTTTCAGGTGGACGCCAGCTTTTTTCTGAAAAAGTGACGTATACAAAACTTGCATCTTTACTTAGTAATGGTGCCAAAATAACAACGACAAACCTGAGCGAAAAGTGCGATCTTTCGAACTACTTAAAACAGAAAGATAATAAGGTAATTCCGTTGTTCATGGTTGATACAAATGAACAGTTATATTTTTTTACAACCGATCAGGAATTAACTCCAAAAGCTGACTGGAAGATAACAAGTCTCGTATATTTGTAAGTTCTAAACAAGAAAGAAAAATATATCGATGAATAAAAAATTTTCCAATAAAATAATGTTTGTAAAACCAAGAAAGCTAAAATAGTCGTACTTCTATGTGATAAAAGCATTCATCAAAGATAACTTTATTTGGTTGATTAAGTCTTCTTTTTGATGCACCTGCAATTAGTGACAATATAGCAGTGCTTCTTAAAAAATCTCAACAAAAGAAAGTGAGCAAAAAAAGATATTTAATAGTAATTGGTGCTGAAAACTATGAATACACTGATAATATCTTTTATTCTCAACACACTGCACAAATATTTACAAAAGTAGCTCAAAAAACATTAGGTATTGCAGAAGTAAACACATACGTATCTTTTTTAGTTTTTTAAACAGATCAAAACCGTCCATACCAGGAAGTCAAAAATCTAAAATAACTATAGAATATTTTGAATAATTTGTAGTAAATTCACTCTGTGCATCCATTGGATGAGTAAAAATATTACTAATCAAACTTTGTAAGTTAAGATTATCTTCTATTAATAAAATTTTTTACCTTCAAATTTTTAGGTAGCCTTGTTTTCAGAAACAGCTTTTAGCCAGAAATATCCAAATAAACCTGCGAATAATGATGCACAAAGTACTCCTGCTTTAGCTTGAAATATAAGCTCAGGATTATTTATAAAAGCCAAATTAGCTACAAAAATAGACATTGTAAATCCAATACCACCTAGAAGTGATACACCAAATATTTGCTTCATTGTAGTATTTTCAGGAAGTTTTGCAATTTTTAGCTTTATTATAAACCAAGATACTCCAAATATCCCTATGACTTTTCCAATAATTAATCCAGCAATAATTCCTAACGATACAGGTTCCATAACGGTAGTCCCAATTGTGCTAAAATCTATACTAATACCTGCATTTGCCAAAGCAAACAAAGGGATAACTATAAGTGATACAGGAAGATGAAGGCCATCTTCTAATCTAGCAGAAGGAGTTTCAACTTTATTAACTTTTTCTTTAATATTTGTAAGTATCACTTTTTGTTTTTTATGCATAACTTGATCTGTAGCAACAGGGTATTTTGTATATTCATCTATTAAGTTTTTTGTATCATTTGCAAAAGTCACTGGAGTTTCTTTAGGATTAAGGGGTATTGTTAAAGCTGCAATTACACCTGCAATAGTTGCATGAACACCTGATTCAAGCATAAAAAACCACATAAGTAATGCAACAATAAAATAAGGTAGCATCATATGGATACCAAATCTATTAAATGAAATCATAATTAGAAACATAACACCTGATAAGCCAAGAGCCATCATGTTAATAGCATCAGTATAAAAAAGTGCTATGACTAAAACTGCACCAAGATCATCTACAATAGCTAAAGCAACTAAAAATGTAAGTAATGATGTGGGTACTCTTTTACCCAAAAGAACTAATGCACTAATTGCAAAAGCAATATCTGTAGCCATAGGAATTCCCCAACCTTTCGCACCAGAAGAGTCATAATTTATACCTAAATATATAAGTGCAGGGAATATCATTCCCCCAATTGCCGCTAATATAGGGAGTATTGCAACTTTTATATCTGATAGTTCCCCTTCTACCATCTCCCTTTTTATCTCTAGTCCAATTAGAAAGAAATATATTGCCATAAGACCATCATTTATCCAGTCATGCAAAGAGTGTGATATTGCCCATGAACCGACATTAAAATTAATCTTCATATGAAAAAAGTTTGAATATACTTCAGATAAGGGTGAATTTGCTAATAGTAATGCAACTATTGTCATGAGCATTAAGACCAAACCAGTTGTTTGTTGTGCATGTAAAAAACGTTCAAATGGTGTAGCTATTTTATTAAAAGCTCTTTCCCAAGGTGCGTATATTTTCATAAATTCATCCCTGTTGTTTTTTCTCTTTTTATAAAGCCTCTTCCTCACTTTCTTCTATGGTATAACTTAATTTTTGATATATACCGAGTGCCACAATCAAAATCGCTGATACTAAGATGAGTAAAGCCGGATAGAGTAAAAGGCTAAGGTCTTTCATTCCTGCTTTAAATATATAAACCAATCCTTCAATGCTGACTGCAATAGTAATAATTACAATTATTTTTGTAATTGTTCTTCTTGCTTCTTTAGGATCACGAAGCTCTTTACTCTTAAATACTTCTTCTTCCATCATATACTGAGCAACATCAATAATGGCTGCAGATATTATTATTGCCCCTACAGACTGAAGCATTGATGGAATAAATCCAGCTTCATCCTTTATGCTGGAAATGACCTCATAAACAGACCATCCCATAATTATTAGGGATAGGATTATAAGAATCATAGCCGCGAACAAATGAACTCCAGCGAATATAATATCAAATATTTTTTTCATTATTAGACCTTTAATATTTTCTTAACGAAGGAGCTCTTTTTTGGCATCATAACACAGCTCATTTATATATCAGTAGTGTTAAAATTAAAGATAATCAAATTCTGACAGATACTACTTCTTAGCTATTTTTTACTATTTAATCTTGATTGATATTCTTGTGGATGGTCACAAACAGGACAAACCTTTAAAGGTTTTTTACCTCTGTGAATATGTCCACAAACTTCACAAATCCATTCTTCCTCTTCATTATCACTTTCAAACTCTTTATCGTTTTCGAGTCTTTCTANAAGTTCTTTATACATCTTTTCATGTTCTATTTCCACATCAGCAATTAGTGAAAGTTTTTTCGATATTTTGTCATAACCTTCATCTTTAGCAATTTTAGCAAAATCAGGATACATTGTTGTATTTTCATAATGTTCACCATCTCTTGCAATTTTTAGATTTTCTTTTGTATCGCCAAATTTCTCTCCATTTAAAATTTCATTATGAAACTCTAACTCAATTTTAGCATGTCTTTTTTCATTGTTCGCAGCTCTTTGAAAATGTTCTGCTATATCTCTTAATCCCTCTTTTTGAGCTATTTTTGCAAAATATTCATATTTATTCCTTGCCATTGACTCTCCTGCAAAAGCTTTCATAAGGTTTACTAGTGTTAAATTCTCTGTTATCATTTCCATTTTTTGCCCACAACAGTGCATTTCTCCACCACCAACATTTTGTAGTTCAGTGATATTTCCACATATGTTACATCTGTAAGATTCGTATTTTCTCATTTTTTTCCTTTTCTATTCTCATTTTTTTAGACATTATATATAAAACTCATCAGTTTAAAAAGCTTCTAATTGCACTATTAAATGCATCTGGTTTCTCAAGCATGCTAACATGTCCACTGTTACTTAAACATACCAGTGTAGAGTTCTTTATTTTATTAGCCATTTGTTTCATTGTATCTACAGGTATGATCTTGTCATTCTCACCACTTATTAGCAACACAGGTATATCTATATCTTTTAAGCTTTGAGTAGTATCCGTCCTGCTAATCATGGCTAAGAGTCCACCTTTTATTCCTACAGGACTAAAGTTCATAATTTTATTTTTAATCTCCTCTATTTTTTGCGACTCTTTTTTACTAAAATCTTCACTAAAAGCAGCTGAGAAAAAGTTATCTAAAAAGGGTTCAACCCCTTTAGCATCTATACTAGAGATAGCAGACGCTCGTTTTAGTTTTGCTTCATCATTATCACTGTTTGTTGCAGTGTTTGCAAGTATTAATGCTTTATATTTTCCTTTGAGTTTTTCATTTATTCTAAGTGCGATATAACCACCCATAGAAAATCCACAAATGATCGGTTTATCCAACTTTAGTTCTGAGATTATATTCTCTAAATCTTCTACATAACTCTCCATTGTGTATTGACCTGTATTAAATTCAGACTCGCCAAAGCCTCTTATATCATATGAAATACAAAAGTACTCATCTTTAAACTCATTTATTACATCATTCCAAAGTGTATGATCAAAAGGAAACCCATGTATGAAAATTATAGGTTGATTAGTGACCTTGCCATAAGTTTTGACATATATGCCATCAATTATCTTATCCATTTTAACTCCTTTTCATTCTGTCTAAATAATAATAGTTAAATATTAACATATTAATATTATTTTTCGGCCTAAAATAAAAACGTTATAATCTAACATAGAATGTAATCAAGTATATAAAACCTTATACACTGCTAAATGAAAGATTTTATAAGGAAAAAATGACAAATTTATTTTAAAATAATCATTAACATAAAGTTATTATTCGTTGGCTTCATGTATAGTATACTGTTTCTCTTCCACTTTTACATGGGGCGGTAGTTTCTCTGCTTCGAAGTAGTCATATCCTTCTTTGAGATTAACCCAAAAGTCATACCACTCACTGTCTGAGTAAAGAGCCATAATAGCATTTGTCATACGGAAGGGAAGTGCGTGGACCTGTACATATTTCTGACCTTTTTGTAATGCTCTCTCTACCAAAGCATAGATCTCTTCTATTTTTTCATCGGTCATGGCATAACATCCATCAGAAACACAGTTGCCATGCACCATTAAAAATGAACCTGTACGTTCATATGCGCGATCATATTTGTTAGGAAAGCCCAGGTTAAAGGAGAGATGGAACTTGCTGTTTTGATTGAGTTGGTATTTTTTTACTCTGTAAAAACCTTCTGGTGACTGTCTATCACCTTCTTGTAACTTGGGTCCGAGATAGCCAGAGTAGGCACAGATAAAGTAGTCTTTTAAATGCTGATACTCTGCTCCTGAGCGTATCCATACTTCTAATAAAGATTCTTCTTTAAAAATACGTATAAAAACGGGGTCTCCCACTTTGGCTGAAAGTAGAATCAGTCTCTCTTCAAGATTGACATCTATAAAATTTTCTTCGGTTAGGGATGCTTCTGTTGACATGTGATCTCCCTTAGTGATGTTTTGTTCCAAAAGAGGTAAAGTGTAAAAAAGTACGAGTGAGAAGAAAAGAAGAAGATGGACGAGGATATCCGCTAAGATCAGCCATGCCCTTGTCATCAGTTCTCTTTGTTAAAAGTTAAGTTTCTGTGACTTGTCAAAGCCATAAATATCAGGAAAGCTCAACAGCTTCCCACGCTCATCCACATATGTTGTTAAGTATGCCGTATGTACAGGAAGCTTCTTCGTCATACCCATATGGTGTGTTTCCATAGAATCGTACCACTCTTTTACCTTTTCCGGACTTTTAGAGGTGTAATTTTTTGAGATATGTTCCAACATAGCCATCGGCTTCGCAAGTCTTACGCATCCATGGCTGTACGTACGTACTTTACGTTTAAAGAGGTATTTTGACTGTGTGTCATGCATATAAACCGAAAATCTGTTAGGAAAAATGAACTTTACACGACCCAAACCATTTTTCTGAGAAGGTACTTCTATAAATTTAAATGGTACATATCCTTTTCCTCCTGCATATGCCTCTAAATCTACTGAATCAGGACTTAATTCTTTCGAGTTAAGATCGTAAGATGAACGTACAACCATACGTTTTTCTATCAAATAGTTTGGATTTTTTAGTAATTTTGGAATTACTTCTTTTCTAGCAATACTGTCTGGAACACTCCATTGAGGGTTCAACGTTATGTATTGAAGGTCTGCAGAAAATATAGGTGTTTGCAGCTTCTTTTTACCTACAACAACTGCCATAGCCACCGCTGTTTCTTTGTTTTCAACAATACGAACAACATATTCAGGTACATTTACCAAAGCATAATTTGGTCCAAGATCCGGGTTCATCAGTTTCACTCTTTCTATATTAAGACGAATTTTGCGAAGTGTTCTTTTTGAAGTGTTATGGTCTCTCTCTAAAAGCGTATATCTTTTCTTAAGATCAAAAAATTGAACATAGTCAGGGACATAAGGTTTTAATATATTTTCTATACTCTGCCCTGCTCTAATCTTCATCATAATATTAGAAGCTGTGACATTCTGCCGATATGTTTCATAGTAAGTTGTTATATTGTTATCTTGTTTTTCTTCTTGAGATACTTCAAAACTTTTCAGGTCTATACAGCCATTGGCAAGATTATTGGCATACGCTACAAGTAACTTAGACATAAGTTTAGAGTTTTCACTCTCTTTCACCTTGGCATAAAGCGCCTCTTGGTTACAAATAGATGCATATTTATCTGTTTTGAGTATCTCTAAAAATTCCTCTTTCTGTGATGATTTCCAACCCTCAGCATCTGGTGTTCCCACACATCCACTCAATACAATAACAGATACTCCCGAAAGTATCAACATCATAAATTTTTTCACTATAAATCCCTTTTATTTCATTTCAAAAAAATAATATACAACAATAATGTCATATTTATGTCACAACAATCCTAATTCCCAGTACTCTTCCCTATCATGAATGCATTTTTAGCACAACTGTAAGCACTTGAAAATGCCCACTGAAAGTTGTAACCTCCCAGTCTCCCTGTTACATTCAATACTTCGCCTATGAAATAAAGTCCCTCTTCTTTTTTGCTCATCATCGTGTTACTATCTACTTCAGATGTATCTACACCACCCTTAGTAGCCTCCGCTTTAGAGTAACCAAATGTCCCTGCGGGCGCAAAGGTATAGTGACTTAAAGTTTGGAGCGTTTCTATTTCTTGCGTGCTAAACTGATGGTACGGTTTATCTTCAAGCCGAAATTGCAGCAGAAAGGCTTTTGTCACGCGTCTTGGCATAGGTAAAAGTGAAGATATCTGTTTTTTACTGCCTTCTATGCTTTTCCAGGAAAAGTTTGGTAAAAAATCTATCTCTATCTTTCCTTTTTCCCAATACAGAGATGCATCCAGTACCGCCGGACCACTCATGCCCTTATGTGCAAAAAGCAAAGCACCTTCACAAACATCATTTCCAATGTGTATTTTCACTTCTGTAGAAACTCCGGAGAGTTCTTTAAAAAAGAATTGTTCTTTTTGTACTGTAAATCCTACCAGTGCAGGTGCAGTCTTCACGATATTATGTCCAAATGACTTGGCAATGTCATACCCTATACTGCTTGCCCCGAGTTTAGGAAAACTAAGTCCGCCTGAAGCTACTACCACAGCTTTTGCCGTATGAGTTTTTTTGCTCGTCTTTACATAGAAGATTTCATCACGCTTCGTTACTTCTAAAACATGCTCATCGGTACACACTTGCTGTTTTGTACTCTCTTTTAAAAAAATGTCCAACAACTCTTTAGCAGAGTCTTTACAAAAGTACTGCGTCTCTTTCTTAAGTACGGGATGTAAGTTTTGTCTTTCCAGCCATCGTAAAAGTGCTTTTTCATTGAATTTTTTTAAAGGCTGTTGTACAAAATTTTCATCACCAAGGAAATACTTTGTTCCCATATGTGTGTTTGTGATATTACATTTTCCGCCGCCTGAGACAAGTATCTTGGCACCTAATTTAGGATTACATTCTATGATAGTAGCAGTATTTTTAGGAAGCAGTGCAGCGAACATCAATGCACTCGCTCCTCCGCCTAAAATGATGATTTGATTATCCATGAGCAGTATTATATCCTATTAATAACAGCATATACATACTCCTACACACAAAGTACACACATCACTCGCTAAAATAAGCATTAAAAAGGTCTCTTTATGACAAAAATTATCACTATGGCATTCCTCATCACTGCTATCGGCTCTCTCACCTGTGCAGCAGAAAAATATGATACTAAGGCATTTCGAATCGTACAAAAACTATGTTCTTCTTGTCATGGTACACCATTCTACATGGCCAAACAGGTAGATGAGAGCGATTGGAAATTCTTTTTTGAGACTCCAGGTAAACTCGAAGAGATACACAAAGATAAGCCAGAAGCACTCACAACTCTTAAAAATTCACTTTTTCAGGATCGTAAAGAACGTCTCTTAAAATTCTTTATAAACAGCTCCAAATTTTCCGGTGCTGTCCATGGCTGTGATGCAAACTTCTGTGGAACGGCCCACTAGAAAACTTTCATTCATACTTTTTGTGTTATAGTATAAAAAAGTATGGATAGGTTCATGTTAAAACTACTCTTTACATATTTATGCATCTTTTCACTCTCTCATGCAAATCTCTTTACCGTTACCGATACAAAGGGAAATGTATTTCAGAGTAAAGATATTCATCATACAGAGAATGCTTACCTCAACCAAAAAGCCACAGAATATTCACTTCAAGCCATTTATGATGACTTACACCGTGCAGAAAATCTTGCCCGCATGGCTGAAGCTGCACGTCAAAGAGCTGGTCACATCGCACAAGCACAGGACGCCGCAAAAAAAGTAGGAAAAAACTATCAAGTTTCAGAAATTGACAAACAAAATCTTTTGGAAGATGCCAAGTACTTCAAAGGAGGGAAATATGTTTGGGGAGGTACCACTCCAGAAGGATTTGACTGTTCAGGCTATGTACAATACCTTTACAAAAAACATAACATTGACCTACCTAGAACCGCATGGGAACAATCTCAAGAAGGTAAAATGATAGAAAGAGACAACCTGCAAAAAGGTGACCTTCTCTTCTTTCTTACGGACAAAAAAAGAGGCATTCCTGTCACACATGTGGGCATCTACATAGGCAATGGCAACTTCATCCATGCAGCTTCCAAAAAGAAAGGCATCATCATATCGCCACTTACACATGGAAGTTATGCTGAAACATTTGTCTCTGCCAGACGGGTGACTCCAAAAGTTTAATGCCTCCAGTAGATTTTTATGCCAATATCTTTTACTCTTATACCTAAGGTAAATTTATGACCAATCATGCTTCGCATTCCATTATCTCTACACTCTCATGCAGTCATGAAACAGAAGATGAGATAAAGAATTCACTGAACATAAAGTTTGGATATAATATTTGTTAACTTCAACCAAGCAAAAAACTGTAGTATTTAAGGAAAAACAAAAGTGAACATTAAACCCGACTGCTTATCCTGTTTATTCGATCAATCCCTCAAGGTCACCAAACTCTTGGAACTTGATGATGCCACAAGTAAAAAAGTGTTCGACAAAACTGCACAGGTTCTTATCGATCATGACATGTCACATACCCCACCACAGATCGCTAAAGTCATATACCAGGCTATTTCAGATATCACCGGAGAAAAAGACCCCGTAGCCCTTGCAAAAGAACGTGCAACACTGGAAGCACTGAAGATAGATACCTCTTTCATAAAAAGTATTCCAGATGCACTCAAAATAGCTGTTATAGGCAATGTGATCGATTTTGGATCACAAGAACAGTTTGCACTGAATGAAATGATCCAAAGTCATTTTCATCAGACGTTTGCCGTTGATGATACAGCTCCTTTCATCGAAGAACTGCACAACGCTAAAGAGATGGTGATCATCGGTGATAATGTCGGGGAACACATCTTTGACAAACTGCTGATAGAGACCATCAAAAAAAATTATGACATCCAAGTACACTACTTCGTCAGAGGCAAGCCTATCATCAATGATGTAACCCTCAAAGAAGCTCAAATACTTAGCTCTTGTGCATCTATTGTCGATACAGGTGTTGAAACACCAGGTTATGACCTAGAAGAAGCCAATCATGACTCAAAGGAGATCTTTGATCGTGCTGACATAGTGATTGCAAAAGGTATGGGAAACTTTGAGAGTCTCTATCTTTCCACTAAACGTCCTGTCTACTTTCTTTTTGTCGTGAAGTGTAGTGTTGTAGCTCAAGCCATAGGAAAAGACGTAAAAGAATTGATATTTAAAAAAGCCTGATGTGGATTACAGTCTCTGTAACTTTCTCAATCCTTCTTTCACCAGTGTACTCGTATCTCCCATAGCACCGGAGAGCGCTTTTTGAATGGCATCTTTTTTAAATCCTAAACTTTCCAATGCCATCATGGCTTCACCCAATGCACCAGAGTTAGCACTCTCTTCATTTCCATCAACAATGAAGTCAGCCAACTCTACCAAGATGCGGCTTGCAGCCTTAGGTCCTATGCCAGGTACCCTCTTGAGCATACTGACATCTTTTGATGCAACCACTTTTGCAAACGTTGTAGGTGTGAATGTTGAACAGATAGCAAGCCCTACTTTAGGTCCCACACCATTTATCTTCAATACCGTGTCAAACATCTTTTTTTCATTCGTATCCATAAATCCAAAAAGAAGATTGGCATCTTCACGTATGACTTGCGTAACAAAAAGCTTTACTTTGTTGTCTGTTATACTGCTTGATGTATTGATTGACACTTGCACTTCATAAATCAGTCCATTTACATTCATATGTACAAAAGTGGGTTCATTTCTTTCTATTGTACCTTCTATACCTACTATCATCTCTTTCTCCATCGGCATCCTCAGGCGTAACCCGTGGATCCATAACTTTTATGTTCAAAGTATATCAAGAGTTTTACCTTGCATAATAAAATATGTCAAATTGACATGTTTTTACTTCATAGTCATAATAGTCATATTACGATAAAATACATTTAACTAAAAAACAAAGAATATTATGCGATTAAAATCTATCTTCACCAACAGTTTTGGTATTTTATTTTCACGTGTTACCGGTCTGGGACGTGATGTGCTTATGGCTTCTGCACTTGGGGCTTCAGTGTGGAGTGACATGTTCTTCATTGCTTTTAAATTACCAAACCTTTTTCGTCGTATCTTTGCTGAAGGTGCATTTACACAGGCTTTTATGCCCTCATTCGTAGCTTCCAAACATAAAGGTGTCTTTGCCACAGCGATTTTTTTACGATTTTTACTTTTTTTGACGGCTTTCTCACTGCTCATCACCTTTTTTCCTGAACCTATCACTAAACTCTTAGCCTGGGGATGGAACAGAGAACTAATAGCTGATACCTCACCGATGACCGCCATAAACTTTTGGTACTTAGATCTTATCTTTATCGTGACATTTTTAGCCACACTTTTACAATACAAAAACCATTTTGCTACAACAGCCATGTCAACAGCCCTACTCAATATCTCTATGATCGCAGCACTCTATATCTACATGAAAGAAGATCCAAAAACAGTAGCGTATGCACTTAGTTTTGCTGTACTCATCGGTGGAGTATTACAAGTGATAGCTCATCTTATCACACTAAACAAGCTTAATCTTCATAAGCTACTTGTAGGTGGATGGAAATACAGAAAAAGCAAAGATGTCGATGAAGAGAAGAAACACTTTCAATCTCTCTTCTTACCCGGAATACTAGGTAATTCTACCCCTCAGATCTCTGCATTTATAGACACCCTTTTGGCAACATTTCTCATGACAGGCTCCGTCTCTTACCTCTTTTATGCCAACCGTATCTTTCAACTTCCCCTTGCTATCATTGCCATTGCTACAGCTACCGTTCTTTTTCCTGCTGTTTCAAAAGCACTTAAAAATAAAGATGAAACAGAGGCTTATAAAAACCTAGACCAAGCCTTTTGGCTGCTATCATTTTTATTAGGTGCAGCGATGGTTGGGGGTATTTTACTGGCTGAACCCATTGTGTGGTTACTCTTTGAGAGAGGAAAATTTACAACTGTTCAAACACTGGAGACAGTAAGCGTACTTCAAATGTATATGATAGGGTTACTTCCTTTTGGACTGGCAAAACTCTTTTCTCTTTTCCTCTATGCCTCACATAGACATCTCAAGGCAGCCAAAATTGCTCTATATTCTCTTGTAACTTCTGTCACATTTTCACTGATACTCATGCACCCTCTTGGAGCATCCGGACTTGCATTGGCTGGTAGTATCGGGGGATGGGTGCTTTTTATCCTCACGGTAAGAGAGGTGGGTACAGATAGATTCCTGGATATCATCAAATCTAAAAAATCTCTTTATTTATTCTTTGGTTTGCTTGTATTGTCTTTTTTACTTTATGAGGTCAATCATATACTTCTGGGTTATATACGATAGCCTTGCTCCATATAACTGTATAGAAAATTATACATCGCAGGAAGATAAAAAAGGTTCAGTATCGTACCCCATAAAAGCCCAAAACCCATAGTAACGGCCAATAAGTGAAAGATCACTGATTGACTGTCTTCATTATTGACATCATAAGACTATGACTTATTTCATAGCTGCAGCACATTTACCGGTTTCACATTTCATCGCAGCTGTTTCTGCTTTCACAGTTTAGGTGCACCATGCTGGCTATGACTTCCATGATGACTTCTTTTTGCCATACCATATGTTTTAAACACATATGCGCTATAGACATTTGTTGACAAATAAAGCGTAATGAGAGAAGAAGCGAAAACAAAGGCTATGACCTTCTTCATCTTTGTAGCTTTAAAGGATTTCATTCTTTTTGCAAGAATCAGGTATCCCCAAATTGCAGCGATATAAGGAATTACATTAAAGATATTCAGCCAAGCATCTTTTCTTGATGCAAGGTTTTCAACTGACCCAACATCTAAACCAAAACCATAGATGAAACCGTTTGCTATATCTGCATAATTATGGGTAAAGAAACTATGTATCAAGTGTGCTAATCCACCGATGATGAACAAAGGTGCAAATGCATAACCTAAAGTATAGAATGTCTTTTCAAAAGACGCTTTTAATACTTTTGAAGCCACAAACATACCTATATACACGATACCGATCGCAAATAAAGTAGCATAAATAAAAGCAAAAATACCCACCGCATCCAAAGTTCCAAAATCTATATACTGCTGTGCAAATACTGCTGTTCGTGACCAGATAAATTCATCTGCAATGGCAGATCGGTTTAGACCATGATGAAAACTCATCGTAAGTGAAATAGCCGCTGTAATGAGTATAAATGACCATACTTCTGCCTTGTTGAATTTGAACTTTGCAAACAAGGATTTCGAAGGTTTTGTGATCCTAAAAGCCACAGCATCACAGGCATCACTACAATCCATACAAAGTGTACAGTCATCCATTGAATTTTTATTGTCAAACGAGAATGGATTTAAATTATAGGGACATGCGACTGAACAATCCAATGTTTTACAACTGCTACAGTCTTCTTTGTAGGTACCCAACTCTGTAAATGATACTTTGGCATAGGCTTTTGTCAACGTTCCGATAGGACAAATATATTTACAATAACTCATATCTTTATAAAGATAATACATTACAAAAGCGATCAATGTAATTGAAGTAAAAAGCCAAGCTGTGGCAAGAGGTACTTTCCAAAACTCTGGCGCTGCATAATAAATGCCCCACCATCCAAAAAAGAGAATTAAAATACCGATAAATCTATTTTTTAAAAAGTTTGGCATCTCTTTTTTGAGACCAAATTTCGTGATATATTTCCCTAAAAAACCATGAGGACAAATACCGCAAAAGATTCTGCCAAATGTAGTAAGTGTGACCACTATAAATAGTGACCAGAAAAGTCCCCAAAAAAGGTTTTGGGTAAAAATATTTTCTTTTCCAAGATCAGAAAATCCCATATATACACCATAGATGAAAAGCGCAAGTACAGACAGCTTCAACACCATCAAAAATGTTTTGTTTTTAAACAAAAATCCTAATACAGGCATACCGTATATGTCATTTCTGTCTCTATTTTCTTTAAACTCTACCATTAACTATCCTTTAAAATTTAACATTTAGACCCATAAGATACGTACGACCTTGATTTACAGTAAGTCCCATATCTCTTATGTCATAAAGACCATCATCATTTCTGTCACCTGTTACACGTGGCATCATAAAGTATTGTTTATCAAATAGATTGTCCACTTTTGCAAATAACTCTACATCAAGGCCTGACATTTTTGTGTTGTATGTAGTTCTTAAATCAGCTACTGAATATCCACCAACCTCAACTTGATTCATTTCATCTGCATATTGACTTGATCTATAATTTAATCCTGCTGTAAGTAACCAGTTAGCCGTAGCTTGATAATTACCTTCAAGATAAACTGTATGTTTTGATGTTCTTGGTACTGTATTTCCAGATAGGTCATAAGTATCTTCAACTCTTGAACTACCATCAGGATTAGTTAAAATCAACATGTATTCATCATATCTTGTATATTGTGAATCTAAATATGCATAGTTAACTGTAAAATGAAATGTTTGTGTTCTGTCACTCTTTAAACTAAACTCTAATCCTCTACTTCTAATATCTGCGAAGTTACCATACATCATTGGATTATTGATGCTATCTGGGTCTGTAACATAGTTACCTGAATTTTTTACAATAGCATCTTTTCTATCAAGTTGATAAATAGCTATGTCATAAGTAAACGAACCTTCTTTTCCTCTGTACCCAACTTCGTAGTTGTAAGTTTTCCCAGTATCGATATCTGGATTATTTTCATATATCCCACCATAAGTAGATGAAAGAAGATCGCCAGCAAAAAGTTGATCAATTAATGGTACTCTGAACCCTGTTGATATATTAGCAAATAAAATAGAATCTTCTTCTAGTTTATATGTTCCACCAACTCTATATGACTGTTCATTAAAATCCTTATCAAAAGTTTCTAAATCAAGGTTATCAGTATAGTCATATTCCATATGATCATATCTTGCATTAAATGTTGTAATCAATTTATCATTGACTTGATATTTTAGTTCACCGTATAAAGCACTAATGTCTTCAGTAAAACGTGTATCACTATAAACTACACCAGGTTCAACCCCCCAAGCTGTAATTCTACCTACACTATTTTTATCTTCTTCGTTTCTAGCAATGTCAAGTCCAAGCATGTAAGCTAATTTATCACTATCTTGTTTATACTCAGACTTTAAACCCTTCTGAACTGTATTTGCATAAGCATCATACTTGTGATCATCTCTAACTCCATCTCTATTTGTATCTGTTGCACCACTTTTATTCTCTGTCGTATCTTCATATCTATAGAGTTGAGCCATTAAGTTTGAATTATTTAAGAAATCCTTTGAATATGTCACAAAGTATTTTGACAGATCTATATCATAATCTGTTGCATACCCTACTTCGCCTACACTTTTAGGATTAGTTTCAACATTGTTTGTATATACCCCTGTATCAGGGTCATATGTAGTATGTGTAAGAGAACCTGTATCATTTTCATATCTTTTAGATATATCTACACCAAATGTGATATCACTGGTATCATCGATATAGTATTGGAATTTACCATTAAATGATTTTGCCCAATAATCTGACTCCTCCCACCATCCGTCACTCGCTTTATAACTGCCTTGTACTTCATAGGCAAAATCTTCTGTACTTCCCATATAATTTGCTACATATTTTTCATATCCATTGCTACCTGCTTCTGCAATAACAAAACCTTCATTTTTCCCTTTTGGTCTTTTTGTAGTGATGACTATAGCACCTGCCAAAGCATCATTTCCATAAAGATAAGAAGCACCACCTTTAATGACTTTAATAGTTTCAATATTATCTAGATCTATATTTACACTTCCCGCTCTTTCTTGTACAGGCACACCGTCGATAACAATAGCAACTCCAGGTTTTTCTCCCATATACATTTCAGTTCCAATACCTCTTATATGTATCTTGTTTGAATCACCCTCGTTTTTTCTTACTGTTACCCCAGGAACAGTATTTAATACATCTGCAATATTTTCTGCATGAAATGCTTCTATTTCTTTACTTTTCAATATTACAGTATTTGATACCTCCAATTTTTTTGCATCAAACTTGTCATCAATCGTTGATGATTCAACAGTGATTACCCCTAAATCTTCTGTTGCATTCATTGTAGAAGCAATTGCTAAAACTGTTATTAATGAATATTTTATTTTCATATTTTCCCTTGTTATATTTATATATGAGAGTTTAGACATGTAGTGTTAATTATGTGTTAATCTTTATTCGAAAACAGAAATAATATAAAAATCATCTAGTTTGATGCTGAGATAATCAAACGTAATTTCTTCTAATTAACATTTAGCTATAATCACAACACTACATAAAACAAAGGTCTAGCTATTATCATGCACATTTATGACAGCGTACAAAAAACGAAACTTCCTTTTGAACCTATCCGTAAAGGAGAAACAAGTATTTATGTTTGTGGACCTACTGTATATGATGATGCGCATTTAGGTCATGCACGCAGCAGCCTTTCTTTTGACTTACTCACTCGTACACTTAAAGCTCTTAACTATAAAGTCACTATCGGGAAAAACTTCACTGACATCGATGACAAGATCATCAAAAAAGTAGAAGAGACAGGTAAAAGTATGGAAGAGATAACCTCTTTTTACATCGATCGTTACCTTGAAGATATGGCAGCCATCGGCATACAACGTGCTGACATAGAACCAAAAGCCACAGAGTCACTGCAAGCCATAGAGAACATGATACAAACTCTCATTGACAAAGATATGGCTTATGTCATCTCCTCAGGTGATGTCTACTTTGATACAAGCAAAGATGCACACTATGGAGATATTTCACACCAGGTGGGTGAAGATGAAGACAACCAAAGTCGTGTAGAACATACCACCGAGAAAAGAAACCCTAAAGACTTTGCACTTTGGAAAGCTTGTAAAGGGAATGATGATATCTGTTATGATACCCCCTTCTCTTCAGGCCGTCCAGGCTGGCACATAGAATGTTCTGCAATGATCGAAAAGCACTTTGCTCATACACATGGTACTGAAGAGTACAGTATAGACATTCACGGTGGCGGTGCTGACCTTCTTTTTCCTCACCATGAAAATGAAGCAGCCCAAAGCCGCTGTGCCACAGGACATGAACTCGCAAAGTACTGGATGCATAACGGTTTTGTACAAATAGACGGAGAAAAGATGAGTAAATCTTTAGGGAACAGCTTCTTTCTCAAAGATGCACTCAAAGTCTATGATGGAGAAGTGCTGCGCTACTACCTCAACTCTGTCCATTACAGAAATGATTTTAACTTCAGTGAAGAAGATCTGCTCACAGCGAAAAAGAGATTGGACAAAATTTACAGACTTAAAAAACGTGTCAGTCCAGGCAAAGGTTCTGCGGTCAATAAAACATTTAAAAAAGCACTGCTTACTGCTATGAGTGATGACCTCAATATCTCCATAGCATTAGCGGTCATAGATGAAATGGTAGCCACAACCAATGATCTTTTAGATACAAATCCTAAAGACAAGTCTCTAAAAGGCAATGCAAGTAAGCCACTAGGCGCATCGTACAAAGCCCTTAAAAAAGAGACTTTGGCAAACATCGAGTTTATCGATACACTGCTTGGGTTTGGCGGAAAAGAGCCTTTCTCTTATTTTCAAATTGGTGTGGATGAAATACTCAAAACACAAATAGAAACGCTTATCTCTGAGCGCAGTGAAGCAAAAAAAGAAAAAAACTTTGAACGTTCAGATATCATCCGCGATGAACTTATAGCACTAGGCGTATCTATCATGGATACTGTCGATGGTACACTTTGGGAAAAAGCGTAATGAAAGACCTTTTAAAACAGTATTTTCCATACCTTGTAGGTTACAAAAGAGAGTTTTTCTTTGCAATACTTGGAATGATAGCTGTTGCAGTGGGTACTGCAGGTACAGCACAGCTTATCAAACCGGTACTTGATGATGTGTTCATTAATAAAGACAGAGAGATGCTCTTTCTTATGCCTTTTTTCTTAGTCGGTGTCTTTGCACTTAAAGGTATCGGAAAATACATACAAACCTATTACACTTCCTACATCGGGCAGGATGTCGTACGTAAACTGCGTGATCAGCTTGTTTCTCACCTCACATACTTAGATATGGATTTTTTCCGAAAAACACATTCAGGAGAGATACTCTCTCGTGTGACCAACGACATCACACGTATTCAAATGGTGGTTGCAAATATCATCCCTGACCTTATTAGAGAGACAATGATTATTATTGCATTGGTTGTGTATGTCATTTATCAAAGTCCTACACTTGCATTTTATTTTTTGATTATAATGCCATTGGCGATCTTTCCTCTCTCAAAACTTGCAAAAAAAATGCGTAAATACTCTAAACTTTCCCAGGAAAGTACCGCAGACATGACGACAAGACTAGATGAAATCCTCTCTAACATCGAAGTCATCAAATCGAACTCTACCCAAAACTATGAACAGGTACGTTTCGCAAAAGAAAATCAAAGTGTCTTTAGATTTCTTATGAAACAGGTAAAAACAAATGCCTTAACCTCACCGGTGATGGAAACACTTGGTTCTGTAGCTATAGGTATCGTCATTTACGTCGGGGGAAAAGAAGTGATAGACGGGCATATGACCGTAGGGTCTTTTTTCGCTTTTGCAACAGCACTTTTTATGCTCTATGATCCTATAAAACGTATCTCATCTCTTTATAATAAAGCGCAAGATGCCATCTCTGCAAATACACGTATGCATGAGTTGCTAGAAACAAAACCGCTTATATTCTCAGGGGACAAAGTACTGAAAAATAACATAGAAAATATTGTACTGGAAAATATCTCTCTGAACTATGAGAGTACCCCTGCTCTCAGAGAGATATCTCTTGAAGCAAAAAAAGGAGACAGCATCGCACTGGTAGGTGACAGTGGTGCAGGCAAAAGCTCTTTAGTCAACCTTTTAGTACGATTTTATGACCCAAGTGCCGGGAAAATTATCATTAATGGCACAGACTATAGAACATTCACCTTACGTTCACTACATCAAAGAATCGCTTTTGTTACACAGCGTATTTATATTTTTAATGACACTATCACCAGTAATGTTGCCTATGGCGAAGAAATAGATGAAGAACGTGTCATCGATGCACTTAAAAAAGCCTATGCGATGGAGTTTATAGAAAAACTGGATGAAGGCATATACACGGTACTTTCACAAAATGGAGACAACCTTTCAGGCGGACAGAGACAACGTATTGCCTTAGCGCGTGCTCTCTATAAAAATCCAGATATCCTCATCCTGGATGAAGCTACCTCAGCACTGGACAATAAAAGTGAAGCCCTGATACAAAAGTCATTACAAAAACTCAAATCAGAAATGATCACCTTTACTGTAGCACATAGACTCAGTACTATTGAAGATGCAGATACCATTTTGGTATTTGAAAATGGCGAAATCATTTGTCGAGGGTCGCATCAAAAACTATTGGACACTTGCAAAACCTATAAAAAGCTAACAAGAAAATTATAACCTGTAAAGTGTTATCATTTTTCTTTTATTTTGGAGAAATATATGTCAAAAATCACGTTACTCTTTATCTTATTGTTACGTCTCTTTTTTCCAAAGAAGCCGAACAGTTTCCATTTATTGGACTAAGTGTATCCAGTCAAAATTCAGCAAAAATAAGACCTTTCATCGGTTTTTCTACAGGGATGCTCAAACTGGACGATGATAGCTTAAGTGACACAAACGGATACTACTATGGTGGGAATTTTGGACTTATCTTTTATGCTACAGATACCACGGATATAGATTTATCTTATCATTACAACATCATACGGGGGATTGAGGATGCAGATAATGCTCATGGAGCAAGACTCTCCTTACATTACTTTTTTTGATTATTTTGCTATAATACACATACTATAATTATGGAGTCTCTTTTGTCACTTTTTTCTTACCAAAATCTCAAAAAAATACTTTTTAAACTTGACCCGGAGACGGCACACAGTGTTGCTGGTCTTGGACTTCGAGCCATCGCTCACTGCCCCACGCTTTTGCGTTTCATTAAAAACCAAAACTTTGTGACTCACCCTATACTTCAACAGGAGATTTTTGGGCGTACTTTTCAAAACCCTGTAGGTTTAGGGGCAGGTTTTGACAAAAATGGTCAGTACATTACAGCCATGCCCACTATGGGTTTTGGTTTTACCGAGATAGGTACAGTCACACCCCATCCTCAAGATGGCAATACCAAGCCAAGACTCTTTAGACTCATAGAAGACAACTCCATACAAAATGCCATGGGTTTTAACAACAAAGGCAGTCACTATATGCTGCAGCGTCTTAAAAAACTTTACTTTTTTGACTACCCTATGGGGATCAACATTGGAAAAAACAAGCTTACATCCGAGGGCGACGCGTTAAATGACTATCAGACACTTTTTAAAGCATTTAAAGATTATGGTGACTACATCGTTATTAACATCTCTTCTCCCAATACACCGGGTCTGAGAGATTTACAAAATGAAAGTTTTATCAAAGCTATCTTTGCGATGGCAAAAGAGATCACCACTCAGCCTGTACTACTCAAAATTGCTCCAGATATGGAACATGAAGAGGCCATTACTCTTTGTAAAACAGCAGTAGAAGCAGGTGCAGCTGGTATCATCGCTGCTAATACCACTATAGACTACTCTTTGACAACACATGCCAAAGATTTTGGTGGTATCTCTGGTGCCCTGCTTACAGAAAAATCTTACCAACTTTTCAAAGCCATAGGTAAAGAGCTCTATGGCAAAACCCTACTCATCTCTGTAGGAGGCATAGACTCCGCAGAGGAAGCCTATAGGCGCATCAAGGCTGGTGCCTCCTTAGTACAAGTCTACAGTATGCTTGTCTACAGAGGTCCTGCACTTATTAAAGAGATCAATGAAGGTTTAATTAAACTTTTACAAAAAGATGGCTATAAACATATCAGCGAAGCCATCGGAGCAGACTATAAATGATCACCATCGCGTAGGGTGGGTAAACCCACCCTACGCGTTTAAAGAGGATACAATGAATATAAAACAAACAATCACCAAATCAATTTTAGGATTGATACTATTTTCAGGAGCATCAATGGCCAATTCATTACCACAACATTTTACAAAAACATTAGAAAACAGCATGCAGATCGTTGTCATCCCTATGGATAACGACTCAGGTGTCATTACTACAGATATTTATTACAAAGTAGGAAGCAGAAACGAAGTCATGGGTAAAAGTGGTATGGCACATATGCTTGAGCATCTTTCGTTCAAGTCTACAGATAAACTCAAAGAGGGTGATTTTGACACAATTGTAAAAAATCATGGTGGAGTGAACAACGCTGCCACCGGTTTCGATAAAACACACTACTATATCAAAACGGCCAGTAAGAACTTGGCATTAAGTCTTGACCTGTATTCTGAGCTTATGCATAACCTGAAACTCACAGATGAAGAGTTTCAAAAAGAGCGTGATGTCGTTGCAGAAGAGAGACGTCTTAGAACAGACAACAACCCTATGGGGTACCTCTACTTCAGGGTTTTCAACACACACTTTACTTACCATCCGTACCACTGGCTTCCTATAGGTTTTATGGAAGATATTCTTTCATGGAAGATAGAAGATATCAGAGACTTCTATAAACGTTATTATCAACCAAGTAATGCTATTTTGATCGTTGCCGGTGATATCAAACCTGAAGATGTTTTTAGAGAATCTGAGAAATATTTCGGAAACATTAAAAATGAACATACCATTCCAAAAGTTTTCGCTGTTGAACCTAAAGTAGATGGTGCTAAAAGAGCTGTCCTGCATAAAGAGAGTAATCAGGTTGACACACTTGCTATCGCTTATTCTATTCCTAACTATGAACATGAAGACCAGGTAGCTCTTTCTGCTATCAGCCATATCTTGAGTTCTGGTAAAAGTTCCTGGTTTGAAAAAACCATTGTAAATGAAAAACAACTCGCAAACCAAATCTATGGCTACAATATGGAATTGGCTGACCCCGGAGTGTTTCTCATCATGGCTATGTGTTCTCCCGAAGTATCCTTGGATGTACTGGAAAAAGAGATATTGCTACAGCTTGAAAAACTCAAAAATGGTGAAGTCACACAAGCAGAGTTAGACAAGGTAAAGATCAACACAAAAGCAGAGTTCATCTACTCTTTGGAGAGTTCATCTTCGGTTTCAGGACTCTATGGAGACTACTATGTCAAAGGGAATATACAGCCTTTACTTGAATATGAAGAGAAATTAGATAAAATTACACTCAAAGATATTAGCGATACTGCTAAAAAGTATTTTGATCACAATTTTTCAACCACTGTAATATTGAAAAAAAACTAGGATATTAGACATGAGTAACTACATTACTGGTGCAACTACTGCACTCATTACTCCATTTAAAAATGGTAAATTAGATGAAACAACCTTTGCAAATCTTATCAAAAGACAAATTGTACATGGCATAGATGCTGTATGTCCTGTAGGAACTACGGGTGAGAGTGCTACACTGAGTCATGATGAGCACAAAAGATGTATTGAGATAGCCGTTGAAGTCTGCAAAGGCACAGAAACTAAAGTTCTTGCAGGTGCCGGAAGCAATGCGACACATGAAGCCATTGACATCGCGATACACGCAGAAGCCTGTGGAGTAGATGCCATATTTTCGGTGAGTCCTTACTACAACAAACCAAGTCAGGAAGGACTTTACCAACACTACAAAGCCATCGCTTCTGCAGTAAAAGTACCTTTTATGCTTTACAATGTACCAGGACGTACAGGTGTAGATATCTTGCCCGATACTGTAAAAAGACTCTTTGATGATGTAGAGAATATTATGGGTATCAAAGAAGCAACAGGGTCGATAGAGAGAACCGTTGAGCTTTTAGCTAAGATACCAAATCTGTATGTATTCTCTGGCGATGATGTTATCGATTTTCCTATTTTAGCCAGTGGCGGGAAAGGGATCACTTCAGTCACTTCAAACCTCTTACCAGATATGAAAGCAGAGCTTGCACACGCAGCACTCGAAGGTGACTTTGTAAAAGCTAAATCTATTAATGATGAACTTTTTGAAATTAACAAAGTGTTATTTTGCGAAAGTAACCCTATTCCTATCAAAGCGGCAATGTACATCGCTGGGCTTATCGATACATTGGAATACAGATTACCTCTTGTACCACCAAGTGCTGAGAATATGAAGCAAATTGAAGCAGTCATGAAAAAATATGAAATAGTAGGAGCGTAATATGTCAGATATGAAAGGCAAAACACTTGTTATCACAGGTGCAACCAAAGGTATTGGTAAAGCCGTAGCAGAAAAATTTGCTCAAAATGGTGTAAATATTGCTTTTACCTACAACTCTAACGAAGAAACTGCCCAAGAAATCGTAACAGACTTAACTAGTAAATATGGTATCAAAGCAAAAGCGTATCCACTCAATATTTTGGAACTTGATGAGTTTAAGCCTCTTTTTGAAGCCATTGACAAAGATTTCGACAGAGTGGACTTCTTTGTTTCTAATGCTATGATATATGGCCGTCCTGTAATAGGTGGTTATGGTAAATTTATGAAACTTAGACCTAAAAAAGGTTTGACGAACATCTATACTGCAACGGTAGGTGCATTTGTGCGTGGCTCACAAGAGGCTGCAGTACGTATGGAAAAAGTAGGTGGCGGTGCCATCGTAACACTAAGTTCAACAGGTAACCTTATCTACATAGAAAACTATGCGGGTCACGGTACAAACAAAGCAGCAGTTGAAGCTATGAGTCGTTATGCAGCTGTTGAACTCGGAGAAATGGGTATTAGAGTCAATGCAGTATCTGGCGGTCCTATCGATACAGATGCACTTAAAGCATTTACAAACTATGAAGAAGTAAAGGCTGAAACCATTAAACGTTCAGCAGTGAATAGAATGGGAAAACCTGAAGACCTTGCTGGTTCTATCTATTTTCTATGTACAGACGAAGCATCATGGATTACAGGTCAAACACTTGTAGTTGATGGTGGAACTACTTTTAGATAAACTGCGCGAAAGAAGACAAAATGCCAAGTTCACAAATATTTAACATCCCAAATATCTTAGCGTTTATCCGTCTTCTTCTTGCCCCTGTGATGTTTCTTTTTTTAGTCAACCAAGATGCATACATTTTTCAAGGCATACACCCATCATGGCTCAACTACTTTGCAGCCTTTATATTTGTAGTAGCCTCAGCTACAGACTTCTTTGACGGTTACATCGCACGCAAATTTAACCAGATCACAACTCTGGGAAAGATCCTTGACCCGTTAGCAGACAAGATGCTTACGCTTGCAGGGTTTTTAGGATTAATGATGCTTGGATCTGCCTCTCCTTGGGCCATCTTCCTCATAATTACACGAGAACTGTTCATTACCGGACTTAGAGTCTCTGCTGTAAGTCAAGGCCTTGACATTGCAGCATCATGGATGGGTAAAGTCAAAACGGTTGTACAGATGATAGCCATAGGTTTTTTACTGATGGCATGGCAAGGTGGAGAACTACTCCTATGGATAGCTGTTGCACTTACACTCTACTCTGGTTATGAATATGTCAGAGACTTTTTTAAAAATACCTCTATACAATAAATTGATTAATTTTTAATCACACTACTGTTCACTCTTTGTTAACCCCATGCTATACTTGTTTATCCAAATATAAAACAAGGAAAAAACATGAAGTTTACAAAATTAAGTTTAGTAGCAGCATTAGCTGTAAGTTCGGCATTCGCAGGAGGAGATATAGCTCCAGTAGAACCAGGAGTAGAGGCACCAGTTGTTGTTGCATCATCTGCTACAACAATCGCTGGTAAGCTAACAGGATATTATATTACGGATGACTCAGGTGATGAAATGTTCGGTGATGGACATCAGCTTGCATTCGGTGCTACATTGGATGTATCTCACAAATTCACTGATTGGCTCACAGCAAACTTCTCTGCTTTAGGTTACATTAATACACTCGACATTTCAGATACTACATGGGGGTACTTCGAAGGTGAAGAAAAAGGTGCTTATTTTAATGTAGCAAATCTTACAGCTACTTTTGGAGATACTACATTGGTAGCAGGACGTCAATTACTTGGTACACCAATGCTTCAAGGATATGATTGGTTGCTAGCTCCAGGTTCATTTGAAGCTTATACTTTAATGAACAGTTCTATAGAAAACGTGACACTAGTAGGGTCATATGTAGCAAAACACAGAGGAAATAACACCGGTGAATTTGGAAAGGATCTTACGGGTGACAACTATACATTGGGTGCAGCATATGATGACAAAACTATCAACGGTAGCGTTTGGTACTATTATGTAGATGCTGCTGATTACACACAAGTGTATGCTGACCTTGGATATAATTTTGGTTCATTCAAGATTGAAGGTCAATATGTCGATACAGACGCTGCTATAGATTCATCAGCATTTGGTATTATGGCATCTACTTCAGTAGCTGGTTTTAACTTGAGTGCAGCATATAACAACTTAAGTGATGGTGTTACTCCATATGTAGGATGGAACAGCCTTTATACTAACCAATGGAATACTTCAGTAGCTGACCAATATGCTGGTGACATAGATGCGTTTAAAGTGGCTGCAGCTACAACAATCATGGATGTCTCTGCTGAACTTTCATATGCAGATTATGACAATGACAGATCTGAATTAGATTTAGTTCTTGGATATGACATCACAGATGCTATTGATGCTGGAATTGTTTATACTA
>JGI1221J11331_1000074_pt1 | contig 27425 bp, 26 predicted proteins | sample LakVidmifraction_4_FD_11331 | JGI IMG/M metagenome (IMG submission 11331) | reverse complement strand
TATTGCAATCCCTGCCGGTAAAACAGTACTAGTACGCTCCGAGGGCACAAATATACTTGTGCAAGTAAACCACATCCCAGATAGTCTGAGTATTGCAGGTACCTTGGCAGTAACGGGAGCTTCTACATTTACGGGCATACCATCAGCCCCAACCGCAGCGCCGGGTACCAACACAACTCAGTTAGCTACTACGGCTTTTGTAGGCGCGGCGGTTACTGCTGCTACCGGCAGCCTTGGTACGATATCTACCCAAAACGCCAACAATGTGGCAATAACTGGCGGCACTATTTCAGGACTGTCTGCCCCTCTGCCTATTGCTAGTGGTGGTACTAACCTTTCAACAATTGGTACTAATGAACAAGTGCTTACATCTAATGGCACTGCTGCTGCATGGCAAACTCCAGTCGTAACACCTTCTGTGGGTGTTGGTCAAACATGGCAAGCTCCATCACGAGCATTAAACACGTCTTACACCAACTCAACAGGCAAGCCGATTATGGTTACTTGCTCCCCTAAAGCGCAGAGTGGAACTACTGCCACTGCTGTTGTTGATGGCGTGACTATTCTTAATTCCACTACTATTGATTGTTGTGGTGTTCCACAGATTTCCTATTTCCCGTTTTCTTTTATTGTTCCTAATGGGTCGTCTTACCGAATTAACGGAAGCTACGATTTTAGAAACTGGGCGGAGCTGCGATGATTGCACCTACAGAAGTTATTGATGAGCGTATGGCGACTTGTACAGGTTGCAATAAGTCTACGGATATGAGTTCTAATCCACTTTATTTTTTTGTTGATGCTGTTGGATCATTGATACCCGATGCACCGAAAACAATGTGTGCTGAATGTTCTTGCCCTATTTGGGTAAAAGTACGAGTCCCTGCAAACACTTGTCCACTAGACAAATGGGCCAAATAAATGCCACTACAAAAGATACAGCGTTATTTAGCTGCCTTTCGTTCCGCCCATTTCGCTTTTAATCCGGCAGATATGCGGGCGCGTACTTCGGGGTTTTGTAATGTGGCGGTACGTTTTGCCCTAATTGTAGGGTCTGTATTTAACACCTTGTGGTATTCCCGCATTGGATTATCAGGATTAAGTAGTTTTTGGCGTAGCTCCTCTTTATGCTTGTCGGTATGCTTTTTAAGCCCAGTTCTAGCAAGACGTTGGGCTTCCTTGTATTCTGGGTCTTGCCACTTAGCTTTTAGTTTTTCACGAACTTCTGGGCGTTTGGCGGTATTATTGTCCCCTAGCATCTTTTCTTTCATTTCTGGAGTATCCATGCGGGCTTTTATTTTTGCCCGCACTTCAGGCCGATGCACTGGGTTATTTTCTCGCATGCGTTTACTCATTGCCTCTCGTGCGGCTTGTGGCATTGTTTGCACACCCTCCCCGCCGGGGCGTAAATTAGTAAGCGGCCCTGTTGCAAGCTGCACCCTACCAAACTCAAGAATTAATTTTTGTTCTAGTGCGGTAGCATTTTCAAGGGTATCCACATGACGGACTTCTATTACTACATTTTGCCGTCCGATAGAATCCAGTACTTGAGTGCAGAGCCAGTTACGATTGCCCGCGTTAAGCGGATTAGTGCGCCCAAGCGTTTTTGTGGTACCCACGTAAAAAAGGGTGTTGTCTGGGCGCTTCCATATATAAACAAACATCTTAGTCTCCCGGTTAAGTCCTGCACAGGAGTGTAACATAAATGCTTCAGAAAATACAGCTACGCCCGGGNGTTAATCGAGAAGGCACTACCTTNTCNAACGAGGGGGGNTACTTTGAGGGCGACAAGATTCGGTTTCGCTCCGGCTTCCCTGAAAAGATTGGTGGCTGGGCTGCGCTTTCGTACAACACCTTCTTGGGTGTAGCTCGCTCTTTGTGGAACTGGGTAACGCTTAAAAGCTATAACCTGCTAGGTGTAGGCACTAACTTAAAGTTCTACATTGAGAGTGGCGGTACTTACTACGACATCACGCCTATTCGGGAAATAAACGGTAATACTCCTTCCGCTGGCCCCCCTGTAGTTAACGCCTCTACCATCACCCTTACTGCTAGTGGTACGGTATTAACTGTGTCGGATAGCGCCGCAGAGAGTTTGCAGGTTAATGACTTTGTTACCATAGCAGGTGCAGGTACTATTGGTGGCGTAGATGTAAACGGCGAGTATCAGATTGTTTCTGTACTTTCTGGTACGTCCTACACAGTTACATTAGCTACAGCAACGACGGGGTCAGACGCTGCGTCCACGATAACGATTGCCTATCAGATCAACACTGGTAATGCCGCGTACTCAATAGGTACTGGTTGGGGCACGGGTACTTGGGGGCGTAGTGGGTGGGGCTCAGGCTTTACAACCGGTTTTGGTCAACAGTTACGCCTATGGAGCCAAGCTAACTTTGGTGAGCAGCTTCTATTTAGCCCTCGTGGTGGTGCGCTTTACAACTGGCAACCGGGGGCTGGAGCAACGCCAGCACTTACTACTAGCGGTGTTTTAGTTTCAGGCACCGACGTACCTGCGTTTATAAATCAAATTTTGGTATCTGATGCTACGCGCATCGTTATTTGCTTTGGGTGTAACGACTACGGTGCATACGGTACAACCGACTTAGACCCATTGCTGATCCGGTGGTCTGCACAGGAAACTTATACTAACTGGACTCCTGACGCTACAAACCAAGCAGGTAGTTATCGCCTAAGCCACGGCTCGTATATCAACAGCGCCTTACAAACACGCCAAGAGATACTGATTTGGACCGATGCTGCTGTGTATTCGATGCAGTACTTGGGCGCTCCTTATGTGTATGGCTTTAACCTGCTAGCGGACAACATCTCCATTGCCAGTCCTAATGCTATGGCTACGACTTCTGGTGTTGCTTACTGGATGGGTGTGGATAAGTTCTACGTATACTCAGGTCGTGTGGAAACGCTGCCTTGCTCGTTAAGAACCTACGTATATGGCGATATTAACCGCGACCAGAACTTCCAAGTTGTATCGGGCACTAACGAGGGTTTTAGTGAAGTGTGGTGGATGTACTGCTCCGCTAACGCTACGTCCCCCGATAAGTACGTCATCTATAACTACCTTGACCGTGTGTGGTACTACGGGTCTTTAAATCGCACTGCTTGGTTAGATAGCCCGTTGCGGGAGTTTCCTATTGCTGCTACGCCAAACAATATTTTGGTTTATCACGAGGCGGCTGTTGATAACGGCGAGACTAACCCTCCATCGGCTATTTATTCGTACGTACAGTCGTCTGACTTTGACATCGGTGACGGGCATAACTATGGCTTTGTGTGGCAGATGATCCCGGACATTACCTTTGACGGCTCAGATACCAGCGGCTCTAGTGCAGAAAACCCGTCCGTTAACTTCACTGTGCGTCCACGGCAGAATCCCGGTGCAAACTACAACGCCAGCGATATGCCAATAGTGCAATCAACGCAATCATATGCGGCACAAACAACGTACAACGTACAGGAGTTTACTGAGATTGTGTACACACGGGTTCGTGGGCGACAGATGGCGTTTAAGATCGAGTCTAGCTCCTTGGGTACGCAGTGGCAGTTAGGCACCCCCCGTATTAATGTACGTCCTGACGGTAGACGCAGCTAATGGCAAATAAATTCTACACACAGGTTAAGGCTCCAACCCTACCATTTGCACCGGTTGAGTACCAAGCGCAGTATCACGACCAGACAAACAAGGCGTTACGAGTGTACTTTACGCAAGTTGACGCTTTTATAATTCAGTTCTCCCAAACGTTTTTAGTAGCTAAGCTACCTAGTGCAGTTACTGTGGGTGCTGGGGGTCGAGCGTTCGTGACTGATTCTTCTGTTACTACGTTTGGTACCGCAGTTGCTGGCGGGGGATCTACAAACATACCGGTTTACTCTGACGGCGCAGTGTGGCGAGTTGGTTAATTGCCTTTATTCGAGCAGCATTAAATGCTACTATTGACAAAATTTCTTAAAGGTGCGCCATGAGCCTCCATAACTTAGCAAATCATCTACAGTCCGCTGGTCGAAACGAAGACAAAGTACTTGTACACATGACCCCAAAAGAAGTTGGCGGTCTGCAATCTTTGGCTATGGCACACGGCGGTAGCCTTACTATTAACCCACATACTGGATTGCCTGAAGCTGGCTTCTTGTCGTCTATTCTGCCTATGATTGCAGGGGCTATTTTAACGCCTTTGACTGCGGGAATTATCAACCCTTTAACGCTTAGTGCAATTATTGGTGCGGGCACAGGACTAGCTACAGGTAGTCTAAAACAGGGTTTGATGGCTGGTATGGGTGCTTATGGTGGGGCTGGTTTGGCTACTGGCTTAATGGGTGCTGGCGGTGCCGCTGCTGGTGCTGCTGGTGCGGGTTCTGTTACCCCTGTTGCCGCTGCTGGTGCTGGTGCGGGTGCTGGTGCTGGTGCAACCCTTGGTGGCAGTATTATGGCTGGGGCTCCGGGCACTACGTCTGTTGCGGCTAGTGGTTTACCTTCAACGCTGGGTAGTGGGTTTATGAATACCGCCCCTAGCATTGTCGCAAATCCAGCTACAGCACAACTTACTGCGGCTAATCAAGCTTTACAAGTTCCTGCTACACAAACAGCGGGTCAAAATTTAACGTCTATTGGGCAAGGTGCGAAAACCGGTATTGACTCATTAGCAGGCGTTAAGTCTGTATTTAATGCTATGCCAACTGGCTCTGCAAGTGCTTTAGGTATGTCAGCAATGAATGCCATGCAGCCTGAGCCACCTAAGCCAATTAAAGACTATTCAATGATTCGTCCGTATACGTTTGAGAGCCAACAGAACCCAGAAGCTTACGACTACCAAGAAAATAACCCTAACGATTCTAGTGAGCGTAACTATTTTACAAATACATATACTGCCCTAGAGCCGTATAAAGCACCGGGGCCTGAGTATGGAAAAGCTGCTGGTGGGTTAACTAGTTTTGCTATTGGTGGCCCAGTTGAACAAATGTCGGCCCAAAATGCTTTGGGTAATAATGCTATGTATCCGCAGTCTCAAATACAAGCGCCTATGTACAGTAATCCAATGGCACAGCGACCAATGCCTTCGCCTGTTGTTACGGCTGGTGGTGACGCAGCGGTTGATCCGTACACTGGTGAACAGAAGTTTGCTAAAGGCGGTAAAACAACGGGAGAGTACAAATACGACTTTGACCCGAAAACCCAACAGTTTACTCAGACAGCAGCACCGGTGCCTGTAAGATTGGACGGTTTATTTAATAGCGTTGCATCTCATGCAGCAGCGCCTGCACCAGCACCAGCTAAACCGTTTGTACCAGTAGTATCTGGCGGTATTCAGCAACCAATTAATTCTTATTCCGCACCGCGCCAATCGAACGAGCAAATAGCCGCACCAATTAACATACCCGCGTATCAAACGCCAGAGCAGCAGTTAGGTCTAGAAGACTTTTATGCCCGTATGAACCAGCGACTAGGTCAAATGGGTGGGCAGGGTTATGCAGCAGGTGGCGGTGTATCTTCGTTGGGTAGTTACTCCGATGGTGGTCGTATGCTTAAAGGCCCCGGCGATGGTATGAGTGATTCGATTCCAGCCCAGATTGGTGAGCACCAGCCAGCACGTTTAGCTGATTCTGAGTTTGTTATACCTGCTGATGTTGTATCTCATCTGGGTAATGGCTCGACCGATGCCGGTGCAAAGCAGTTATACGCTATGATGGATCGAGTGCGAAAAGCACGTACTGGCACCAAGAAACAAGGCAAGCAAATTAACCCAACTAAGTTTATGCCTGCATGAAAATACAACGTGTAGACCCAGCGTTTGTGCATATGGTCTGGGATAAGATAGCCCCTTTTTTCCAGATGTCTATGGATGGGGGCGGTAGTTACGAATACACGTTAGACCAAGTAAAAGTTCGAATCACAGATGGTACATGGACAGTATTAATAGCGATTGATGATGCTGGTGAAATAGCAGGGGCTGCGGCAGTACATTTTTATAACCGCCCTAATGATCGTGTTGGGTTTATTGACATGATGGGCGGCAGGCTAATTACTGTTGGTGATTCGTTCGATCAATTAAAAACATATATGCAATCCAATGGGGCTACGTGCATCGAGGCAAGTGCTCGTGAATCAGTAGCAAGACTTTTGAACAGACATGGTATGAAAGAAAAGTATCGTGTCGTAGGAGTAAAAATATGAGCCGCAATTCTTTTGCAATGATGGAAGCTGGGTGGATTCCCGGTGATCTGGGCGCTTTCAAAAAAGAAGGTGGGAAGATTAAATTATATGATGGCGGTGGCGGAAGCATTCCTTCTAATACATCAAGCTCTACTACCTCAATTCCTACATATGCTAAACCATATGTGGAGCGCATGTTGGGTAAGGCGGAAGCAGTTAGTAGCGCCCCGTATCAAGCGTATGGTGGGCAGCGTATTGCTGAGTTTGACCCCATGCAACAACAGGCATTTCAAGGTGCGGCCAACTTACGTCCTGCACAGCAACTAGGTGCAGCTACTCAAATGACGGGTATGGCTGGTCTTGGTGCAATGCAAGCGGGTCAGAACTACCAGAACATGGCGACCAACCCGAACGCCACCGCAGCATACATGTCGCCGTATATCCAAAATGCACTTGCACCTCAACTAGATGAGCAACGTCGTCAGGCTATGATTACCCAAAGTAACATCGGTGGTCAGGCTGCACAACAAGGTGCGTTTGGTGGTGCTCGTCACGGCATTGTTGAGGCTCAAAATAATGAAGCTCTTGGTCGCTTACAGAGTCAGACGTACGGCACAGGTATGCAGAATGCTTTTCAGAATGCACAACAAGCGCAACAGTTTGGCTCTACATTGGGCTTACAAGGTCTGGGACAAGCGGGTCAGATGGGCGCTCAGTTGGGTCAGTTGGGTCAGACGCAGTTCGGTCAGCAGAAAGATATTATTAACGCACAGGCTAATGCTGGTGCACAACAACAAGCCCAGAACCAGCAACAACTCTCGCAACAGTATCAAGACTTCTTGACGCAACGAGGCTACCCACAACAACAACTGTCATACTTTTCAGACATGTTGCGCGGCCTTCCATTGTCGCAAACCACTCAGCAGCAATACACAGCAGCCCCTAGCATGACTTCACAACTTGCTGGTCTAGGTACTGCGGCTTATGGTGCGTATCAGATGGGCAAAAAAGAAGGTGGCGTAATTAAGATGGCCGAGGGTGGGCTGGTAAAGCTTGCGTTGCATAACATGACGAAGTAAGAGGACACTATGATTCCCGGCATCCAAGAAATCCAATCGCTAGCTACTAAGTACAACAAACAGCAACTTGCCCATATGGCGCAGATGGGTCTTATCGATCCTACTAAAGCTGTTATGGCGGGTATGATGATCTCCCGTATTGAGGCACAGAACCAACAGCCCCCTACGACTACCGTCGCCCAAGATGTGCTTACCCCACCAGCACCACAGCCACAACAAGCGCAACCACAACAACCTCAAGCTCCTCAGATGGGCATGAACGGTGCGCCTCAAACCCCAACAGCGGGTATCGCTGGTCTCTCATCCGGTATTCAAGGCATGGCTGGTGGTGGCATCGTTGCGTTTGATGGGGGTGGTAGGGTAAGTCAAGAGGAACAAGATCGCGCAGATCTGTTAGATGCTTTAAGGAAAACAGGGGCTGCAGCAAAAGATATATTCTCTATGCCAGTACGGGGGGTTGCAGGTGCTGCTGAGTCTTTAATTACCCGCCCACTTCGCGCTGTAGGTGTACCAGTTCCTTATCTTCCAGATTCGTTCTATGGTGGGGATCGTGAGTCTATGACTCCATATATGGATGCAATTACTAGAGAACAAAGCGCCACTCCTGCTACAACTCCAACCGCAGTTACCCCCGTTGCCGGACAAGCATTCCCGCAGCAAACAGACCAACAAAGATTAGCTCGTCGCCAAGAAGTTGTAGGGTCGGCACCGGCACCTAAAGCCCCAGCGCAGCCCCGCCGAGAGCTACCAAAGATAGAAGCGCCCGTAACTGCTAAAGACTCTGGCGTAAAAGCGTTTACTCCTGAGTTGATGAAAAAAGACCCTAACGAGTCAGTTGCGGAGTTTAAAGCTCGTAAAGACGCAGCGGCTAAAGAGTTTGGTGTTGATCCTGACTACTATAAAAATAAAGAAGCTAAGGTTGGTGAAGAGCGTGAAGCACTTAAAGGTGAACGTAAGGACGCTTTTAATATGGCGCTAATTAATGCGGGTCTAGGTATAGCAGCAGGTAAGTCACAAAATGCACTGCAAAATATTGGTGAAGGTGCTAAGGCTGGCGTTGAGTCGTATCGTGCGGATGTTAAAGATATTAAGGCACGGGATCGTTTGCTTGCTGCGTCCGAAGAAGCTGCTCGTGATGCTGAGTACGCTCGTACTATTGGTGATGCTGCTGGGTATGCGAAGGCAGTGGAAGACAAAAAAAATATTGACCGTAGTATCGATCAGACTAATCTCGGGGCTAAAAACACTGCGGGTACTGCTTACACTACTGCACAAAACTCGATGGCTGAATTGCAGGCACGTGAAGCGGGTGCAAACGCTCGTAATGCTAGGACTGAAGCTGGAGCGGACAGACGTAATGCTGCTACTGTCGGTGCGCAAATGGAAATGAATAAAGCCCGTATGGCTTTGTATGAAAAACAAATGGCTAGTGCTGATGCCGCCACTAAAGCACGTTATGCTGCGTTGGCAAATAAAGTTGGCGTTATGCTGTCTAAAGATGCGGGCTACTTAGATTTACAAAGGCAGTTAGCTAAACAGCTAAAGAATGGGGAAGTTAAAAAGACTGAGGCAGATCGCCAACTAGCAAACTACAGTGCTACATATAGGGCGCAAGAACTACAAAGTATGGGGTTGCTTGACGAGTTAGGGGCTGGTAAGGTGCGTACTGCTAATAGTTTGAACGAGGAATAATAAATGATTATCAACCTGCCGAAACTCGGCCCTGTGCAATTTGAAGATGGTCTGTCCAAAGAAGCATTTAAGCAACAGGTTGATAGTCTTGCAAAGAAGTATGGCTTCGAGGTAGATAAAGGGCCTTCGGGGCCTTCTGCTGCTTTTCGTTCTGCTATCTCAAACCTCAAAGGTGACATCGGGCTTCTCGGTGCAAAGATGGGTATCGAGGGTGCGGAAGATTATGCAAGCCAAAAATATGAGCAGGCAGAAAATCAATTCACCCCGTCTAAGTTTTCTGAGCACCCACTAGATTATTTGGGTGAGTTGGCTGCTGGGTCTGCTCCGTATATGGCAGCTCCTTTAGTCGCTGGTGTGGCTGGTACTATTGCCGCTCCTTTAGTTGGTATTGGCGCAGGTCTTGGTGCTGCTGGTCTTGCAACTGCGGCTTCTGCTACACAGTTCACTGGTTCTAACCTTGCACGACAAATGCAAGAAGGCGCTACGTTAGAAGATGCCGATCTTGGTAGGGCTATTGCCGGTGCTTTACCAATGGCTCTTTTGGATACTGCCGCGTTGCGTATGATGCCGGGTATCGGGCGGTTATTTGGTAACGCTGGGGTTAAAGTAACTGAACAACAACTAGCCAATATTGCTAAGAACGGTATTGTTGCGCAAACTACAGCCGCTGTAAAGAACTATGGCCCCGCTGTTTTAAAGACTGCTACGTATGAAGGCTTAACGGAATCGGGTCAGCAGTTTATCGAGCGGCTACAAGCTAATCTAGACACGATGAGTCCTGCGGCTCAGGCTGAGTATTTGGAAAGTTTTGCTGGCGGTGCGTTACTGGGTGGCGCTCTTTCTGTTCCCGGTCGTTTTATTGAACGCTCATCAGCTAGAAGCAAACTACAAGCTCCACAAGAACAAGCCGCTGTACCCCCACAAGAAAAAACCCTTGCTCTTCCTGCACCACCTACTAACCTTGCTCTTCCTGCACCACCTGCTACCCTTGCGCTTCCCGCGCCCCCTATTGCTCCTACGCCTGCGCCTGAAACGTATGCGGAAATAACTCAAACTATTGAACGTTTGAAGCGTGGGCCTAAGTCGCCTGAAGTAACGGCACAGATTCAAGCCTTACAAGCACAACGCACAGAACTAGAGCAAGCCAGTATTGAACGTGCTAGACCCGGCGCACCTACGCCACTAACAGAACAAATTACATCCCAAGCGCCTATCCAAGGGGAGTTTAGGGAGACTGTCGATTTACCGACACAAGAGCAAGTAGCACCAGAAGCGATTGCGCCAGAGGTTGAAAAGCCAATGCCCGCTGTGCTTACACCTGAGTTGCTTAGTGCTACAGGCTTGTCTAGACAGTCTGGGTATTTCAAGCGGCTAGTTAATCTGGATCTGATGACCTTGCCGGGTCTGGATGCGCTCGTACAAGCTAACGAAGAAATTAAAGCGAACAGTCGTATCGCTCCAGAAACTAAAGATGCCTTTAATACCATACTCACACAAGCATTTAACTTGTATGCACAACAAGGTGAGATGTTTGGGCCACGAGGTGGAGTTGCTCCCGGTGCTGCGGAACCTGCGCCGCCTGCTCTTTCTAACGCACAGAAAATAATTACAGAAGTTGTAAAAGATAAAGATCTTAACGACCCTGCAACGGTGCAAGATATTGTCGCTAAACTAACCGCCTACGGTGAAAAAGCTAGCGGTGCAAATGCCACTGAGATTGAGTCGTTCCTCACAGACCTTGAAGCCTCAGTACCTAAAACAACGGAGGTTATTGATGCAGAACCTACACGAGCTGACATCGGAACAGTTGAGCCTAGCATTTCGGAGCCTGTCATCGAATCGGGAGTACCCACCGAAGCAGTTACAGCACCTGACGTTCGAGGAGTGGATGTTTCTGAAGGGCCTGCTGGACTGCCTAGTGGAAGAGAAGAGTTACAGCAAGATACATTAACCGGAGAACAAATTGTCCCTGAAGCCCCTGAAGCCATCCAAGCAGAAGAAGAAGGATCGCAAGTACCCACCGCTCCAGCAGCAGGGGTAGCAGAAAATAAAATACCGCTTAGGGATGCGATTAACCGTTTGGTACAAGAAAGCAGTTTAAAACAAGCAGATGCTGTTGAGTATGTAAACCAAGTCTCAGATAACTTTGGCGATGTTGAGTCCTCAGAGCTTGAGCAAAAGATAAAAAATAACCCTAAGTCTAAGTACTCCCAAGCACCGGCTGGCACCAAGGGTATCTCCGTCGATAAGGTTAAGAAGATCGTTGCACAGATAAAGGCATCGTGGAAGAACGCGCCTGAAATAGTTGAAGTGCAGTCCATATCTGATCTACCCCCTGCGCTTTATGCCCAGATTCTTAGAGATAAAGTTAACCCACGCGGTGCTTATGATCCTGATTCAAAGATCGTTTATTTGATTGCGGACAATCTCCGTTCAGGTACTGACGTTGCCATAACCCTAGCTCACGAGGCACTGGGTCACTTTGGCTTGCAAACAATTCTTGGTGCTAAGTTTACCGAGACGATGCTTAACATCTATAAAGGCAATGCTGGTGTACGCGCCCGTGCTGATGTGATGATCGCTGAAGGTATGGATAAGGCTACGGCAGTTGAAGAAGTCTTAGCTGAGTATGCGCAAGAAGTTTACGACGAGACCGCAACTGGTAATAACTACAAGATAAACACGCTGCAAAAGATCGTTAATATGATCCGGCAGTTCTTTGCCAACATGGGCTATCCATTAAAAGGTATAAGCGATTCAGAGATTCGTGGCCTGATTGCACAAGCTCGCGGTTATGTAGCCCAAGGTGAGGGTCGAGTAGGCAGCGGACGAGTTGCAGCTTCAGGCATTAAGTTCCGCCCCGGTACCAGTGCGTTCAAAGCGTGGTTTGGTAATAGCAAGATCGTTGACGCAGAAGGTAAGCCAAGGGTTATGTACCACGGCACTGCCCAAGATATTTCTACGTTTAGGGCTAAACAAGCAGGTGCTATATTTGTAACCGACAACCCAAGGGTTGCTGGAGCTTTCGCTAATCTTTCTGAAGAATGGATGGCAAGACATGCGGATGAGGTTTTTTCCCCCGAACAACTAGCCCAGCTTAAAAAAGAAAGTAGTAAAACCGCAAAGCGTGAGGGTACAAACGCCGAAGATGAGTTCATTTTACTTGCCATTAAAAATCTTCCATCTAATGCTAACATTTTGCCGGTGTATGTTCGCGCAGAGAAGCCGTTCGACTACGAAAACCCTGCGCATGTACAAGAGTTGGAAAAACAAATATCCTTGTCAACCAAAGATTACGTAAATGTAATAGGTGGTAGCTGGAAAGCTATTGAGTCAGAGTACATACAAAAAGCGATTAAAGCCGCTGGGTTCGATGGTTTCTACGTTAAAGAAGGTGGGGTCAAAAACCTTGCTGTATATGAGCCTACCCAAATCAAATCGGCTATCGGTAACACCGGCACTTACGATATCAATAACCCAGACATTCGCTACAGCGCACGGGCACAAGTAAACAATGTGGGTCAGACGTTAAATGGTTTGCCTCCGTTTGCTGACAACATAAAAGAGTCGGTGTTAAACACGTGGTCTAAGGTACCGGACGCACTGCGTAAAGCTTCTATCGGCATGTTCTCGTTGCCACAGATTGAGCAGATGTTTAAGACCGCGCTGCCTTCTATTAGCAAACTTAATTCCTTACTTGCCAAGCATGGGTTTGAGATCGCTAATGGCCGTGAACACATTGCACGTAACATCACTAAGTGGGATGCCATTGCTAAGGAGCATGCGGCTGTGCTTCCTAAATTCTTTGATATTGCTAACGAGACTACCCGTCTGCAAATAGACCCATTGGATAAGCAGTTTGCGAATAACCCACTGACCAAGCGTTTTGAGTCGCTGCCGCCAGAACTGCAAGGTATCTATAAAGAGTTGCGTAAAGAATATGACGCTTACTCTGAGCAGTTAATCCAAATGATTGAAAAGAATCTGACTGGTGATGCTGCTAAGAAGGTACGTGCCCAGTTCGAGAGCAAACGCTTAAAAGTCTACCTGCCATTCCGTCGCTTCGGTGACTACTGGTTGACCTACACGGATAAGGCTGGCGAGCGTGTTGTTGAGTCGTTTAATAGCCCACGTGAGCGCGATATGGGTGCACAAAAAGCTACCACCGCTGGTGGTACAGACTTCAAGAACCACGCCAAGCTCTCGCAAGTATCGTATAAGTCACAACCACCTACCGGCTTTATGGGTGATGTGCTCTCAGCTATGGCTAAGAATAAAGCATCTGATGCCACTATGAACGATGTGTACCAAGCGTACCTGTCGTACTTCCCAGCGGAGTCCTTGCGCCAGCAGTTCCGTAAGCGTGAAGATGGTGGAGTTAAGGGCTTCTCGCAAGATATTCTGCAAGCCTACGCTGATGTTGCGCCTAAGATGTCCCGTCAGTTAAACAATTTGAAGTTTGCTCCTGAAGTAGATAACGCATTTAATAGCATTAAGCAGGAGGCTACAAACAATCCGACTATAAGTGTGCGCGATGCGGTTGCTGATATTGAGCTGCGTATTGAGAATGCCCGTAGTCCAGATATGAATGCCCTTACGAACGCTGCTAGCTACGGTAGCTACATGATGTATATCGCGGGTAACGTATCTTCCGCATTGATTAACTTGACGCAGTTACCAATGGTTGTGTATCCAATGCTGGGCGGTAAATACGGCTTTGATAAAGCAGCTAGTGCAATGAAAGCGGCGACTGCTACCTACTGGCAGGGTGGAAGAGACACGAATACTGCCTTTATGCCTGACCATACGTTTGGTGTAAAAGCTACTGGCGACTTGAAAGCTCTATACGAAACAGCACTTGCAAACGGTGTGCTTACCCGCTCTACCGGATATGAGATCAATGAAGCACGTAAGAGCAAGACCGAAGACTTTACCGGTACTAAGGCTAAGGTTGAACATGGCTTGAGCTGGATATTTCAGAACTCGGAACGGGCTAACCGCGAGATTACTCTGATTGCTGCTTTTAATATGGCTAAGGCATCAGGTAAAAACACTGACGCTGCGATTCAAGAAGCACTTAACTTGACTATCGATGCGCATGGTGTGGCTATGACATCTATGGGCCCACGGCTGTTCCAACAAGGTCTGGGTAAGGTCATCTTTACCTTCAAGCGGTTTGCTCAGACTCAGATATACCTGCAAGGCAGGTTGTTTAAAGAAGCGTTCAGTGGGGCAGATGCAGAGACTAAGAGTATTGCCCGCCGTCAGTTGCTAGGTATAGCTGGTATGACGTACTTGTTTGCAGGTGTACAGGGCTTGCCGTTGTATGGTGGTGTCTCGTTGCTTGCTAGTATGTTGTTAGGTGACGACGATGAGCCGTTTGATATGGACGCAGAAGTTCGTGCAGCCATCGGTGACCTTGGATATAAAGGCCCACTAAACCAGCTAGTTAACCTAGATATCGCCTCCCGTACCGGCTTTAACGGCATGTTGTGGCGTGAAGATCCTAAACGGTTGGCTGAAGTTGGCCCAGTTACTTACACGATAGAGAAGATTGCAGGCCCTGCATATGGGGTGTTGAAAGGCTTCGAACGTGCCGGTGGTTTGTTTGCTGACGGGGAACTGGAACGCGGTTTGGAAGCTGCTAGCCCTTCGTTCTTACGTAATAGTATGAAGGCTATGAGGTTTGCTACTGAGGGTGCACTTACTAAAGATGGCACTCCAATTGTAGATAATGTTAACGCTTACAACTCCCTTATGCAGGTCTTTGGTTTCAACCCCGCAGATGTTGCAGAGGCTGGAGCACGGGCAGGGGCTATGAAGACTGCGGAATCTAAAATTAACGCACGTAGAATATCGCTTTTAGATCAACTTGATGGCGCACGTATGAGTGGTGACATTGATGGTGAGAATGATGTACGGGATCAGATGGCTACGTTCTCCGAAAAGAATCCTGAACTGCGCATCACCAACGAAACTATCGCATCTTCTTTTGCTAAACGTAGAGCTAATGAGCGGGACTCTGTTGATGGCGTTACTCTAGGTAAAAAGAACCGAGAGTATGTTATGGATGTGTACGGACAATAAAAAAACCCCCCGCAGCGGTTACGCAGGGCGGGGGGTAAAAGCGACGGAAACAGCGTGGAGAAGAACCGTCACGAAAGGAGCCTTTAGTATATCAGAGTCTCCAAATTCGTAAACCCTGAACACTTCCCTCAATGACGTGTTTAATAAGTACTTTTACTTTGAGGCGCTTAGTTACCTGTAGCACTTCTTTCTTAGCTAGGTGGCAATCCAAGCAGGGTATAAATATTGAGTAACCCCGCCTGAATTTCCCCCAGTTAATTTGGTACGTCACTCCCGCTACTTGCATTTGCTACCTCGTTAGTAACGATCTCTTCCACACTCACAAAGTCTTCGTGGTTAGTATCAAATACAAGGGCGTGAATGGCTGTGCCTTTGATCTTCGTGCCGGTATTGAGCCGCTTACTGGCAGTACCTTTATATACACCCTTAGCTTCTAGCTGCCGCAGTGTGTTCTTATAGTCCACCTGAATACGTACACAGTCATCCTTAAATGCCTTAGCTGAGAAGTACATCATCTTAGTGTCTGGCTCGAAGCGAATAAGCAGGTCACCATACGGCTCTTGGGTTGGGGCTGCGAACAACGATGTACGTGCATCTGCTTCACCGTTAACTACCAAGGTATTGCGCACATGGCGGTTGATGTAGTCACCAATGATGCTAGAGGCATCTGCTGCTGGTGGAGTAATGTCTGCACGAACCTCACGAACCATGTTACAAGCCCACTTATAGATCGCCGCCATGTCGTAGTCGATAAGCCCAAGCTCCGAAGAGGCTACCATACCACCAGTGATATTACATGCAACGATAGCCGACCAGAAACGCTCACGCTGTGTAAGTCCTAGTTCCTTATCCAGTTTTGCTTGGACAGTCAGTAGCGTCTGGATGATGCGTTCCTTATTGCGCACAAGGTGCAGTGCATAGATGTCACCAGCATGGCCGTAGTTCTCGCGCAACTGATGGTCAAACATATCCTTACCTTCTTCGGTAGAGATAGCATTGCTATAACCAAGTTCATACTCCAGCAACCGCATCGACTCGCCATCGGGAGAACTCTTCAACGCACCAAGCTTCTGGTAGAAACTCGCATTCGCGCTAGCCAAAGACAGATTGCGCCATGAGGTATGGTTAACACGCATCTCGTTAGAAGATGCCTTGACACGATCTTTGCCACGCCCCTGAGACATAGCGTATACCATATCGGAGAAGTCCTTGGCCTCCATATTCGTGATCTCGTCCATCGTAAAGGGCAGGTTGTTCATCACCCCCAGACGGTGCATACGTGCATTCATTGTGTCGCGTGGGATTGCAACTAGCCGGTCAGGGTTACCCCAAATACTATTGCACATAAACAGAGTGGTCGATTTACCCGAACCTGAACTCTTATAGATGACGTTAATAACTGCGCCACTAAGCCCCAAGAACTTCAATAGTGGAGCACCAAAGCCAGTCAGCGCAGCGAACGCACTACCTTCCAAACCCGGACGGCTATACAAGTTAAATACTTCCGACCACTTCTCTAACGTCCCGCATGGAACCATATGTTCTGCAATGTCTCTGGTCGCTGTCGAAGGGGGGCTATACGCTATGCCGTCTACAGTAATCTCTCTATCACCTACAATAAATTTACTATCGTTATCCGCCCAACCAAATTGTGATCTCATCATCTCAGCCTTCTTTTTTGTTTGTAAGTCTTTTACACTCGTAATGAAAAACCCAGCAAGCGCATCCATTTGTTTCTGGTGCCCTGCAACCCCATTCATAGCCAACAGCTTACGCAACTCATCTTTAGCAACTACCTGCGTCAGTGGCGCGGAGAACTCCCGAACACCATCTTTAGGCAAGTGCAGTCTTATCAACACCATCTCGCCAGAGTTAAGGTCACTCATACGCTTAACGATGTAAATATCATTCTCGTATACCAGCCGTGGCTCTTCTTCTTCACCTAGTGGAGTCATGTATATACCGCCCTCTTTGCCCCTAAAGTACGGATAGGGATACTCTGGTATTACGTGCTTAACCTTAACCAACTCCACTTCACCTTCTACTTCGCCTTCTACTTCTTCAACTACTTCAACTTCATAACCATCTTCGGTAGGCTCATCACGTGCAATCTCTCGACCGAGTGTAATAGGGGATTTAAACTTACCCTTCCACTGGCAGTCACCGCATGTATTCGGATTAGCTGCATCAAATACTTCACACGTATACGGGCCTTTAGTAAGCTGCGCCTTCTTATCCGTCTCCACCGCATCGTAGTCTGGGTGCTTGTAAGACATCTTGTGAATGCCCTCAACCCTATCCGTGCAATACTGAGCAATAGAAAGTGCACCGCGCCAAATAGGTTCTTCTAACGATTCCTGATTCTCATACGCAAACTTGAGCTGGGCACAACCCTCACCCTTCATGCTCTTCATCATGATCGTTTTAAACTTCGATACCCTGTTGCCTATTAAAGACATAGTCAGCGCACTCAAAGGCCGCTGCGGCATCGCGTCAAAAATAGTTACAGGCTTCTCAGTAACGCCAAGAAGTTTTACTAGCTCTTCGTATTCAATAGGTTTACCAACGGCAATAACTTCAACCGGTAGCTGCCCATCGTCTTTAAAGTTAAACGTACCCGGCACACGTAGTACACGTGACGATTCAAAACACGCAGGATCAACGATTAGCTTATGGGTAACGCACAACTGACGAATACGTTTACTGACAGGCTTCCATTGCTCTTGCGATATAACATTTGTTAGAGGCCAGTAGACATGCAGTCCACGACCCGAGTTCACTATAATAGGCTTAGGTAGTCCAATTACTTTGCAGAAACGCTTGAGTTCAGCTAACCCTGTCTCTTGGTCAATATACCCAGCAATCTTACCGGTCTTGGAATCTGGTGTAGCTTTACTAGGGCCACAATCAATATCCATCCAGAACGACTTGAAGTACTTGGCATTCTCTTGCTCACGATTCTCATTCGTGCCGAACTTTGCGCACCCAAAGAAAACGTCTCGACCTTGCTCAACCTGATTCGCTACTTCCCTATCTAACTCTTCTCTCGTCGCTACTAGCTTTTGTTTTGGACTGACTTTGCCTCTGATGCTAAATACACAGAACCAGCCGTCTGGGGCAAGTACTGTATCGAGCAAATCAAAAGGAGTCATATTATTTTTACTTATAAAAAGGGGTAAAAAAGGGGAGACCGTAATCTCCCCGTACTACTGTAGTGCCCTACAACTAAACTGCTTTTACATATTTACTTATCAGCTTCTCAATTGCATCATGCAGTGCTGCTTTAGGTTTGCACTTACCGATGAACCAGTTGTAAACCGTCTGACGACTAACTCCTAAAGCCTCAGAAACTTCAATGACTGGCACTTCGTATCGTATACAAATCCTACCTAGATCTACCCCGATAAGCGTTGGGCTGGCTAGGCTATTTGATCTTACTATTCGCTGACTATATCCGTAACTCATAATGGCTCCTAGTCGTCGCTACCCCAGTCGTCCACAACCGAAGCAAGATCTTTCTTAGGGGCCGTTGATACTTCTGGCTTCTTGCTAGGGCGCTTGACTGGCTCTTCAAACTCTTCAGCGGCTTCAACAACTTGTGCCTTCGTAACTGGGGCTGGCAATTTTACAACACCGTCAGCTTGTGCAACAGTTACTCTAACTGCAAGTTTAGCTTCTGGGGACTCTATAGCCTTGGACACAATATCAGCAAAGGACTGGTTGTCAACGTATCCCACTGCTTTAAACAGCAAAGACTGGTTGTCGTTATCTTCATTGAAACTAACCTCAGTGATCATGTCTTCAATGTTACGACCGTTGTTACCGATGAAGCTAGCGTAAGCCAAGAAAGGATACTCGCCGTTATCGCCCTTACCAAAGATTGACTTGGAAGCCAGATTCATTTGATAAACTTCGCCTTCTACATTCGTGCCAATCTCATCAGCCAGAATAACTGCCATACGTTGCGAGTAGCGGCATGCCTTAGTAGTGCCTTGACCTGAACCAGATACATTCATAGGGCAGGTTGCGCAGCTAGTACCTTGTGGGTTTGCAACGCCAGCATCTGGAGTCTTACCGTTAGCCGATGAGCAGTCAGGTATAGTTGCTTCCGCGTCTGGAGACCATGTCTTTGCATAGAACACACGTGATACATCTGGTGCTGCGTTAACAACCACAACTCTCAGATTGCCTTTGAGCTTACCAACTTCTGCACCATCTACGTTCTTACGGAAGATGCCGTTCTTAGACGAGATGCGTTTGATCTTAGTGCCTGTACCACCACCCTTCATGAGGGATTTAGTCAGTTCGCTAATGCCCTTCTTCTGGAGGAAGTCTGGGAGGTCTTGTTTAAAAATAGAAATTTCACTCATTTGCTGCTCCTTCTAACAATTATCGTATACCGGCTATCTGATTGAAGACCGGCTGGGTGTACATCTGGATTCTCTTCCAAGAACTGCCGCACGTTAGCTTGGCTTAACCGCTTCTCAAATAATGCAAATGCATTGTGTTCTGCGATAACCTTGTACATCGAATCCCAATCACTAGTCCAGTAACGTGTATCTACCTTCCTAATGATCGTCCCTGCATTTGTGCGGATACTATCTGCACCGTTCTCTTTACATATTTCCAACATCTCAGCGGAAAGAATATCTAGCTGTGATCTAAGTTCCGCATCTTTCTCCTCGTACGCCTGCTTTATTTCTGCCCGCTTGTCTCGCACCTTAATATAAATATTAGCTAAAGTATCTGCGGGGTAATCCTTTACATCATCTGTCATATCAACTCTCCTAGTGGGGTAATTGCATCCCGGAGTAACCATTCTATACAAGCTATAGACTTTGTCAAGATGTTTCTGTAATTTCTTGTCTATATAAATCAATAATTCTTGTGTGGTTCTCAATGTTATTACGCAGCATCTTGTACAACCTAGTCTCTACTTCGCTACCCTTGATATGCACAATCGTCATTGGGTTCTTTTGCCCCGGCCTATTAATACGTGCGTTCGCTTGTAGATACGTCTCTACACTTGTTACCGGTGCATACCAAATGATCGTATTCGCTGCCGTCAATGTAAGCCCATGCGATGCTGCTTGTGGTTGGATGATAAGCACTCGTGGTGTCTCATCATTTTGAAACCGTTGAATAATATCGTCTCGCTTACTTACAGGAACCTTACCGCTTATCACATCGCAAGTTATGTTGTGCTTAGTTAAGTACGTGTGCAGTAGCTCGATGGTATGGGTGAAGGGCACAAAAACTAACACCTTGTTAGATGCTTCCTCAATAACTTCACGCACCACCTGCAGCCGGTTGCTTACGTCAAACTCAACTACTTCACGGGTGTCGGAGTAGACAGCACCACCAGAAATCTGCAACAACTTATTAATCTGTACCGCTGCATTGACTGAACTAATCTCCTCACCACCTGCACTGATCATCATCTGTTTCTTCAACAGCTTGTAATACTTATCTTGTTGCGGGGTTAGTGGGGCATCGCGCTCTATGTGCGTTACGTCTGGCAGGTCTAGGCACTGCGACTTCTCAAATCTAATCGCCGGTTGTAAAGCGTTATGCACAATAGCATCTGCGTTCCTACGTGGAACCCAACGGAACTGGCCGAACTTCTCCATCACTTGATCACGGAACTGCCCAAAGAACTTAGGCACACTAGCAGGGTTAACAAGCCTAGCTAAACCATAAGCATCCACAGGGGACTGCGAAGCAGGTGTACCTGTCAGCATCCACAGCCACTTGTCGGCGGTCATTACCTTGTTCAATACTTTCCATCGTTTAGTCTGCGCGTTCTTATATCCCGATGCCTCATCGACTACGATCAGATCGAACCGCCCGTCTTCCACAACTGTATCTTTTACTATCTCTAGGCCATCAAAGTTAATAACTACAAACTCTGCGTTGCCCTTAATAATCTTCTCGCGGGTAGTTCTACTGCCATAAGCGATGTCACAGGTACGATGTACTGCGAAACGGAACAAGTCCTGCTGCCATGCAGACTTCATGATGGACAACGGGCATATGATCAACACACGGCGAATCAACCCCAACTGCATCAAGTAGTCAGCCGCCCAGATAACCGCTGCGGTCTTACCAGTGCCTTGCTCGTTAAAGCAAAACGCCTTCTTGTTAAGTGTAAGGAATGCCGCTGTTTCTTTCTGATGTGCAAACGGCTTGAACTGTCCCGGCCATTCGTAGTCACGGCTCAGTGGAGAAGGCACGTTCTTAATTCGCAGTCGGGTCAACGCTTGCGCTTCGTCTAGCCCCCAATGTACGGCTACATCATGCAGACCATCCCCTAGCTCGCCAACTACCTTGCTCTTCTTTACGCTATCTGTAATTAGGTGCGGCCTTCTGGTGCGCACAACTAAAGTCTTATTATTTAAAATCTGCATGGGGTAGGATTACTTGCCGTTGTCTGACTGGTTAGCCTTCTTACTACGCAAACGCAGGTTACCTTTTACGGTTTTGCCACCTTCGCGCAATGGTTTGATATGGTCGATGTCTTTACCAGCACGATCAATACCCTTCTTGTCATACAACCTACGCGCACGTTGGCGTTCATGTTGGTCTGAATCAACCCCAGATTTACCGGTCTCCAGATCTCGTACGTATTCTTTTTTGTAATCGCGTTTCGTTGCCATGATTTACCTCTTCCTATAATGTTGACAATCAGTTACTGGGCAGTACCCACAGAGTGGGCTTGAATTTGGGTTCCATACGTTGTTCTTTATCGCTGCTTCTAGTCGGTCTAGTTGGGGCTGCATGATTGCCATATACGAAGAGCGGAACATAAACTCATGCTTCTTCTTAACAATCTCTCCGCTAACTACAAACAACAAAGCAGACTTAATTATGTTTATCTTAGGGAAGTGAGTAAATACCGCACCGGCTAATAGGTCAAGCTGCTTAGGGTCTGCGTACTTAGCGTTCTTACTTGTCTTGTAGTCCACAAGATGGGCAAGCCCCTTTTCCTCGTTGATGATTACTAAGTCGGCAATACCACGCCACCAAACATTCTTATCAAAAAACCCGCATGGTGCGTACTTACCATCGACCTTCTTAACGCCCAGTTGCATCTCGCAATGCTTCTCACCCGGAATCTTTTTAAGTACCTCAAGGGTGGGGCGGATGAAGTCGTACTTGGCAGGGATAGGTGTATCTAGCTTAATAAAATCCTCTGCCGCTTTGTGTACTTCCTTACCGTAGATGGTAGCCGTTGAGTCGCCATCCTTAACATCCTTGAGCACCTTTAAGTGGTAATACTTCTTAGGGCATTGCTCGAAAGTCTTAATGCTGCTGTACGACCAAGCCGGTACTGTCATATCTTCCTTTGGCAACTAAACGCTTGAATCTCTACACGGAACACACCAGCAAACTTACAGTCCGCAACGATACGGCTTTCGGTATTAGTACTGCCGATGAACATCCCAAGAATAAATAGCAGCACAGCAACCATAGACTGCGCCCACCACTCCCGTACCACTGCCCAAATTTTGTGCAGGTTAATAAATTCAGGGGTCATTTGTTTACGCCCCTCAACTGTTGGTTTTTTTTAGCATTCTCCGTAACTCCTTCCAAATCCTGATTCACAGTTCAAGGGCAAGTCCGTAGCCCACGGTGGTCGTATCTTCATGCACAGTTCAACAAACTCCTGCGCGGTTTTAACTTCATCTTCTGGTACTACGCAAGCAACCGCATCATGTACCGTACCGACTACCTTGTACTTCTTAGCAATCAGTAGCATCTGCTTACCGATAATGATTCGGGCTAAGGCTTGGCAGCAGTTCTCAACTACCTTACCTCCGTATATCCTATTTGGTATGATCGCTCTCCCCCTCTTCGTATCGTACACTATCTCAGTGCTATAGTCTTCGCTTACAAGCACACGCAGGTTAGGGTATTTGATATACATCTTGTTGGGGAGCTTAATACCTTTCTTACCCTCTACTTCCAGCGCACCTTCTTTACCTAGCGGGGAAGTCTTATCCTCCATTATCGCGCTCAGTGCCTTATTCGCCTGCTTCCACAACGCTGGTATCTTTGGGTATGTTTCGCGGTAAACCCTGATAATGCGCTGACACTCCTCTAGCTCTAGCACAACCCCAAACGTCTTTAGCTGCGCCTGAAACTTCTCAGCCCCCATGCCGTAGCCACACCCAAGGATTGTTGTCTTACCTACAAATCTTTCATCTTTGGTAATATCTGACACTTTCTTGCTATAGATACTAGCGGCCATAATCTTATAGACATCCTCCCCACGCTCGAACGCTTCTACCAAGTCGTCCTGTCCAGCTAACCACGCAAGCACTCGCGCCTCGATCTGTGAGGAGTCGGAGTCAATCATCATCATGCCCGACGGGGCTAGAATCGCTCGTTTAATCAGGCTATTACGACCCAAGTTCTGCAAGTTTAGCTTCTCGTCCCCACCCCAACGCCCCGTATGTGCAGCGTAGTATCTCAGCGGTACAGGCAATGTCCCCCGTACAGAGATGTCAATAAACCTAGCCGTACGTGTCTCTTCCAACGTAGATTTAACACCCAGCCTAGCAGCTACGATAGCCTGCACAATAGGATTCTCGTGATCTAACAACGCCTTAAACTCTTCGTCGCTCTTCGCAAAGGCGTAAGTTTCTTTATTTGTAGTCTTGCTAATCTTTGTAGGTGGTACTACACCCAGCGACTGAAGTACTGCGGCAAGCCTTGGGTTACTCATGAGATCGTCTTTCTCGATCAGCATCTTGTTCATAAGGTCTTGCTTTGTTGCTTGCACGTTCGTCAGGTGATCTAACAAGATGTTAGTATCCAGCTCCAGTACTGGCTCCGAAAACATACGGATAGTCAGGTCGATCAACCGAAACTCAGACGGAACAAACTGTGGCTTGAATATCTTGAACAGCTCTAACGTCAGGTGGCAGTCGTTCTTGCAATACTCGCCGTAAGCTGCCAACTCTTCCGCAGTAAAATCTATACGCCGCTTACCTAGCGCATTAACAACCTCTGTACCCTTCTCCCCAATTTTGTAGTACTCAGCCAATGCGGCTAGGCTGCCGCCCACCTCAATAGAATGGATTGCACGTGCCATACTGAGTGTATCAAGCCAACCCCTAGGGCGAATATCAAATACCCAGTTAAGAATAGCGGCATCAAACATAGCGTTATGAGCCAGCACAAGGCAGTCTTGCAAATTAAAAGAATCGAGGTGGGCTTTAATTTCTTTGTGTGTGCCTGAGAACCATACTGCATCCTCTCCGTCTTCTTTAATTCCCACCCCGATGGTTTCAAATCGTTCATCACGTACGTACTCCTCAGTAGTTATCTTGGATAGGCTAAACGCCTTGTCGTAGTAGGTCTCAAAGTCTAGTGCAATGATCTTCATTTATACCCCGCCGCTATAGAAGTGCCATACGCCACGGCATCTTTAAGTTTTTGCTGGGAGCCTGTAATTGGGTACGACAGTCGCGCTTGATTACCTTCAAACATATCCATCTGCGGATCATTAGCAAGCAGCTTCTCCATTACCAAAGCATCAAACATAGGCCGCCCCGCTTCTATCAGTGCTTTATGTAGCGCGTTTATTTCTTCGTCGGAAAGAGCACGTGTAAACCATCTTCGTACGCCGACACTTTTATTGGCGGCTTGGTGGTCTAGCACATGAAATACTTCAGAAACTAACTCGCCCCACCTGCGGTTATCTATATGAAACTCTTCTGGGTGGCTCTTCATCCTAGCAAGCAACAACTTAACCCCTACACAAAATTCTTCGCTCATGCTGTTAGCTCCTTCAATATTGTTTCGAGCAACTCTAAGTTTGTCTCGTTAATCACCACAGCTATACCCCGTGCGGTTTGGATTGCCTTGATCTCCCTGTCTTGCAGGGCTGTCGTTGTGTTCTTACCGGCCTTACATTCCACTGCTACAAACTTACCTCTAACGCAGCACACTACATCTGGCACACCTGAACGTCCCATACCATGCGTAGCAGGGAAGAAGTAATACGCCTCGTGTGCTTTAAGCAGTTTAACAACCTGCGCCTTTGTTCTACCTTCGGGTGTCATAGCCATCGTAGTGTACCTGTTAGTTTTACTTTGTCAATAGAGTAAGGCGAGTTTCCCCGCCCCCATACTACCGTGATTGCAGCTCTTCATTCAAGTACCAGATCGCCTTCTCGATGTCCTGCTTAAACAACGCAGGGTTCTTCTTACCGGCGCGGCTAATATACTTCACTGCATTACCCAGATTAAATCCTAGTTCTTTGGCGCGGATAAAGTCGATAGTCTCGATACCACCTGTCTTGTAATGCGCAGGGCTGTTAACCATGTCCTTAAACGAAGTGTTAGACGAAAAGAACCCACTAACCTTTTCCCACAAACTATGTGTGGTAGGGAACGTCTGTATTTCAAAACGCGCAGTGGCTGCGGGGGCTACTGTCTTCCCTGTCTTTAGCCATGTCTCAATATCAAACTCACCTTCATTTTTAACTTTCTTAGGACGGCCAGCCTTGCGCGAAGTTACCTCTATACCCTGCTTCATCTGCTTCTTAATTGAGTATACGTAAGCCGGTGTTACACCAAGGGTGTCAGCAACTACAGATGCCTTTACGTTAGGGTTCTTATCGAACATAGCTTTAATCTTTGCGGCGTGGGACAAACTCATTTTTATTGCTCCTTAATATATTTAACTGCGGGGGCTTTGGATCTAACATATGTTAGGTTTAACAACTCTCGTTCCTTCTTCCTTACTAAGTACCTCTTACTGCGCTCTGAATCAGTCATGCGTGTTCTGGGGGTATCTTCACCCTTACCCATCTTGTAGATAGGCATTGAGTCACGGCCTAGTGTGTCTTTAGTCCAACCGCTAATATGCACAAGCCCATGCTTCTTGAAACAGCGTAACAATTCGTATGCCGTCAGCTTGTGTATGCCACTAACTTCTACAATCTCTTGCACCGATACCGGCTTAACAAACAGCAGCTTAAAAACGTGTGCGTAAGTTTCTTGGTTCACTTTGTATTGCGTCACTTAGTCTCCTGATAATCAACCCATCCTTCACGGGGGCTACACGTGTGTATGTGATCTAAATCAGGCGGCAACTTCTTACCACAGCGGTAGCACTGTTTCTTTTTAAAAATCCTGTCGTGCCCATCAGCATACGCATCGGTAGACACCTTGCTCTTAATCTCGTCGCCGGTTATGTCGTTCTTCGTAGCCATCATTTATCCTTCATCAGTGACATTAGTTCTGCGTTCATCTTAGCTAACGCCCATTTCTTACTACCCTCCGCTTGCATCAACGCCAGTGCAAACAAGCAGAAGTTTTGCAGCTTATCTACTTCCGCCTCATCTATCTCACCGCTACGGATAGACCGAATAGCTTTCATCATGCCCGTTCGTGTTGCATCTACCTGCGCCCTCCAGTACGGGTCGATTGGTTTCACATCTTCTCCTTCACGCTCTGCGGTATCTTAGGCTTCGGACACCACGCTATGCAGTCATCACTCCAGTTACCTACAATCAATACACCACCGGGGTTCAGTAGTAGCAGTGCAGTCCCCCTTGGTNGNNNNTGTATNTCAGGGTCACGGAAGTACAGTTCGTTCGTTGTTATAGGGCGGTCAGTCATTCTTCTATCCTTGCTCGTCGTTTGCGAATTTTATTTAGTGTGGTTTTCATACCGCCTGCGCTATGGCAGCGTCGATTGCGGCGCACACTTCACGCAGGCGGTTTTTTTGGGCCTCCTTCGAAGCATCCCAAGCAGCAGCCCAAGTAGCCTCTTCCGCAGCATCCCACGCAGCAGATCGCGCAGCAGACCACGCAGCATCCCAAGCAGCAGCCCAAGTAGCAGATCGCGCAGCAGACCACGCAGCATCCCAAGCAGCAGCCCAAGTAGCCTCTTCCGCAGCATCCCACGCAGCAGATCGCGCAGCAGACCACGCAGCATCCCAAGCAGCAGCCCAAGTAGCCTCTTCCGCAGCATCCCACGCAGCAGCCATCGCAGCACCCTTCACAGCCGCCGCAGCAGCCATCGCAGACCTTGCAGCATCACTCGCAGCAGCTAGATCCTCAGCGGTTGCCAAGCCGCTTGCAAAACGCTCTGCAACATCCAGCGCATCAAGGCTTCGCTTATCTGTCATCAGGTGTTGCACTTGCCTGGCGCACCACACCGCGTAGAGTCTAATTTCGCGGTCATGGTTTTCGACTGCTCGTAAGCACCACAGGGCATCATCGAGGCCGTTACTGTCGAGTATTGTGAGGATACTTAGGGCCTCGTCATCAGCCTGCGTTTTGCCTAAATGTGCTAACAGCTTTTTCCAGCCATCGGCAAAGGGTTTCTTAGTACGAATTTTATTTAGTGTGGTTTTCATACCGTCCCCTTATTTTGCTGCGCTAT